>Ga0116152_10003216_pt1 | contig 13174 bp, 8 predicted proteins | sample AD_UKC119_MetaG_FD_89894 | JGI IMG/M metagenome (GOLD analysis project Ga0116152, IMG submission 89894) | Active sludge microbial communities of municipal wastewater-treating anaerobic digesters from Hong Kong - AD_UKC119_MetaG | ecosystem: Engineered > Bioreactor > Anaerobic > Digestate...
CCGGCAATGAAGAGATTCTTAACTGGCTGCTAAAAAATGGCTATCCTGAACTGGCTGCCCTCTCCAGTGCGATAAGAGGGAGTGAACAGGCCTTTCATTGGCTGATGACACATGGATTTCCTCATTATGCAGCCCTTGACAGTGCCATTGATGAGGATAAAAAAGCTTATGCGTGGTTAAATGCCAATAAACATTATTTTTTGGCGGTATTTTCTGACGCCTGTCATCAACAAGCAGAAGCAATTGAATGGTTAACCCGGCACGACTTAAAAGTGTTTTTGATGTTGGCCGCTAAAATCCGGTATTTCCGCGAAAATCAGGAGTTTGATTACCACAAGATACACTTTTAAAAAGAAAGCCACCTTTTTAAGGTGGCTTTCTTTTTCTTATCCGCATTTTGAATATCCGCAGTGTTTGCATGTAAGACAACCTTCCTTATAAATCAGGCCGTCCTTTTCTTTACATTGGGGGCACTCCTGTTTGGTATTGGCAGTAGTTCCATCAGGAATATAGCGTTTTAGTGAACGGATAACGCCATTTTTCCATGTGGTAATGCTATCGTTGTCAAAATTCAGATTTTCAATCAGGTTAACCAGGAAAGGTAATGGCATACCATGACGCAAAATGCCTGAAATCAGTTTAGCATAATTCCAAAACTCCTTGTTAAATGATCGGGAAAGGCCTTCAATTGTTACTTTATATCCTTCCTTATCCAGAAACTGAAAATCATATCTTGCTCTTTCGTCGTCTTCTTTTTTGTTGCGGATAACCCAACCCTTCTGAACCCAGGGCGGAAGGTAAAAACCATCAGCTTTACCCGTAAAAACCTCGTAAGGCTTACCATCCAAAAGGCCAATCACTGCAATCCATTTTTCATAATCATTCTGAAATCTCACAACATCAGCTTCAATTTTCTGGGGACGAACTGGTGCCTTTGTTTCACGGAATTTTGTGTTCTCTTCTTTCTTTTCATTACTAACGAGAACCCCCGACCTTGAACCATCGCGGTAAATGGTCATTCCTTTGCAGCCACTTTCCCAGGCTGTTTGATAAACTTTACTTACCAGCTCTTCAGTAGCTTCTTTGGGTAAATTTACCGTTACACTGATGGAGTGATCAACCCATTTCTGGATTTGACCCTGCATTTTTACTTTCTTAACCCAATCAATGTCATTGGAAGTCGCTTTGTAGTAGGGTGACTTTTCAATAAGTGTGTTTAATCTTTTTTCATCAAACAGCTTTACTTTTTCAGGATCATACCCATTGATTTTCAGCCAATCGACAAATTTTGGATGAAAAACATTGTACTCTTCCCATGAATCGCCCATTTCATCCACGAAAGTAATATTTGCGTTTTTGTCGTTAGGATTGACTTTGCGGCGACGTTTGTAGCTAACCATAAATACTGGTTCGATACCTGAAGTGGTTTGCGTGCAAATACTTACACTTCCGGTTGGGGCAATGGTGAGCATTGCAATATTGCGGCGACCCTGAACAGCCATTTTTTCATATACTTCGGGTGAAGATTCTCTGATACGTTGAATAAATGGGTTATTTTTTTCACGTTCGAAGTCGTAAATTGGAAAAGGTCCGCGTTCGCCGGCCAAATCAGCAGAGGAATTATAAACCTCTGTTGCCAGAATTTTGTGCACTTCAACCGAGAAATTTGTTGCTTCGTCAGAACCATAGCGCAGGCCAAGAGCAGCAAGCATATCGCCTTCTGCCGTAATTCCGATACCCGTGCGGCGGCCCAGCAAGGTTTTTTCCTTGATGTTTTCCCACATCCTGCGTTCAATTCTTTTTACTTCGTCATCTTCCGGATCAGCATTTACTTTTCCGATAATGGCATCAATCTTCTCTGTTTCAAGATCGATAATATCGTCCATAATTCTCAAGGCTTTCGCAGCATGAATTCTAAAAAGATCGAAGTTAAAAGTAGCCTGTGGCGTAAAGGGGTTTTCCACATAGCTGAACAAGTTGATAGCCAGCAATCTGCAACTATCGTACGGACATAATGGAATTTCACCGCAAGGATTGGTGCTGAGTGTTTTAAAACCTAAATCTGCATAACAATCCGGTACCGACTCACGTATAACAGTATCCCAGAACAACACGCCCGGCTCTGCTGATTTCCATGCATTGTGTATGATTTTATTCCAGAGCCCAAGGGCATCAATTTCCTGCTCTTTTAGTGGGTTATCAGAATAAATGGGATATTGCTGGCGATAAGGTGTACTTGAAATGACTGAACGCATAAAATCATCGTCAAGTTTAACAGATACATTGGCACCAGTAACTTTGCCCTGTTCCAGTTTGGCATCAATAAAATGCTCGGCATCAGGATGCTTCACTGAGATAGTAAGCATCAGGGCTCCTCTGCGGCCATCCTGTGCCACTTCGCGGGTGGAGTTGGAATACCGCTCCATAAAAGGAACAATGCCGGTAGAGGTCAGTGCACTGTTCTTTACGGGGCTACCAGTTGGCCTGATATGTGAAAGATCGTGACCAACACCTCCCCTGCGTTTCATTAATTGAACCTGCTCCTGATCAATTTTCATAATTCCACCATAGGAATCATAGTTTCCGTCGCCCCCAATAACAAAGCAATTGGAAAGTGATGATACCTGAAAATTGTTGCCTATACCAGCCATGGGGCTTCCTTGCGGAATGATGTATCTGAAATCTTTAAACAATTCATATAGCTCCTCCTCGCTGATTGGATTCGGATAAGATCTTTCGATTCGTGCAACTTCTGATGCCAGTCTGCGGTGCATATCATCCGGTGTAAGTTCATACACCATTCCATCGCTGTCTTTCAGGGCATATTTATTCATCCACACATTAGCCGCCAGGGTATCTCCGCTGAAATAAGCGGTGGCTTTCTCCATAATTTCTTCATGTGAATATGACCTGGGGGTTTCCTTCTCTTTTTTTATCTCTACTTCTTCAGTAGCAGCAAATAACTGTTCTTCCATTTTTTTTTCGGTGAGTGCCGGTTTAACATCTTTTATTTCCGGAGCAACAGGTCGCACGCGTTGTTCAAGCATTTGATTGTAATGATTGGCTGAATTTTCTTTCTCAGTCGTTTCATTGATTTCTTCCAGATTGGCAAACAGGTTGATATCCATAGCTACCGATTAAATAGTGTTTTGCGTTATATGTTCAGACTCTATTCTATTTAACTGTTTTACAGCACTTTAAAAAGTCATTTCTCCGCTTTGGAGTAGATTGACTAAGATACAACAGCCGATGATTGGTCTCAAAATTGACTTATTAACAATAAGCCCCTTTTATGTTGTAAATGCCTGAAACCGAAATTGTAATAATCTTGATAATTATTTTTCGGATGCATTAAAATGCTGAAATTGATGGCAGATTCTTACTAGTATATCAATAAACTGATTATCAGATTTCAAGCTGAAAGCCGCGCGAGTGTTGCCGGAATGCAAAGGTCGGTATTGTTTGGGAGGAGACGCTATTAAAAATTTCCACAAAAGGGCTTGAGTTATTAACAATTTGGCTGCTTATAAGTGTTTACTCATATGTCGCTGTAAATGTGATATTTAAGAATGTTTGCAGGTTCTTTACAGCCTGATTATCAACAGCTAAAAGGTCTATTAAAAGTCGAGGCTGAGGGAGATATAAAATACAGGTTTGTTAACCACCATATCCTCTATACCCCAGGCGTAGTCGGCACGTAAAAAGTAGCCCAAAAGCCTTGTGCGCGCCCCGAATCCGACTCCACCAACCAGTGGCTGACGCTGTTCACGAACTGTAATTAACAGTGGCCCACGCTGAATAATCCGGGTAAAAAGGGCATTCTCATCAGAATATGGTGTAGCGCCGGTCCAGGCTGTGCCCAAATCGCCAAAAGCGACTACCTGAAAATTATTGAGAAAATCACTACGTAACGGACGATTGGCCAGATAACGGAAAACCGGGAAACGCAGCTCAGAGTTTAAAACGGCAAAACTATTGCCATTGCGCACATTTTGATAAAAGCCGCGCATATTGGTGGCAAGTGTCTGGTAAGCATAATTCTGAGTATAGTCAATAGGCGCTTCGCGTGTAAATTTCGGCGTAAGCCATGTATCAACACCTCCCATATAATAAATCAGCCGGCTTTTGCCAAATGATGTGCTGGTAGCAAATCTGTTGGCCCAGATGAAAGTACGGTGAATGGGCAGGTAATGCCTGATGTCAAATCCCAGCACCACCATGTTGGTGTTTTTATTATCACCTTCAAGCTGATGGTAGTATTCTCCAAAAAGTTTAAATCGGGTTCCATCAAGCAGATTTAATCCAAGTTGTCGGGTGGCATCAAACGTGAGTTCACCTTTGCCTGAAACCCAATACCTGTTCACATCGGGTTGCCTTAAATTATATTGGTCTGTTGACATGAATACAGCCCTGTCTTTGCGCAATGAAAAAGTTCCTTTTAAACTGAGCAAAGGAGTAAACGGATACTTTAAAATATAATGCAACTCATGTATACGATAGCGCACAATAGAATACAAATCGGTTTGCTCAATAGATTGCCGGTGAAAATAAATCTCCCTGTCCAATCTGTGCTTCAGATTAGCAATGCTTATCACATACTCGTTATTAACCAGGTTAAAATCGAGCCTAACACCAGCTACAATCCGGTAATCTTCAAGCAAATCGGACAGTCCAACCTTGAAAAATGCATTTAATCCGGGGGTAAGGAAAATTGGGCCACCTCCTCCTGAAAATGGCTGATATGATGAGCTTAAAAAGGTAAAATCAAGCTGACTTACCAATTCGTTGATAGAATACTCAACATTATAATTGCGCTGTTTGGGCATTGAAAATTCATCTTTCGGAGTTTCTGAAAGTTCTTTCCTCTGCGAATCGCCAATGACAACAGCCCCTGCTTTTTTGCCATCCTGCAACTGCTCAGTTGGAGACCCATTTCCCTCGTTTTCAATTTCATCACTATATACATTAACAAATCTTTTACGGGCAATCCGCTGCTTTTGCTCCAGCTCTTCCTTTACCTGTGCTGATTCAAGCGTGCTCATCTGCAGCAATTTTTGCTCCATATATGCAGTCTTCTCCGGTTTTACAGGAGGCTCCGGTGATTGTTCCGGCTGATTTTCTAAATAAATGGTCATCCGCTGACCTGCGTGTATAATTTCAGCTATTTGCCCTGAATTATATGAAACATCATGAGAAACAACACTCCTGCTGTAGTCTGTTACCGGGAAATCACGTGTATAATAACGGTAATGTGCCGATGTGTCAACATGAGTAATCACACTGTCAAATTCAGCAATATATCTGTTACTGATTCCATTATTGTCACTCAAATAGGACAAGTAGCCGGGTTTATACTCTTTTGCCTGATATTCATCAACATACGGCGTATTGGTTAGTCGCCTTACAACTTTTGCCTTTTTAGCGTAGTCGTATAAAAACAAATCATGAAACGAAGGAAACCCGGGTTGTAATACTTTGGGTTGATCCCTGAGGGTGTCATCTGTTCGGTTCGAGCTAAATACAATTTGTTTGCTGTTGTTGATAAAAACAGGGTTCAAATCGTTGAAAGCGTCTTTGGTTATTTGTTCAGAAGCCGAAGATGCAATATTAAAAACATAAATATCAGATTGCCCCCGCCTGATAGCTGACATCACAAAATCACGGCCATCATCAGCATACGAAAAGTCAATAATCTTTTGAAAACCATAAATAAACTGCCATGTTTTCTTCCCGGTTTCAAGATTGAATTGGTAAAACCTGATTTCCCCCTTTTTTTCAGTTATCATGGCAACAATGGGGAGTTTTGGATGAAATTCAATAAGCGGATATGAGAAATCCGTTTTATCGTCGAGCCGAAATCCCTGCCTGTAAAGACTTTGTGTTTTCCCGGTCCGGGTGTCATAAATCCACACACGGGCCAAACCTGCCTGATTACTAATCCATGCAACATATTGCCCGTTATGGCTCAGTCTAACCCTATCATAATTAACATCCTTTTTTACTTTTTTCTGAACCGTTTTTCCGGCGATTTCCATGCGGCCATCGTCGCTGCGCCTGTATTGTTCCTGATACGCCGCATACCATTCTTTTACCAGGTTTCTGAATGAGATGTTAAGCACATAAAGAAAACCGGTTTCGACATTACGACTGACCCGCGACAGGTAAAGAATATTGGGTATGGCCTGCTTGCCATGTTTATCAACAATATATTTCCAAATGGCGTGTCCAGCATATATGGCATCCTCTCCATTCAGATGATTAAATTTTCTGTATCGTCCTGTGAGGATTCCATCCCTGACCACATTATCAATTTCGGTGCTCCACTCTTCAGAAAGGTATGAAACCAGCCCGTCAATATACCACGAAGGCATATTCATGAGTGTAGCATTGGTTATCTGCCTTCCTACCGATCCGCCATAAATTGTCTGGTCAATCAAGGCTCTGGCCATTCCGGCTTTGATTTGCCTTTCAAAATTTTTATAATTCCCGTCGAAATAAATAAAAACCTTATTGGCCACAATGTGCGTAATACCTCCAATATTATATTCCTGCTCACTCACCAGGCCAATGTTACTCTGCTTTAAATCGGTAAGAGAATTAAATATAATAAACTGAATTTTATCAGTCATGCGGGTTTCAAGCATGGTTTCAAGCTCAGGCAGCACTTGTTTGGCATATCTGGCTGTGTATACCGCTAATTCTTTCCCATTCAGATAGAAATAAGTGTCAAAGTCATTAAAACGGTAATATGTCCATAAAAAATCGCCATACTGAACCCTGCTCTTGCCAAAAGGCATCTGGGAACCATTATAAAACTGTGCTTTAAGCGAAGGCTGAATAAAAATAAGACCCAATACAAGCACAACCCAAAAGAGTTTGGGTTTGCCAGAAAATAACAGGAATATTTTTGATTGATTTTGCACTGCTATCGGGTTGAGTACGCTAAATTAAACATAAATTTTCAAATCTTGTTGTTTGAGCTTGTAAAGGAAGCTATTTGCCGCAAATCTTATACCGGAATGAAGCGTAATTGCATTTTACTTAAATTTTCTTCCTGATCGAAGTCAATTAGTTGCTGTTTGATTTATTTTTTTGACACCCTCAGAATGTTTTGATACCGATAAAAGGTAAAAAATGCATCCCGAACCAGGAAATCAAAATAAGAACAGAAGTTTAAAAATTATCTTTGCACTAAATTAACCTTTTCTCACAGCTATGATTAACATCAAAATACTAGTATTCAATAGTTTCTCGGTAAACTGCTTCATTTTATCAGATGATAGCAACGAATGTGTTATTATTGATCCCGGATGCCATTCCGAAACTGAAAAGGAAAAACTTGCGACTTTTATTGAAAGTCAAAAACTTAAGCCGGTTGCTCTTATCAACACTCATTTTCATATCGACCATATATTAGGAAATCATTTTGTTAGCAATCGATATGGACTGAAGCCCACCGGTCATGTCAAGAGCAGCATTTTCTGGGAAACTGCTAAAGAATATGGCAGCATTTTTAACCTGGCGGTGGATGAAGTTGAAAAAACAGGAATTTTTGTGGAGGATGGTGATATCATCAGATCCGGTCATTCAGCGCTCGAAGTCCGCTATACACCCGGCCACGCCGATGGCAGCATTTGTTTGGTCAATCATGCACAAAAGTTTGTCATTGCTGGCGATGTGTTGTTTTACGGCTCTATCGGCCGTACAGATTTGCCTTCGGGAGATTTTGACATGCTTATGAAAAGCATTGAAGAAAAGCTTTTTACACTTGATGATAACTATACCGTTTATCCCGGACATGGGCCATCAACTACCATCGGATTTGAAAAACGCAGCAATCCTTTTATACAATAACAACCCTTTCAAAATCAACCTGATGGGTGTAATTCTGAGGTAATTGTATCCATTTATGAAGCTTTTCCAGATATTCAGGCTATTGGCAAGAATTCTAATCAGGCCTCCATTTTTAATTGTGCATTAATAAAAGAAGAAATTTTTTCGGTATCTTGTTGCATCATACAATTAAAATGGCCTTTCGGACATTGCTCAAATCCTATTTTACTGCACGGACGACACGCTAACCCTTTGACTTCTGAAATCAATTGCGGAGTTCCTTCAGGCAAATAAGGATACATGCCCAGTTCAGGCACAGTGTTGCCCCAAACCGATACGATTGTTTTTCGGAATGCAGCCGCAATATGCATCAAACCAGTGTCATTGGTAACCACCGCCATCGATTGCCTGATAAGAGATGCCGATTGCATCAGGTTAAATTTTCCACAGGCATTATACACAGGAACAGTCGATTGAGCCACTATTTTTTCGCCATTGGCCATATCATCCACTCCTCCGAGTATCATCACCGGAAAATTCAGTTTTTGACAAATCTCAACCACTTTCTCAACCGGAAGTATTTTTGTTTTGTGCTTTCCACCAATTACAACACCTACAAAACCTTTATTGAAAGGAGCCGGAAAATTGTTAAGGTCTATCTCATTTTGCGAATGAATGAAAAAATCAAGGCCCTGGTTATCATTTGAAATTCCCAGTTTTTCTGCAGTCTTCAGGTATCTGTCAACAATATGCATGGAAGGCATAACGGCAAACCTGAACCTCACCAGCAGCCATTTTCTGAAATTCAGCTTATTAAAAGTGCTATACGGGCGCTTTAATGCAATAATGACCCTGAACGACCTGAGGTTTTTATGTAGATCGATGATGAAGTCATATTTTTCAGCTTTTAAAGCCGGAAGTACCTCTGCTACATTATGTTCAATCTGAAAAACTTTATCAATGTAAGGGTTGTTTTCAGCAATCGCAGCAAATGCCTTTTTCGTGATAAAATGTATTTCAGTTTCCGGTATCTGCTTTTTCAGGCAACGAATAACAGGCGATGTTAACACTATATCGCCGATGGAGCTGAAACGAATAACCAGAATTTTTCGGATCATCATCAATTATTTAATAGGAAACGCAAAGGTAAATGAATTACGGCATTGTGGTTTCTTTTCGGGGAATCAATCCAACAATCCTTTCAAATAGCACATTATAAAAAACAGGACACTAAAACAGTATAGCCGGAAAACACGTGATTTATCATTGCCCATAACAGGCTGAACAGGTCTAATTGATTGTTATTCCATACATTAACTATTACAAGCAAAAAAAACTGAAATACTGAAAATCATTACCTTTGCCCCCATGATTTTTGCAGACACCCATACCCATATTTATCTCGAAGAATTTAACACTGACCGTCACCAGACAGTTGAAAACGCCATCGCATCAGAAGTTACCCGAATGATGCTGCCAAATATTGACAGCAGTTCTGTCCATTCAATGCTTTCTCTTTGCGATGAATTTCCTGAAAACTGTTTCCCAATGATAGGATTACATCCTACATCAGTGAAGGAAGATTACATGAACGAGCTTGCCGCTGCCGAATGCTGGCTCAACGACCGTAAATTTTACGGAATTGGCGAGTGCGGAATGGATTTTTACTGGGATAAGACATTTATCCGTGAACAAGAGTATGTATTTCGACATCACATTGATTTGGCCTGTGCATATAAGCTCCCTCTTATTGTTCATATCCGTGAATCTTTCAATGAAGTTATAAAGATTCTGAAAGATGTGAACAAACCTGAATTAATCGGCATATTCCATTGTTTCTCAGGAAGTGTGGAACAGGCAAAGCAGGCTATCGGTCTTGGATTCAGTCTTGGATTAGGAGGAGTGATTACTTTTAAAAACAATAAAATGCAGGAAACGCTGCAACATATTGACTTAAAACACCTTATACTGGAAACTGATGCACCGTTCCTGGCGCCGGTACCCCATCGTGGCAAACGCAATGAGCCTGCCTACATTCCGCTTATCGCGCAAAAAGTAGCTGAAATAAAAGGAATACCCCTTGAAGAAGTTGCAGAAGCAACAACCTCAAATGCCTTGAGAATCTTTGGCTTAAATCAAACAAAATAATCAATCACCATCTGCTTTCAGAATCAATATATGGATAAAAATATCCTTGTCATCTATACCGGAGGTACCATCGGTATGATAAAAGACCCTAAAACCGGAGCACTCGCGCCATTCAATTTTGATGCATTGTACAAGCACATTCCCGTTCTTGAAAACTTCAACTGCCGTATTGACTCCTATTGTTTCGATCCCCTGATTGATTCATCCAATATGAAGCCTGCCTTCTGGATAAAACTGGCAGAAGTCATTGAGCGCAATTATGAAAAGTATGATGGCTTTGTAGTCTTACATGGGACCGACACGATGGCCTACACGGCTTCGGTTCTAAGTTTTATGCTTGAAAACCTGAACAAACCTGTTGTATTTACCGGTTCACAATTGCCTATGGGTGTGTTAAGAACCGATGGTCGCGAAAATTTCATCAATGCAATTGAAATTGCATCAGCCCATGACGATGATACGCCCATTGTTCCGGAGGTCAGCATATGTTTTGAAAACCGGTTGATGCGCGGAAACAGAACAAATAAATTCAATGCTGAAAATTTCAATGCCTTTCTGAGTGGTAATTATCCCTTGCTTGCTCAGGTAGGAGTACATATCAGATATAATCATCAGCATATTTTAAAGCCCAACTTTAAAAATCTGAAGGTTCATAAGAAATTGGACGCCAATGTAGCCATCTTAAAACTATTTCCCGGAATTACAGAAAATGTAGTAAACAGCATTTTAGGCATCACCGGGTTAAAGGCTGTAATACTGGAAACCTACGGCGCTGGCAACGCCCCGACAGATGACTGGTTTATTGAGTCATTAAAGAAAGCCATTTCCGAAGGCATAACCATATATAATGTAACCCAATGTAAAGGAGGCTCGGTTGAAATGGGTAAATATGAAACCAGCATGCAGCTGGGAAGCATTGGCGTTGTAGGAGGCTACGACATCACCACTGAATCGGCTATTGCAAAAACCATGTACCTTTTGGGTGAAGGTTATAGTGGAGCAGACCTGACCAAGCGATTGCAAACACCTTTAAGAGGAGAGCAAACAATCGAATAAACCACCTCAAAAGGGTTCAATAAAACCATAAGCGGCGGTAAAACAAATAAAAAAAGAGGAATTTTCAAGGCATAAAACACCTACAAGACTGTTTTTGTGCACTTTACAAGATTGCAAAATTGTTCACTTCGATTAAAAATATTTTGTGAAATTTTATTGTACACTTTTTTTTGTATTTTAGCGGCCTGAAAAAACGATAAAAAGGGCGTAAAGTTGAGCCTGTTATGGAGAGATGGCCGAGTGGTCGAAGGCGCACGCCTGGAAAGTGTGTATATGCCAAAAGCGTATCATGGGTTCGAATCCCATTCTCTCCGCAATGAACAAGAAAAATTAATAATTCACACAATAAACTGAAACAAACACAAGTTCATTTTAAAATCAAAAATCAATAACAATTAACTATGAAAAAATTAATTGCGTTTTTGACGGTAGCAGGAATGCTCACTTTTGGAGTAACCAGCGTAGTTATGGCTCAGGATCAGGCTGCAGCGCAGACTGAACAGGTAGCTACAGATTCTGCAACTATGGCAGTTGCGGATACAGCAGCAGCTCCACAGGAAACTTTGGTTGCTGAACAGGAAGCCCCTGTATCATTTCATCAGATTCTGAAACAGAAATTTATCGAAGGTTCACCAGGATGGATGTTCCCTGTATTGCTTGTTCTCATTCTTGGTCTTGGATTATGTATTGAAAGGATTATTTATCTTAACCTTTCTACAACCAACACACAGAAACTGCTGAACAAAGTTGAGACAGCTCTTGAAATGGAAGGCGTAGCTGCAGCTAAGGAAATTTGCAAAAACACCCGCGGTCCGGTTGCCAGCATTTTCTTCCAGGGTCTTGACCGTCACGATGAAGGTTTGGAAATTGTTGAAAAATCAATCGTTTCTTATGGTGGAGTTTTAATGGGTCGCCTCGAAAACAACCTTTCATGGATTGGTTTGTTTATCGCACTCGCACCTATGCTCGGATTCCTTGGAACAGTAGTAGGGATGGTACAGGCTTTTGACGCTATCGAAGCAGCTGGTGATATTTCACCAACCGTTGTTGCCGGTGGTATGAAGGTTGCTCTTTTGACAACTGTATTCGGTCTTATCGTAGCTATTATCCTTCAAATCTTCTACAATTATCTGGTTTCAAAAATTGATGGTATCGTTAACTCAATGGAAGACGCAACCATTTCATTCATGGATATTCTGGTAAAACACAAAAACGCTAAAAAATAAGTAACATGGACAGTCTCATAAACATAGGCCTCTACGTCACTTATGCACTTTTAGCCGTAACTGTTCTTGGAGCAGTGGTATTTCCTCTTGCGCACATGATTACCGATTTTAAAGCTGCCAAGAATGGACTTATCGGTTTTGCAGTACTTGTGGCCGTACTCTTGATTTCTTATGCAATATCTCCTGCTGAAACTGGTGCGTTTTACGACAAACACAGCGTAAGCCCGGCATTGTCTAAAATCATTGGAGGTGGACTGGTAGCAACATTCATCGTTTTCGTGGGTGTGGTTGTCAGTATCCTTTACAGTGAAATAGCAAAATGGTTTAAATAATAAAAACGCCTTAAAAACAAAGGATGAGCTATGCCTAGAAAAGTTCCCGAAATAAATGCCGGGTCGATGGCCGACATCTCCTTCCTGCTGCTTATCTTCTTCCTGGTAACAACTACCATGGATGTGGATTCCGGTATTGTAAGGCGACTGCCACCTCCCCCGGAGAAAAATGCCGACATTCCTGAAGTTAAAGAACGTAATGTCTTTAATATACTTGTAAATAAAAGTGACCGCTTGTTTGTGGAAGGCAAATGGGGTGATATCAGAACCCTGCGTGCTGACGCAAAGGAATTCCTTTCCAATCCTACAAATCGTGAAGATTTGCCTGAAAAAAGAATGGAAATGATTCCGGGTTTGGGTGAATTCCCCGTTTCTAAAGGGATTATTTCTCTTAAAAACGACAGGGGTACATCTTATGACATGTATATTCAGGTTCAAAACGAGTTGACAGCTGCTGTTAATGAACTCAGGGATGAACTTTCAAAACAAAAATTCGGTGTGAAATTCTCAGAATTGACCGACCAGGAGTCTACTGATGCTATTCAGAAAGCCGTTCCTATGTCAATTTCAGAAGCTGAG
>Ga0116152_10003228_pt1 | contig 13146 bp, 5 predicted proteins | sample AD_UKC119_MetaG_FD_89894 | JGI IMG/M metagenome (GOLD analysis project Ga0116152, IMG submission 89894) | Active sludge microbial communities of municipal wastewater-treating anaerobic digesters from Hong Kong - AD_UKC119_MetaG | ecosystem: Engineered > Bioreactor > Anaerobic > Digestate...
CATGGCGTTGGGGTCGTCGAAGACCTGCACGTCGTAGTCGATGCCGGTGAGGTCCGGGTTGGCGGTGTCGCGGATCTGGAGGGTGTGGTCGAGCCAGGCCAGATAGCCGTCGGAGCCGTTGCAGCGGAACTGGGAGCGGAGCTTCGGGTGATGTGGTCTGACGTAGCGCGGAAACAAGATACTCATTCTCCATCGGACTATCCGGGTTTTGTCATCATGATATCTTCGGAGGATCACATACTCCTCCTTCATACACAATATTGCCCTTATTGACCCCCATGAGGTCAGGGCAGAGCTCAGAATGATATTCGGTTGAATATTCCAACATACATTGCATATACTTCAATTGCGTCCGCGGAATTGAATAACCTTGACCAACGTCGACCTTCAACGTCACTATCGCGAGGGTGTATTATGACACAGTCAGACAAAAATAAAGCCAGTGAACCTGGATATTATTATCACCCCCTAAAAGTCAGAATGAAAGCCCGAGATGACTGGGACGTCAATATGGCTATCTTTGTTGATGCTGACATTGTAATCAATAAATACAGAGACTCCGGGTGCCTTCCTATTTGGCTAAACAAGGCTCTTCATGAAATATCGTGGCATCTTGGTCTCCACACCCCTCGCTGGATCTGTGACAATCCTGAGCTTGTTGCGAAGTTCGCAATCTATGATAGACTTTGCGAGCCCGACAAAGAAAAGTTGAGAAGTGATTATAGTGCATCCATATTCAAGCTAATGCGAGATCAAGCCTAAATACACGAACCCGGACACATATATTCATATCAGCCAGTAGCCGACTGTTCAACGACATTATCTTCAAGGACGCTGGACACACCTATACTTGAGGACACCGCAATTCGAGCAATTATAGTGCATTCTGTGCTTGCCGTTTGGGTATTTCACCTGACTCACGATTGTTCTGGACATACAGCTAGGACATGAGCTTTCTGCATAATAAGGCAGCCCCCATTTGTTCTGCTGCCCTCCTATCTGCAGCAGCCAGAAATCTGGTAATCCTGTATTATTCTCACTGTGAAAGTTCAACCAATGAATCTGACTAGCTCGCAGTGATTCCGCACTCCCACACACTTCACATACTCTGTGAAGAATTCTTGGGAGCGCTGGAACATTGACCTCACATGGCCAGCCTCTCCACCTCCCCAAAATCATCTCGCTACACTGCTTACAGTAAATTGGGTTATCAATATTCATAGACCCGCACTCTTTGTTTTCGGCTTCTTAAGGCGCCTGTGGCACATTCACAATCAGGCCAGAATCTTGCCGTGTAAAACCTAGCCATCTGGCCATGGTCCTCAATATAGGACCGGCCAGAGACGTCTGTGAACACAGTACGATAACACACAATCTTTGTCGCAGATGTATCGGCTGCTCCTGGCTTCACCAAGTATATCAGCGACTCAGATCTTGTTTTCAAGCTAAAGTCTAGCACAGGACTTCAGCCCTAGACCAAGATCTTCGACCACAAGAATTGACAAGTACGCCCTTCCCTAATAGAATCTCAATTCCAATAAGCTGCAGTCAGTCAATCAAATACAAAGCCCTTTGTGTCTGGTTCTATCCGCGCGGGGATTATGGCGAAACTTGAGCAGTTGATTCCTGGCAATAAAGTCAATGGACTTACTCCCGACGGGAGTTCTGCCATAGTCGAAAAAATCGACTTCTACGGCACAGACGCCGCTCAGGTGATCTACCGCGATGGCGCGGGGATCGTGCGCGAGAAGCTCCTGTACCGCGCTGACGAGGCCAACCTGAACATCGTCGAAGCTGCAATGCCCTGGTCCTTCGATGCCGACGGAGATCTCCTCAGGCTTGCCTCTGAAGCCTACCGGATCCGGCTGGCGCACATCTTCGACCCCTTCGTCGCCATCGAAACCTCCCTGATCCGTCCGCTCCCCCATCAGATCACCGCGGTGTACGGGGAGATGCTCAACCGCCACCCCCTTCGCTTCCTGCTGGCCGACGACCCTGGTGCGGGCAAGACCATCATGGCCGGTCTCCTCTTCAAGGAGCTGATGCTGCGGGGCGATCTCGAGCGTTGTCTGATCATTCCGCCTGGTAGCCTCGTCGAACAGTGGCAGGACGAACTGGACCAGAAGTTCGGGCTCCACTTCGACATCCTGACACGCGACTCGTTCGAGGCCGCACGCACCGGGAACCCTTTTGAAGAAAAGAACTTCTGCATCGCCCGCCTGGACCAGCTGAGCCGCAATGAGGAATACCAAGAGAAGCTACTGAAGGCCCCTGAGTGGGATCTCATCGTGGTCGACGAAGCCCACAAAATGTCCGCCTCCTGGTTCGGCAACGAGCTGAAGCGGACGGCTCGCTACCGCCTGGGGATGAAGATCGGCAGCCACACCCGGCACCTGCTCCTCATGACAGCCACGCCCCACAACGGTCATGAGGCCGATTTCCAGGCGTTCCTGGCCCTCATCGACACCGACCGGTTCGAGGGGAAGTTTAACGAAGGGGTCCACACCTCGGACCCCAGCGACATGATGCGGAGGTTGGTGAAGGAAGAACTGCTGACCTTTGAAGGAAAGCCCCTGTTCCCTGAGAGGCGAGCCTACACGGTCGCCTACGACCTGTCTGACGAAGAGGCTGCCCTCTATAACGCTGTCACTGAATACGTCCGGGACGAAATGAATCGGGCTGAGCGCTTCGCAGATGAGGACAACCAGCGCCGAGTGAATGTTGGGTTCGCCCTGACCATTCTGCAGCGCCGCCTTGCCTCATCGCCGCGAGCGATTCACAGATCTCTGGAGCGCCGCCTTCAGAAGCTGCAGGAACGCCTGGCTGAAGAGAAGCTGCTGGCTCATGGTGAGAAGCTGGCCAAGAAGCCCGCTATCCCGAAGATCACACCGGACTGGCTCGACGACCTTGAGGACGCTCCCGAGGAAGAAGTCACTGAGACCGAAGACGTTATCCTCGACCAGGCCACGGCAGCTGCGACGATCCAGGAACTGGAAATCGAGATCGAGACCCTCGTGCACCTGGAACAGCAAGCGCGCTGGGTCATGCAGTCCGAGACCGACACCAAGTGGACTGAGCTGCGAACCATCCTGGACCACGAGTTGATGGTTGACCAGGAAGGCAACCGCCGGAAGCTCCTGATCTTCACCGAAGCCCGTGACACTCTCGAGTATCTTCAGGAGAGGATCGCCTCCTACCTGGGGCAGAGCGAAGCCGTCGCCGTCATCCACGGTGGTGTCAAGCGCGAATGGCGGCGCAACATCATCAAGGCGTTCAACCAGGATAAGAATCTGAAGGTCCTAGTCGCCAACGATGCCGCCGGTGAGGGTGTGAACCTTCAGCGCTCCCATCTCATGGTGAACTACGATTTGCCGTGGAATCCCAACCGGCTTGAGCAGCGCTTCGGCCGGATCCATCGAATCGGCCAGACCGAGGTCTGCCATTGCTGGAATCTCATCGCTCATGAGACTAGGGAAGGTGCCGTTTACACACGGCTGCTGGAGAAGCTGGAAACCGAGCGCAAGGCGCTTGGCGGCAAAGTCTATGACGTGCTTGGGAAGCTCTTCGAAAAGGACCCTCTGCGAGACCTGCTCGTCTCGGCCATTCGCTACGGTGACGATCCGGAAGTGAAAGCCAAGCTCGACCAGGTGATCGACGGCGCAGTTGATCGTCAGCACGTGCTGAAGCTTCTGGAAGACCGCGCCCTGGTCCAGAATTCCCTGACCCCTGAGCAGGTCAACGCGGTGCGGGAGGAAATGGAGCGGGCGCGGACCCGACGGCTACACCCCCACTTCGTTCAGTCCTTCTTCCTGGAAGCCTTCAAGCGGCTGGGTGGCCAGATTGCCGCTCGCGAATCCGATCGCTTCGAGATTCTACGCGTGCCCCCCGCTGTGCGGGATCGGGACCGACTCATCGGGACCGGCGCGGCTGTCAGGAAGACCTACGAGAGGATCACCTTTCACAAGGACCGAGTGGATCAGACCCCGGCGGCGGAGTTTGTCTATCCTGGCCATCCACTCATGGACTCGGTGACTGACCTCATTCTAGAGCAGTACAAGCCGCTCCTGCGCCGAGGAGCCATCCTTGTCGACGACAACGACGACGGCGATCAGCCTCGGCTCCTCTTCTTCCTCGAGCAGTCCATCCAGGATGGACGCGTTGACAGACACGGAAACTCCCGAGTGATTTCACGGGCCATGCACTTCGTTGAGGCCAATCACGAGGGAGAGTTGAGTGTTGCCGGTGCAGCGCCCTATCTGGATTACCGGGCCATTCACGATGACGAGTTGGAGTTGGTGTCGGATGTGTTTGAGTCTGATTGGCTCAAGCGAGAATGGGAAAAGAGGATCTTAGCCTACGCCATCGCCGAATCAGTCCCTGCTCATCTGGAGAACGTGAAGGCTCAGAAGCTGCCCCTCCTGCAGAAGACCGAAGAAGAAATCACCGCTCGCCTCCGCAAGGAAATCAACCTCTGGGACGCCAGGGCGGAAGACCTCCGGCTCAAAGAGCAGGCGGGCAAGAAGACAAAGCTGAGTGCTCGCAATGCTGAGCAACGAGCCGAGGATCTTCTGGAGCGATTGGAGAGACGGCGTAAGGAACTCGACGTTCAAAGAATGATCGCTGGGCAACCACCGCAGGTCAAAGGCGGGATCCTGATCATCCCTAGAGGAATGATCGCCAAAGCCAGTGGCGACGAGACGGATCAACAGCAATCCCTGGATGCCGCCGCCCGCAAGGCCGTTGAACTGGCGGCCATGAATGCCGTATTCGCTGCAGAGAGGAAGCTCGGCCGCAAGCCGAGAGATGTCAGCGCCCAGCGAGGGATCGGCTACGACATCGAGTCCAGGAATCCCGATACCGGCGACCTGTTCTTCATCGAGGTGAAAGGCAAGGGTGCTGGTAAAAACGAGGTGACCTTGACCAGGACTGAGCTCTTCGCGTCGCGGAATCACCCTGAACGCTGGCGCTTGGCACTTGTCGTCGTTGATGGAGAGAATGTAACTGAGCCCAGATATCTCATCGGGCATACATTTGCTGAGCCAGATTTTGCAGAATCCCAAAGGACATACAAGTTTGACCGACTGCTGGCAGATGCTTCCAAGCCGGAATAGGGCTGTCGTGGCACCATCAGCGAACAGGCCCTGAAAGGAACGGCGATGGCTAAAAGGAAAAAGTTAATAGAAGTAGCCCTGCCGCTAGACGACATCAACAAGGCTTCTGCCCGGGAGAAATCGATCCGGCACGGCCATCCGAGTACCCTTCATCTCTGGTGGGCGCGGCGGCCGCTCGCCGCTGCAAGAGCAGTTATCTTCGCACAGATGGTCGATGATCCCAGCTCGCTTCCTAATTTGACACCAACAGAAGTCGAAACCGAACGGGAACGCCTGTTTGGGATAATGAGAGACCTGATTGTTTGGGAAAACACGACGAACGAAGCGGTCCTGAATCGAGCAAGAAAAGAGATCCGCAAGTCCTGGGAAAGAACTGCGGCAGAGACCGGCGAGGCCCCCTCTTCACTTCCGCCCTTCCACGACCCATTTGCTGGCGGAGGTGCCTTGCCGCTTGAGGCGCAACGCCTTGGATTCCACGCACACGCCTCCGACCTCAATCCAGTGGCCGTAATGATAAACAAGGCCATGATCGAAATCCCCCAACGTTTTCTAGACCACGCCCCCATTGGCCCAATCCCTCCTGGGGAACAGACTCAAGCAGCGTCCACCTGGAAGGGCAGTGCGGGACTCGCTGAGGATGTCCGCAGATACGGCCACTGGGTTTTCAGAGAAGCCGCAAAAAGAATTGGCCAGTTCTACCCAACGGTGGACCTGCCCAATAAGGGGGGAGACAATTCGACCGTTATTGCATGGATTTGGGCTCGCACTGTCGAGAGCCCGAATCCTGCGTTCAGTGGTGTCCATGTTCCGCTTGTCTCGAGTTTCCTCCTGAGTTCCAAAAAGGGGAAAGAAGCCTGGATTGAACCAATTGTTCAGGGGCGAGAATACTCATTCCGAATCCATCACTCAAAGCCTGCGAATATCGAAGAAGTCAAATCTGGAACCAAGCTTGGGCGGGGCGCTCAGTTTAAATGCCTTGTTTCAGGCACGAACATTTCTGCCAGCTATGTTAAAGAGGAGGCTCGCGCGGGTCGTCTTGGTGCTCGGCTGATGGCCATAGTTGCAGAAGGCCCCAGGGGTCGATCGTACTGCCCGCCAAACCAAGAGGCTGAAGATGTTGCGAATTCAGCTCAGTATTCATGGTCACCTGAATACGCCATGCCCCAGAACCCCAGATGGTTTTCACCTCCGGACTATGGCATGCCTGACTATGCTGATCTTTTCACTGCAAGGCAGTTGTTGGCTCTGAACTCGTTTTCTGATCTTGTGCGAGAAGCCAGGAACAAAGCCATCAATGATGCTATCAAATTCGGGTTGGCTGAAGACAGCATCAGCCTCAACGATGGCGGCAACGGTGCCACGGCCTTTGGTGACGCAATTGCGGCCTATCTGTCATTTGTGGTGGATAAGTGCGCCGACTATTGGTCCTCGATTTGTAGCTGGCATTCTTCTGGGGAAAAGATGCGCAACGTGTTTGGTCGCCAAGCCATCCCCATGGTTTGGGATTACGCCGAGTGCAACCCGTTTTCCAATTCAACAGGCAACTGGATCGCGATGGTGGATTGGGTCTGGAAGGCACTTGCCAAATGCAACGGAACAACTCCATCGACGGCCAAACAATTAGACGCAATGACCGACGGCTACAACAGCCCGTGCATCATTTCCACGGACCCGCCTTACTACGACAATATTGGGTATGCCGATCTATCGGATTTCTTCTATGTCTGGTTGCGGGAGAATCTGAAGGAGATTGTCCCCGATCTCTTTTCAACTATGCTTGTCCCCAAAGCCGAAGAGCTCGTTGCTACACCTTACCGTCATGGCGGGAGGCAACAAGCCGAGGAGTTCTTCATCACTGGCATGACTAAGGCCATGGGGCACTTAGCCAAACAGCACCACAAGGAATTCCCAACTACGATTTACTATGCTTTCAAGCAAGCCGAACAGCAGTCGGAAGGCATAGCATCAACGGGCTGGGCCACCTTTCTTGAAGCAATAATCCGATCTGGCCTCTCCATAACTGGAACATGGCCCATGAGGACCGAGTTGGGGAATCGCCTTGTTGGGAAAGGAACAAACGCCTTAGCGTCTTCTGTCGTCCTAGTATGCCGCCACCGTCCCGACGATTCTGAGATCACAACTCGATCCGAGTTCGTCCGCAACCTTGCTGATGAACTCCCCCTAGCTCTACAGACGCTGCAGGAAGCTAGCATTGCCCCAGTAGATATGGCGCAGGCGGCCATAGGCCCAGGGATGGCCATTTTCTCCAGATACATGAAGGTTTTAGAAAACGACGGCAGCGCCATGTCTGTCCAAACTGCGCTCCAGCTAATCAACAAAGAGTTGGACGACTATCTGTCCCGAGACGAAGGTGACTACGACGACTGGACGTCTTTTGCCATCCGCTGGTTTGAGCAGTATGGGCTCGATTCCGGCAGTTTCGGAATCGCAGAAGACCTTGCACGTGCACGTGGGATATCGGTTGAAGGTGTTGTACGCGCAGGCATTCTGGAGTCGAAGAGTGGGAAAGTCTCGCTGTTGCACCGCGACGACTTGGACCCCGATTGGGACCCCGCTACAGACGACCGCTTAACGGTGTGGGAAGCTGCACAGTACCTGATCCGAGCCCTGGCCGACGAAAGCGAAGTTGCTGCCGCCAGTTTGCTGAAGAGACTTGGAGCGGTTGGAGTAGAGGCCAGAAGCCTCTCGTACCGATTGTTCAGCATCTGCGAGAGGAAGGGTTGGGCCGATGAAGCCATAGCCTACAACAGTCTGATTGTTGCATGGCCCCGCCTTTCTGAATTGATGAAGCAACAACCCGAAGCCGCACCCGGCTCAGAACCCGAACTATTCTAGCGAGGAATCATGGCTGTATCGAATCGCGATCGTGTATCCCGGGGCTTGGATCTTCTCCGTGAGGGCCTGGTCCCGTTTGTTGAACGCGAGCTACAAGCTCATCTAGGTGACAATTGGCTGGACGACATCAATCAGGGACGCCGTCACGACCTCAGGACCAAAGACGGCCAAGTCGAGTGGGACAATGCCGCCATCCTCGGCGTCATCAAGAGCCAATGGAATACCGTCTTCACCGACACACTTGGCCCCTCCCAGCGGACCTTCGTTTTTGAACTGCAGGATGTCCGCAACAACTGGGCTCACGAAAAGCCATTCTCTTACGATCAGACGTATCGCGCCCTCGACACGGTCCGCATGCTACTCGAAGCCATTTCGGCAAAGAAGGAAGCCGAGAAGGCCGGAACAATGGCCGAAGAGGTGATGCGGGTCAAGTTCACCGAACAGGCCCGCAACGTGACTCGGAAAGCTGCAGCCGTGACCGTTGACGGCCAACCCAAGACCGGCCTCAAGCCTTGGCGTGAAGTTGTCACTCCACACGCCGATGTGGCCTCTGGCCAGTACCAGCAAGCCGAGTTCGCGGCTGATCTCTCCCAGGTTCATCGCGGAGAAGGCAGTTCCGAATATCGGGATCCCAAGGAGTTCTTCCGCCGCACCTTTATCACAAAGGGCCTTCACCACCTTTTGACTGGCGGCCTGAAGCGGATCATGGGGCAGGGCGGCGACCCTGTGGTCGAACTGCAGACCAACTTCGGCGGTGGCAAGACGCACAGCATGCTCGCGCTCTACCATCTGTTCAGCGGGGGTGGCTCTGAACTTTCCGGTATGGAGCCACTCCTCCAGGAGGTAGGCGTTGACCGTGCCCCCAAGGCCAACCGCGCTGTCCTGGTCGGCACTGCACTCGGCCCTGCCCAACAAAGGACCGAGGATGACGGAACCGTCGTCAATACTCTGTGGGGAGAGCTGGCCTGGCAACTCGGCGGATCCGCCGGATATAAGATGATCGAATCGTCTGACAAGCAGGGCGTAAGCCCTGGGAAGGAAGACCTCCTCCCCCTGTTTGACGAGTTCGGCCCGGCTCTGATCCTCATCGACGAGTGGGTGGCCTACCTCCGACAGCTCTACAAGGTCGAGGGCCTTGCTGGCGGTTCGTTTGACGCTAACCTGACTTTTGCCCAGGCCCTCACAGAGGCTGTGAAGGCACGTAAGAACATCCTGCTCGTGGCCTCCCTCCCGGCCTCTCAGATAGAGATCGGCGGCCAGGGCGGCCAGGAGGCCCTCCAGCGGCTCGAGCAGACTTTCTCTCGGGTTGAGTCCCCCTGGAAGCCCGCTGATCCGGATGAAGGATTCGAGATCGTCCGTCGGCGGTTGTTCGAGCCCATCGCTGATCATGCCCTGCGCGACGTCGCCGTCAAAGCATACGGCGAGATGTATCGGGGCCAGAAAGAGGAGTTCCCCTCTGAATGCTCTGAAGGCGACTACCTCCGACGCATGGAGCTGGCCTACCCGATCCATCCCAAGCTCTTCGATATCCTCTACGAGGACTGGTCCACCCTGGACAAGTTCCAGCGCACTCGAGGCGTCCTCCGCTTGATGGCCTCGGTCATCCATGCCCTGTGGGAGAAGGACGACCGCGGACTACTTATCATGCCCAGCTCTATCCCGCTGGATGACGCAGCCGTCTCCTTTGAGCTGCTGCGCTACATGTCGGATAACTGGGAGGGCGTGGTTTCCAAGGATATCGACGGAGATCAATCCTTGCCGCTGACTCTCGACCGTGAGAATCCCAACTTCGGCCGCTACTCGGCTTGTCGACGGGTTGCCCGAAGTGTCTTCATGGCCAGCGCACCCCTGGTCAAGTCGGGCAACCCCGGCGTGGATGCCCGAGTCGTGAAGCTCAGTTGTGCCTGGCCTGGAGAGACCGTCGCGACATTCGGCGATGCCCTGCGGCTTCTATCCGATCGCGCGACCTACCTGTACGTGGATGGCGCTCGCACGTGGTTCGACACGACTCCCAACGTGACGCGGACCGCACAGGATCGGGCAAACCAGCTTAGAGCTGACGACGTGGACGCTTACATCTCTTCCATCCTCACGGACGAGAACAAGGGCGCAGGCAAGCGCGGGATGTTTGCTGGCCTGCACGTAGTTCCTGACGACACCGCTGACGTGCCGGACGACTTGGATACAAGGCTCGTGGTATTTGGCCCGGACAAACCGCACAAGCGAGGCTCAATGGACAGCCAGGGAGTCAAAGCAGCGGCTCAGTTCCTGAACCAACGAGGCTCCAGCCCAAGGATCTTCAAGAACGCTCTGATCTTCCTGGCCCCGGACGCAGCCCGTCTTGAGGACCTGCGGACAGCCGTTCGGCAGTACCTCGCTTGGAAGTCGGTTGTCGCAGATGAGGAGAGTTTGAATCTCACTGCGTTCGCAAAGAACCAGGCCAAGACGAAGCGCGATGACTCGGCGAAGACGGTTCAAGTCAGGCTCCACGAGACTTGGATCTGGACGCTTGTACCATCACAAGGCCCGGATGGGGGCGAGATTGGCTGGGACGATGTGAAGGTTGCCACCGACGAGTCCATGGCAGGGAAAGTCGGCAAGAAGCTAGTGGAACAGGGAACCCTGTATCAGGTCCTTGGTCCAGCCGTCCTGAAGCTTCACTTGGACAAATGGTTGTGGCAGGACAAGGACCATATCAGCGTGACTCAACTGCGCGAATACCTCGCGACCTACCTCTACCTGCCCCGGATCACCGGGCAAGGCGTCTTGGCTGCCACCATCGAGACGGCTATCGCTGAGTTGATCCAAGACAACTTTGGGTTCGCTGATGAGTTCACTGAGATCGATGGCCAAGCCAAATACGTCGGCTTGAGGATAAGCAACGCTGGCATGGTTTCGGTTTCCGGGAAGTGTGTGTTAGTACGGCCGGAGGTCGCCAAGAAGCTGATCGATGCGGAGGCGGCAAAAACTGGCGGTGGGACTGGAGAGGAACCGACGGTCCCAGGCCCTGGACCTAGTCCGGATCAGCCAGATGGCCCGGACAATCCCGATCCTCCCAAGCCTGCAGAGATGCGACGCTTCTATGCGTCCATAGAGATCAAGCCGGATCGCCCGACGAAGCACATGGGGACTGTGGTCCAAGAGGTTCTGCAGCACCTGACCACTCTGCCCGGCGCGAAAGCCAAGATGACTCTGGAAGTGCAGATCGAACTGAAGGATGGAGTGTCTGAGAAGGTCCGACGGGATGTGAGTGAGAATGCTAGGACGTTGAAGATCGAGAACTTTTGGTTTGAGGAGTAGAGGGAGCCCCGCGTCCAAGCCTACGGGGACGAGAAAGGCAACCTGTGATTGTTGAACAAGCGTTTCACCACCTGCCCGAGATTCTGGCCGGAAACCACTTTCCTCGGCAAGACTACGAGGGGGGAATTGTCGCTGCGTTTTCCCTTGCGCTGCTGCAGGAATTCAATTCTCGCAATGCCCTCAATCCCCTCTCGTTGATTCAGTGTGAACGCCCCTACAAGTCCAAGGCTGCCTACTGGCAGAATTATCATGACAAGAAGAAGCGTTACCTAAGAGCCGACCTGCATTTAAATCTGGCCCCACTGAATCTGCAGAACTCTGCGCTATCTGCTTACGGATTCAGGCTAAGCAACTGGATCGAAGCAAAGTTTTACCGCGCGTTTCACAAACAAACTGGCCTCCCCAAGCAAAACACCAATGCCCCCACACACACGGGGCATTTAATGGCAGATCTATATCGGCTGCTAGCCTTAGTTCCGAGGTCTGTTAGCAAGACAAACGAAGAGAAACCCCTCGGCAAGAGACGGTCTTTTGCTGGGCGGTATCTATTACATGTATATTCCGGAGACGTGAGTCAACACCTGTCCCTGAAGTACAGAAATGGCCAGGCCAGAACGTGGCTTGACGCCTTAACCAACGAAGGGCAAGGGAGTGTTAGGGGCTTTTCCACAAAGCTTGAACCGTCAACGGTTGTGAGTGCTATTGGCCCGAACCTCAGAGGATTAGAGTTAGATCTCGAGTGTACGAATACAATCCTGGTTCCCAGCTTCGGAAATCGACAGAAACTCTACTACACGTGTATCCTATCTAGGATAGATGCTTTTCGACTGACCATGGGTGACGATTACTGGGGCATCAAGTGTGATGGAACAATTGAATCCAGCCTTAACAATGACTTCAAGGTGTTTGAACGTATTAGTGAGTTCGTTGGGGGGAGGGTCGGACTGAAAGATGATTCGGAACAAAACAGTCCCCTACCCCTCGCACAACCGATTTTGGAGAATGAGTAAACATTTAGTCAAGATAAGGCCCTTCGCGAGACTCTCTCTCCGCCTCTCTGTCATAGACGGCCGCAAGTTCCCGCATTGCCGTGGCAAGCCTTGTAAATCCCGCCTTGTCGAGCGCATCAGCTCTTTCCCTGTTCAACCCTGCCAGCTTCTTTTCTTCTTCGCCCGCAGAAAAACTAAATACACCGCGCTGGTTGTATATTTCATTAATAAACTCCCTTCGCATCTTCGACGCATCTCGAGCGTTGAGCACGGCTGCCACGACTGAATGGATCCATAACCCATCAGGGTCCTTCGGGGCATAAGCAAATACATGCGCAAGTTGACGCTCTGCGACCTCCTGGTGCCCGGTTGCCTCAGTAAGACGCATTACTTCTGAATACCAATCCGAAAACAACGAAGCGTCAATTGTTCCATCAGCCTGGCGGCCAGGACAGGACTTCCAAGTAGTCAGAAGTTTGTAGGCGGTTTGCGCAAGTGCTTTCCTAGACTCGGCGATTTCCTCATCAGGTTGGGATTCGCCTTTTGGTCGAAACACCAATGACACAATCTCGGCAAAAAATTGGGGATCTGAATTCAATCTGTTCTCAAGCGTAACGGGCGATCCCGACGAATATTCGTCAAGCAAGGGCAGGAACCCCCACTCAATCCGAAATAAAGCGTCAGGATCAGCATCCGGTGATTCCTGGAGCGTCTTGATAACCTCTACCGCCCAGTGCTGATCAAGTCTGCTATGGCAATCAGGCATCTCAAGCACCGCGACCAAGGCTTTCTCCGCTAGCTTGACATCGAAGCCACCCTTTCCCCTTGACATACAAGACACGCACAAGACCGCTGCTTCAGGACGGCCATGCTCAATTAACTTCTCAATA
>Ga0116152_10003231_pt1 | contig 13139 bp, 7 predicted proteins | sample AD_UKC119_MetaG_FD_89894 | JGI IMG/M metagenome (GOLD analysis project Ga0116152, IMG submission 89894) | Active sludge microbial communities of municipal wastewater-treating anaerobic digesters from Hong Kong - AD_UKC119_MetaG | ecosystem: Engineered > Bioreactor > Anaerobic > Digestate...
CTACGGTTATCCCCAAGGATGTACCGGATAACCACAATAGAAAACTAGCGTTATCCCTTTTAATTTACTGGGATAACCGTGATAAAATTTGAGATATAACGAGTTACCCACAAGCTGAAAAAAATCGTAACAACCATTAAAAATCCGTCTGAAAAACGCCAACGCGCAAACAGCACTTTCACTTTTTGCCAACGCTCAAAAAAGCCAACACCTGAAAAAAATGAAAGAGCTGTTTTTTTTTCCACCGCTCAACCCGAATAATTTCAGTACTTTTAACCCCGAATATGGCAAAATTTATACAACATTTAATAGACGAAATAATTGACCAATATATGTACGCTGACGAAACCAAACGTCCGTGGATAATCGGTTTTAGTGGTGGAAAAGATTCTACAGTAATGCTTCAACTCGTCTGGGAAGCAATCTCACAAATCAAGGAATTAACTGGAATTGTAAAACGTGATATTTACGTAGTTTGCAACGATACAATGGTCGAAAATCCTGTAATAACAGAATACGTTTATAGGGTTTTGGATAAAATAGAAACAGCTTCAAGAGACCAAGGAATACCAATACAGGTTATTAAAACAATTCCAAGATTGGAAGATTCGTTTTGGGTCAACTTAATTGGTCGAGGCTATCCTGCACCAAACAACGCTTTCCGTTGGTGTACAGAACGTCTAAAAATTAAACCCACTTCAAGATTCATTTTAGAACAAGTGGACGAATTTGGCGAAGCCATCATTCTTATAGGCACAAGAAAATCCGAAAGTGCGCAACGTGCAAAGTCTATGAAAAAGCACGATATAAAAGGCAAAAGGCTCACAAAACATCCAACACAGGCAAACACTTATATGTATGCGCCAATCAGAAATCTTTCATTAGAGGAAGTATGGTACATAATAAATACAATGCCATCCCCTTGGAAAGCTGACAATTCAGAGTTATTTCAAATATATTCTGACGCAAGCGCAGATGATTACGAATGTCCAACCGTTGTAACCGACAAAGAACATAAATCGTGCGGTCAAAGTAGATTTGGCTGTTGGGTTTGCACGGTTGTAAAAAAGGATAAATCAATGAGTGCCTTAATTGAAAACGGCCTCACTTGGCTACAACCATTACTCGAATTCAGAAACCATTTATACGACGAGCGCAATATCATTGAAAATAGAATGCCACAGCGTAGAAATGGAACGGATGCAATCAACGGTATGGGTCCTTATACGCCAAAATATAGAGCAACGATTTTGGGAAAAGTTTTATCCGCACAAAAAGAAATTCAAATTGAAAGACCGCACGTCGAGCTAATTACAAACCAAGAGTTAGTTGCTATACAAACAATATGGTATCGAGATTTAATCTTCAACTATAAAGTTTCAAACATTTACCATACCGCCTATAACACAAATATCAATATGGAAGAACAAAACAAAAAGCAAGAAAAAGAGTTGGAGTTGCTCAAAAAATCCTGCGAAAAAAATCCTGAAGATTTTGAACTCATTCAAGAGCTGTTAATGCTTCAAAAAAACAAGGCATTGCTTAACAAAAAACGAGGTCTTAAAAGCGACATTGAAAATAAAATTGAGGAATATTTAAAGAAGTCAGAATAGATGTTTATAAAAGAAATTGAACTCAATAATTTCAGAATCTACAAAGGCAAAAACAAAATTGACCTTTCGCCTGAAATTGATAAAAACATTGCACTTGTTAGTGGTAAAAATGGTTTTGGTAAAACTACGTTTCTTATGTCATTAGTTTGGTGTCTTTATGGCAAACAAATGCAAAACGTTGATGAATTGTATTTAAAAGAAATTGCAGACAAGGGCGGTTACGGTAAATATATAGGAAACAGCCTAAATCGTTTAGCAAATGTAGAAGGAGAAACTAAATTTTCAGTTTCAGTTACATTCAATGATGTAAAAATTCAAGAAATACCTTGCAAAGAAATTAAAATTACACGTTCGTTTGATACTGTTACAAGTACAAGCGACAAAGTAGAGGTTTTAGTCGATGGTTTTGAAAACGAATTGATTCTTGACCTTACCACAGATGGTCAACAAGGCGAAGAAATCTTCATACGTGATTATATCCTGCCTATTGAAATAGCAAAATTTTTCTTTTTCGATGCCGAGAAAATAGTTGCGCTTGCCGAAATAAATTCGCCTGAACAAAGAAGATTATTAAGTAAGGCCTACACAGAGGTTTTGGGCATCAAAAAATACGAAGATTTAAAAGAGCAGTTAGAAAATATTCAAGACGATTATCGTAAGAAATCAGCGAAACCGCAAGAAAAAACCGAGTTAAACTCAATAATAGCGGATATTGACAATGCTGACATTGAAATCGAAAGTATTGAAAAGGAAGTTACTCAACTTGATGAAGAAAAAATAGAAAAGGCGAACGCTTCCAACGACATTCAGAGAAAATTAATTACCGAGGGAAACAAAATGACCTTGGAACAACTCAATAAATTAAAAGACGAAGAAATTGTTTTAAATGAAACGATGGGTCGTTTACAAGATGACCTAAAAGAATTGTTTGACTTAATTCCATTCGGTTTGGCTGGAGAAACCTTAATGGAAGTTTCCACGCAACTTGCTAATGAAAAAGACTTTCGAGATTCTAAATTCATTCAAGATGATGTTGACAGCAAAACAAAAAACATCTTGGACGACTTGGAAGAAAAAAAGCGCGACTTCCCAGAAGTTATTCCAACAGATATTCGAAATTTTTATGAAAAGCAAATCAGAGCTTTGGTCAAAAAACATTTCTTTTCAGACACGCCAGAGTTACCAAACAACTTCAAACCCTTACACGACTTTTCAGATACCGAAACCAACGAATTCAATACCTTGGTCAACACCTTAAAGCACTCGTTTAAAAGTACATTCGCAAATTTAAACGATGAATATTTACGCACCAAAAATTCAATAGACGGTATTCGTAGAAAAATCCGTGATGCAGAAAAGGATGCTGAAGATGAGCATATAGCAGTTTTAAGAGCGGAAAAAGAAAAGTTGGATTCAAGAGTTTTGACTATCGAACTTGAAATCCGTGACCTTAAAGAAAAAATCGGAACATTCAAAAACAACAAAAAAACCCTTAAACAGCGTCAGGAAGAGTTAAGAAAGAAAATTGACAATTCTCGTAAATATTCAGACAAGGATGCTAAAGCTCAAGAGATTATTAATAAACTAAAAATCTTTATCAAATCATTTAAAGAAGAAAAGAAAAAATCTCTTGAAGAAAATATTTTACGCGAATTGAACATTTTACTTCACAAGAAAGATTTCATTAAAAACGTAACCGTTGACATTAACCAAGCGGGCGATGACGTAGATATAAGTTTGTTTAATGCTCGGGAAGAAAAAATTGACAAAGGTTCGCTTTCAATGGGCGAAAGACAAATGTATGCTTCTGCCCTATTAAAAGCACTTGTTGACGAATCCGACATTGAATTCCCAGTATTCATTGACTCGCCAATGCAAAAGTTCGATGCAGACCACGCTCAAAATGTCATTAAGGAGTTTTATCCAAACGTTTCAAAACAAGTTGTATTATTTCCTTTGCTTCACAAAGAGTTGACTGTTTCGGAATTTAACCTCTTAAAGCCAAAAATGAGTAAGGCATATTTAATTCACAACTACAGTACAGATGCTTCCAAATTTGTTGAAGCAACACCAGACAACCTATTAACCAAATACGACGAAATCAATGCAGATTAATATACGGACTTCAGCAGATAACCAAGAAATTGTTCGCAGTCTTACAAGTAAACTGCCAACAGGCACAAAAGAAAACGTAATTGCTCGTATTGCTTTGGGTTATTCATTACAAAACGGCAAGAAATTCACATCCAACGATTTCAATTTATACGATTCAAAAGGTAAAGAATACAAAGACCATATTCTTTTTGATGCAAAACATCGTGATTTTTATATTGCTGGTATTTGCCAATACTATGGCATATACAAAACGGATGAAAACATTCCAAAATATGTAAAATTGCATATAGACCACGGTTTGGAGTTAATGGACAATCTGTTTTCAAATAGTAAAAACTATACATTCTTTGACTTTTTAATTGGTCATTTAGATAAGGGCATAGAGTTTTTAAGTAGTGTAGAAGTCAATCTTGATGCAGTACGAAACAACAATCAGAATATTGAAAAAACTTATTTCAAAGAACCTATAAAATTAAACGTTGGCTCTAACATCGACACCAACGAAACAATCACGTTAGAACTAAATAATACAGACATTTACAATAATTCACATATCGCAATTGCGGGTGCTTCGGGCACAGGCAAAACTCAATTTGCGCTCGAACTTTTAAATCAGATAAGTCAAGAATCCAATCATCACGTTAATTATATCTATTTAGATTTTAAAGGTCTTAAAGATGACGATTTAAAAGAATATCAGCCATTTTTTGAGAAAACCCGTGCTACCTTTATAGATGTGCCAAGCATACCTTTTCCTGTAAATCCATTATCTTTTATCGATAGTATAAATGAAACGGATAGACAGATGGGTATAGACAAGTTTGTTGATATTATTTGTAAATACTCAAATCTTGGTCCTAAACAACGTGGAATTTTAAGAGATGCAGTTTTAGAAAGTTTTCACGATAAAAAACCAGGAGAATATCCAACCTTACCTGAAATAAACGATAAACTTTTAGAAATTGTCGGCGACAAAAGAGATACGCTTACAGAAATTATTTACGAGTTAAGCAGTTATAATATTTTTGAGGAAGAAAAGAAAGGGAAGTCGTTTTTGAATCAAAACATATATTTATCCCTATCAGGCGATTTATCGAATTCTGTTCGATTTACTTCCCTTTTCTTAATAATCAATTATATCTACAATACGTTCGCAAATATGGAAAGCACCCCAACCGATAATGGTTATAGAGGTATGCGCTATGTACTTTTGATTGATGAAGCACACGTTATTTTTAAAGAGAAAAAATACCAAGAAATACTTGATAAGATACTGCGCGAATTTCGCTCAAAAGGAGTTTCAACCGTATTGCTTTCGCAAGGCATCGCAGAATTCAATCAACCCGGTTTTGATTTTTCAAGCAATTGCGAAATCTCATTCCTGTTAAATATTAAGGATAAGACTAATTCAAAAGCAATAAATAAATTTTTAGGTTTTAGCGACAAGGAAGGTATTACGGGAGCAAGAAGTTTAGAAAAGATTTCAAAAGGTCAAGCAATATCAAATATCAAGGAATTTGATAAGGCTAAATTGTTCAAAATCGCTCAATTTTGGGAAAACAATAAATAGTTATCATCTTTTCAATTAGCTTTAACAATTATAATATTCGAGCCCATTATAATATGTTAGAAATAAATCGTTATTTTTAACATACTTAATTCTTAAATATCATAACTATGGCATCCACATCAGAAGTCGGTCACGCAAAAAATGTAGCAAACTTTTACGACCTTATTAGTTTTGCACAAGGCTATGGCGCAACCTACAATCCATCAAAAAATAGCCTAAAAATGCCACAGCTCAATTCGCTTTACACACAAGCCAATTCCGACTTAAATGCTGTTACGAGCAAAAACACAGAGTATAACAATGCCGTCAACGAGCGCATTGAAGCATTCGATGGTTTACGTAGTCTTTCAACCCGATTAGTTAACGCTTTGGAAACTACAGATGCAAGCAAGGAAAAAGTGGACGATGCCAAAGGTTTTAACCGCAAAATGCAAGGTCAAAGAGCATCCAAAAAAGAAGAGCCAGTTGACCCAAACCAACCAGCACCCAAAACAATAAGTTCGAGCCAACAATCGTATGACCAAATGATTCAACATTTCGAGGGAATGATTTCCGTCCTCGAATCCGAACCGAGTTACACGCCCAACGAATCGGATTTAAAAGTTACCGCCTTGCAATCCAAATTACAAGACCTAAAAGATAAGAACGACAACGTGGCCAATGCCTATACCGCAGTTAGCAATGCAAGAATCGAAAGAAACAAAACATTATATAAAGACGACAGCGGATTGGTTGACACCGCAGGCGAAGTCAAGAAGTACGTCAAGTCCGTTTTTGGAGCCACCAGTCCCGAATTTGGACAGATTAAAGGTATTAAGTTCAAGAAAGAAAAATAACCTTGCGTGATGTGAGGTTGAGCGCAGTCGAAACCTTTATATTCTCGTTAGAACATATACAAATCTTGCGTCCGCATTTTAATTATTAGCATCCGCAAGTATAAATATCCTATCCGCATTTTAAATAATGGCCTCCGCATTAACAAATCTTGCGTCCGCCATTTATATTTTGGCATCCGCATTAACAGTTTTTGCATCCGCTTAAACAATACTCGCTTCCGCATTAACAATTCTTGCATCCGCACATATAATACTGGCGATAGCTGAAAGATTTGTCTGAACAACGCCAACGCTCAAAGCCATACACTTTCGCAATTCGCGCAAAGCCACCACGCCACCAAAAATTGCAAAAGAGTATGTCTTCCCACCGCACACATCCGAACTAACCTGAAAGAAGATAATCTGAAAAACAAAACCTGGGAAAGCCTGTGGGTAACAACGTATATAGGCAATAAGGGCTTTGTTTATAACCCCAAAGTTATTACCTTTCTGCCAAGTTCAGTAAATGGCGGAATATTATCGCATACTTTGCCCCTTACTGCCCATATACCAGACCGTTGTATAACATGGCGGAATTTACTCCGAAATTCCTAATTTGAGTTTTATGAGTTTAAAAAATCAAACTGTCTGAGTCACGAGCCGAAAAAATTATTGAAACAGAAAGTATTGAAAACCACTTCTACTCTGTTTGATAAATTTTAAAAATCGTCAGATTTGAGCAATGAATCGGAAAACGAAAAGTTAAAATGGAGAAAACTCATTGAATTGGTATGATTTGAGCACAATTACGGAATAAAAGGTTGAAACGGAGAAATTGAGCAATGAAATCGAAAAAACTCATTGAAACGTGAGATTTAAGCTTTGAATCGGAAAAGTATTTATGACAAATTAAAGCTAAAAAGATAAATTCAACGATTTACAAATTATTGCGGATTTGAAAGTTGGAACGGATTTAATTTGAACAAAATAAAAATAATTTGAACTCAAAACCACGTTATACAACACCGCGCATAAAAAATTGCTTAATTCAGTAAATTAGAATGTTTCTAAAACAAAAAAATAATATATTTATATGCCTGAAAAATTACGATTTCAAAACCCGCAACTTTTCATGCTCAAACTCGTTGTGTTTCATACTGACCAGCCGCACAAACAGCACATTTGGTTTTTGCCGACACAAAAGCCAACGCTTGAAAAACCAAAAGAGCTGTTTTTTGCCAACGCTTGACTAAAACAAAAAAGATGGAAGAAAAAAACGAAGAAATAGACATAGAAAAAAAGAACAACTCGCTAGAGACTGAACTCGAATTAAGTTTAGAAACTATACCTGAACAAGATGAAGAAAATATCGTGAACATTGAGATTGAAAATCAAGATGAATTAATTGATAAAACAAATGACTCACCTAATCATTTGGAAAATTTATCAAATTTTGTAAATACAGTAAAAGATGAACTCATTGTAAGAAATGAAAGAGATAAGTATAAAGATGAGACTATTCAGAGAATGTCAAAACAAATTGACATTTTCGAAAAAGGTGTTTTTGAAAATATTAAAAAAGAACTAATCTTAGAGATAATATCTTTTTATGATATGTTTTTAAATTTTCAAGAAAAATTTAACTTTATTGAAAATAGTGAATTACAAAGTGAAATTGACTTTTTAGAAATGGAATTGAATAATATAATTTTTAATAATGGAATTGATGAGATAGAGGAAATCACAGATGTAGAAATTGACAGAAGTAATCATAGAATAAAAAAGGTTGAACCTACAAACGTTCTTTCTCAAAATAATAAAATAAAAAGTATTTTGAAAAAAGGATACTTATGGAATAAAAAAATTATACGTAAACAAGAAGTTGTAGTCTATAAATACAAAGAATCTGAAAATGAATAAAATAACATTAGGCATTGATTTAGGTACAACTTATTCCGCTATGGCTTATGTTGATGAAAACGGTGTTCCAAAAATTATAATGAACAATGAAAACGCTCGAACAACACCATCTGTAGTATTCTTTGAATCAAAAAACAATTACATAGTCGGTCAGTATGCAAAAGATGAAATTGATTTCTCACCAAATAATGTTGTTTCTTTTGTAAAAAGAGAAATAGGAAAGAACAAAGACGAAGTAAGAAAGCAAGAAAATTATGGCGAAGCATTGCCTTATGATTTTTTTGGCAAAAAGTACTCACCAGAAGAAATATCTTCCTTAATTCTTAAAAAACTAAAAAAGGATGCTGAGGCACATTTTCAAGGTAAAGAAATCACCGATGTTGTTATTACTGTTCCGGCATATTTTAATGATTTTGAACGTAATGCAACTATTAAAGCAGGCGAACTTGCTGGTTTTAATGTACTTCAAGTTATAAATGAGCCTACGGCTGCTGCCATTGCTTATGGAATAAAGTCAAGTATTAATCAAAAAGTATTCGTTTTTGATTTAGGTGGTGGAACTTTCGATGTTACAATAATTGATATTGTAGATGGAAAATTTAGCGTAATCGCAACAGATGGAGACCATAGATTAGGTGGAAAAGATTGGGATGACAGGATAATTGATTTTATTTCAGAAGAGTTCATTAATGAATTTGGAGAAGACCCTAGAGATGATGATGAAAGTATGGCAGAACTTAGATTACTTTCTGAAAAAGTAAAAAAAGTTTTGTCAGAACGGAATGACTATAAATTAAATTTTGGTTTTAATGGAAAGAAGTTAAGAATACTAATAACTAGAGATAAGTTCAAAGAATTATGCGCGGACTTACTTAGTAGAATTGAAGGGTTATGTAATACCATTTTAAATCAAGTTAATTTAAATTGGTCAAATATTTCTGAAATTGTATTAGCTGGTGGCTCAACAAGACTTTTAATGGTCAGAGAAATGTTAGAAGAACTAAGTAATAAAAATATTAGGACAGACTTAATAAATCCAGATGAGTGTGTAGCTATTGGTGCAGCAATTCAAGGTAATTTACTATCGAGCCAATTTAATAGAATTGGAGTTAATCCTAAACTTGCAAACACAATAAAGTCAATTAGTGACGTTGCATCTCATAGTTTAGGTTTTGTTACCGTAAAAGATAATGCTTTACATAATAGCATTATGATTAATAAAAACAGTGAAATTCCTTGTAAAATTGTTAAAAGTGATTTTACAACTTCTAGAGATAATCAAGATTCTCTTGAGGTTATAGTGCTTCAAGGTGAATCTTCAAATCCAAATAATTGTACAATACTTTATGGTTATGAATTTCAAGAATTACCAAAAAAACAAAAGGGAAAATTAAATATTGAGGTTAGTTTTGAATATAACTCAAATAGCGTTGTTCAAGTTACCGCAAAAGCTGAAAATAAAGTTTTACCCTTTAAAAAACTTTTAGAACCTAAATTACCAGATTTAAATACTAAAATAGTAGAACCTTTATCAGTAATAATTGCTATAGACTTATCGGGAAGTATGTCAGGCACACCTTTAATTGAGGCTAAAGCAGCTGCTTTAGAATTCATTTCTCAAATGAATTTTGAGAATACGAGAGTTGCTTTACTTCCATTTGCTGATAGCGTAATGGTTAATCAAGATTTCACACAAGCCACTTGGAATTTAGAAGATGGAATTAACAATTGGAGCATTGGAATGGTTGGAGGTGCTAATGATGCAGAACCATTTCAAAAATCATTAGAGATGATGAAGTATGAACAAGGAAAAAAGCTAGTTATTGTTTTAACTGATGGTGTTTGGAGTTATCAAAATTTAGCTATAACAAATGCTGAAAAATGCAAACAAAATAATATTGAAATCAGAGCAATTGGCTTTGGTGGAGCTGATATAAATTTTTTAAAACAACTTAGTTCTTCAGAAGGTGGTTACGATTTTACTACTTCTGGAGCAGAATTAACTCAAGCAATGTTAAATATTGCTACCGAAATAACAACAAATAAAATTAAATAAACACTATGGATAATATTACTTTAGGAATTGATTTAGGAACGACATATTCTGCAATGGCTTATGTTGACGAACACGGTGAAGCTAGAATACTAGCAAACTCTGACAATGAAAATATCACACCTTCTGTCGTTTATTTTGAAACAAAAGATAATACAATTATTGGACAAAGTGCGAAAGATATGATTGATTTTGAAACAGACAATGTTGTGTCTTTTGTAAAAAGAGAAATGGGAAAAAACAAAGATGAAGTAAGGAAAGAGGACAACTATGGTGAACCAAAGCCCTATGATTTCTTTGGTAAAAGATATTCACCTGAAGAAATTTCATCTTTAATTCTTAAAAAGCTAAAAAAAGATGCCGAGGCACACTTTCAAGGTAAAGAAATTACAGATGTAGTTATAACTGTACCTGCTTATTTTAATGATTCGGAAAAACAAGCTACAAGAGATGCTGGTCAAATGGCTGGTTTTAATGTGTTACAGGTTATTAACGAACCAACTGCTGCTGCCATTGCTTATGGTGTTTCAAATGAAGGCAGTACATCACAGAGAGTTTTTGTATTTGATTTAGGTGGTGGAACTTTTGATGTTACTGTTTTAGATGTAGTAAATATTAATGGTAAAAAAGAAATAAATGTTATCAATACTGATGGAGACCATAGATTAGGTGGTAAAGATTGGGATGATAAAATAATAGAATTTTTTGCGGAAAAATTTATTGAGGAACACGGTGCTGACCCACGAGATGATGAAAATGGAATGGCTACTTTAAGAATTGAATCTGAGAAAATTAAAAAGAAGCTTTCAACTTCAGATAGACCACAAGGCATAGTTTTAAGAACTGACGATAATACTTCGAAATTCAGAATTAGCAAAACTGAATTTGAGGATTTATGTTCTGATTTATTGTCCCAGACAGAAGGTTTATGTAATACTGTTCTATCGGATGCAAATTTGACTTGGAGCGATATTAACACAATTTTACTGGTTGGTGGCTCTACAAGAATGCCAATGGTTGTAGAAATGTTAAGCAGGATTAGTGGAAAAGAAATTAGAACCGATTTGATTCAACCTGATGAATGTGTTGCAAAAGGAGCTGCAATCAAGGCAATGCAATTTAGCATAACAGATACTTCTGGAAATATTAAAGCGGAAGTTAGTCAAAAGTTAAAAGATACTATTGGAAGTATTCAAGTTAATGATATAGTTACTCAAACATTAGGTCTTGTAACAGTTAATTCTAATGATGAAAATGTTGTAACACCGATGATTCCTAAACAAACAAAAACACCATTCAAATATCAGGAAACATTCGGAACAAATACGGAGAACCAATCCAATGTACTGCTTCAAATAAAAGAAGGCGAAGGGACTAACCCAGATATTGTACCTACAATACAAGAAGCTACACTACAAATTGTTTCAAATTTACCCTCAGGTTCACCAATCGAAGTTACATATGATATTGGTGCAGATGGTAAATTAACTGTAATTGCAAAAGATGTGACAAATAATAAAGAAATTACTGTTAAGGTAGAAACGAATTCTGGATATACGGAAGAGTCCATAAGACAGAGTACTGAAGACCTTAAGAGAATTAATGTATCATAATAATTATGACAGAAAAAGAGCTAGAAGAATCATTTCATAAGGCAAAAACTTTTAACAAAAAAGCACCAGCAACATTCAACTATCATTTCTATGAAATAATTGGTTTACCTATTTATTCTGAAGTTAAGAAAGATGATGTTTCAGGAATGATTGAAAAGTATCGTAAAGTATTCACTAGACTTGAAGGCTATAATGATGCTGTTGATTGTATAAAATACATCGAAGAAACAAATTTTTTTGTTGGCAAAGGAAACAAAATAGCGTATGATAACTCTTTAAAAGCATCTTTAAAACAAAAGTTAGAAAATATAATTGAATCATTTGTTATAGTTGATAAAGAGCTAGACAGAGATGAAGAAGATTTAGTTTATGAGAGAGGCACAGAGTATGGTTTCTCGGCAAGTGTTGTCAAAGAAATAATTGAGGAAAAGCAAAAAGAATTAAAGTTTGATATTACTGTTAATTCCAAATCTAATAACGATGCTTCAACTACCACAACAAAAACAGGTTCGCCCAAATTAGAAATTCACAATAACAGTAATTTCAAAAAAAATGGAGAGTTCATATTTGAAAATGTAAAACTTACAGAAACTAGGCGTGAAATAATTACTATAAAAAATGGTGGTGGTGGAACTTTAGATGCAGAAGCTAAATTTTCTGCCAAATGGATTGAAGTTATACCAAAAAAAATTCATCAGAGTAAATTACCTCAAGACGTTACTATAATAGTCAATCCAAGCAAGGATAAAACTTTGACAAATGGAAGTGGCGGTATCAAGGACACCATAAATTTAACATATCCATCTAGCGGTGGAACTAAAACCGAATCAATAGTTGTGAAAATGGCTATTGAAGGCTATCCAGAATTAGTAAAAAGACAGAGCAAATATGCTACTATTATATCAAGTGTTTTAGCAGTTTTAATGCTACTTTATATTTTTTCAAATTATGACTTTTCAGGTTGGGCAATATTTGGATTTGTTATTTCTGCAATAGCAATTGGTTGGGCAGCTTCTTTAGCTATCCAGAATGAAAAAGAAATGGGCGGTTTGGTAATTGGTGGCATTATTTTATTGATTACCAATTGGATTATATTCGCTCTTCTATCAACCGTCATAATTACATTTTATGTAGCAAAATTGGTTTTTAGAAAAAATCCTTTCCGCAATGAATTTATAGCGGCAATACCTATTGGTTCTTTTGTCCTTTTCTTATTGTTATTTTTCGGCGCAAGTAATTTAAGGTATTCGAATTATAACAATCCCAGAAACAATAATAATGTAAATACGCAACAAACAACATATCAGCCTACAACAAGCATAAATAGATATGCCTATATTAAAGCCGATCCAATCGGAAATATAAGAAATAGCCCATATATAGAAGATAATAATGTAATAACTTCATTAAATAAAGGGGAACAAGTTTATATCATTGAAC
>Ga0116152_10003234_pt1 | contig 13133 bp, 10 predicted proteins | sample AD_UKC119_MetaG_FD_89894 | JGI IMG/M metagenome (GOLD analysis project Ga0116152, IMG submission 89894) | Active sludge microbial communities of municipal wastewater-treating anaerobic digesters from Hong Kong - AD_UKC119_MetaG | ecosystem: Engineered > Bioreactor > Anaerobic > Digestate...
AAAGCGGGTGATGAGATTCGAACTCACGACATTCACGTTGGCAACGTGACGCTCTACCACTGAGCTACACCCGCGTGGTAACCCCTCCTGGGGAAGCCCTCTTATTTAGCGCCAACGCCAAAAACTGTCAAGCCCCGTCCGCGCAACTTTCGACGTCCTTTTTCAGTGCGCCCCTGCACACAGTCCCGCGCCCCGCCCCCTCGCCCCGTAATCAACGCCCCCCTTGATTACGGACGCTGACGGAGGATACGATAACTACCTGAAATTGCCTCGCGTCCCCATGCAATCGTACCTTAGGAAACGCCCGACAAATCTCCTTGATGGGGAATTAGCGTAGTTCAGTCTTCGATGGGAGGCAGGAAGAATCCACATGAATCGCAGAACCCACCTGAAATCCGTAGCGGCTGTCTGTCTGATCGCTCTTGCCGCCAGTCAACCGGTTGTCGCTGAATCGCCCATGCCGTCGCTCGATGCGGAGGCCCAGGCGCTGCGTGACCTGATCATCGCTCGTGTCGGCGGACTGGACGCCCTGAAGGTTCCGGCCACAGACGCCGAGATGCCTCAACCGGACGACGCCCAATTCGCCATTACGGACGCGAAGAAACGACTTGGGAAATTCCTCTACTTCGATCCGATTCGCAGCAACAACGTCCGCCCCGAATTCGGTGGCAATCGGGCCTTCGCCCAGACGATCTCCTGCGGGTCCTGCCATCTGGGTGAACTCGCCAGCAAAGCCGGCGCCGTCTCGGCGTTTGGTATGGGCGGCGAAGGTCGTGGATTCGTCGATCCGGACTCGGGCCGATTTGTCGCTCGTCGCGCCGCCGTCGACGGCCTGACCGACACAATGCCGACACAGGTCGATACCTTTGACGCCCTCGGCGCCCTCACGATGTCCGGCCGGTTCGACGAAGTCGACTCGCCCTTCCGTGTCGCCCCCAGCATGATCGGCTTCGCCATGAACAACCGGCTCTTCTGGAGCGGTCCCGCCGGCGAAACTTACGACGAAACGAACCCGGCCAAGATGAACATCAACCCGAACGACCTGCCGCCGCAGGAAAACACGGTCGAGTTCACGTTCAAGGCCCATCGAATGTTCGAGATGCAGCGATTCGCCCTGCAGGCGATCCCCGCCTATCGCGAACTGTTCGCTCGCGCGTTTCCCGACGAAGCCGCCATCACGGAACTGTCGGGCAACTGGGATGACCTGATCAATGACGACACGATCGGTCGCGCCATTGCCGCGTTTCTGCGATCTGTCATCACGCGCAATACACCGTTCGACAAGTTCCTCGACGGCGACAACTCGGCGCTCACGGCCAACCAGCTTCGAGGCGCGACGCTCTTCTATCAGTCCGCCGAGGACGGCGGCGCCAGCTGCGTCAGTTGTCACAGCGGCCCCGCCATGAACAAGACGCTCGGCGACGAGGCGGGCGCGCTGATCGACGAGAACTTCCACAACATCGGCCTGCACGACCATCCGCTGGTTGAACTGGCGCAGACGGCGCTGAACAACCCGAACTTCCACGATCCGGGCCGCGCGGAAGCAACCGGCGACGACGCCGACCGCTTCAAGTTCAAGGCGCCGACGCTTCGCCAGCTTCGCGATGGGGCGCCGTTCATGCACAGTGGCGAATTCGAAACCCTGACAGACGTCGTGCAATATTTTAATGCGGGCGTCCCCGCCGCCGATTTCTCCGGGAATCACGGCAATCTCTCAGAGACCTTTTCGAACCCGCGCGGCAACAGCGAAACAGGACTGGGACTCAGTGACGACGATGTCAACGCTCTGGTCGACTTCCTGGAAAACGGACTGTATGACCCAGCGTTTGTCACTCTTGATCCGACATCCACGACGGAAACGTTCAACCTGAACGCCCGCGACCTGACCTACGACCTTCAGCTGCTGCTTCTGGGCGCCGAGAACGGGAGCATTCCCAGTGGGCTCCAGCATCCCCAGACGGACGCGCTGACTGGCCAGGACCTTGCCGCCAGCGACCTCAACGCGACCTGCGGCTCGATTGGCCTGTTCGGACTGATGGCCACATTGCTTCCAATGCTGGCGACGAGACGTCGACTGCGACGTCGATAATTGCAGTTCAATTCAGCACAACAAATCCACAAAAGGCCGCCAGTCACAACTGGCGGCCTTTTTTTTCGCATTTGCGATGGATAGTGCCACACTAGTTGGCACAGTGACACATTGGTCTGTATTTCCGAGCACGCATTTCGACAATACTATCCGATCACTGTTGAGCCGTTGCCGCCAATGCAATGTGGAATTCATCCCGTCGCATTGCGGGAAATGACAGTCAGATCGGTGGGCGCCGAATACCTGTGACCGGAACGAATCATAAAGAAGATCGCCTTTCCCGAATTCTCCGCCTCGGCGCGATGCTGCGGCAGAACTCCGGGGCCCTGAAGGCGGATGTGATCTGCAATCGGCTCAAGATCAGCCGGCGGACGTTCTATCGCGACATTCGACTGCTTCGAAACGCCGGCGCCCGAGTGACCTATCGCCCCGGTACCGGCGCCTACGAGGCGGAACTCTTCTCATCGATCATTGGTGAGTCGCTATCGACGCGCGAAGCGGCCGCCGTGAAGGCGGCGCTCGAGGGCGCTCGTCCACGTCGCGCATCCGAATTCGAATCGGCGCTGGATTCGGCCCGCGGCAAGCTCGCGGAGATTATCACGGAACAATTCCGGGAACACGCCAGGGGAATCGAACGACTCGCCAAGGCGTTTGTCATCGAACAGTCCGATCGTTCCTGATTACGAGAACGCGTCGGGTTCCGGACACGTGCAGAACAGATTCCGATCACCCCAGGCGTTATCAATCCGGGCCACGGCCGGCCAGAATTTCCGCTCACGCACCCACGCCAGCGGATAGGCCGCCTGCTCTCGCGAGTAACCGCGATCCCAGTGGTCGGCCGTCACCATCTCGGCGGTATGCGGCGCGCCTTTCAGGGCGTTGCGCTCGCGATCGGATCGCCCCTCTTCGATGTCCCGGATCTCCTCGCGGATCGCAATCATGGCGTCGCAGAAGCGATCGAGCTCCGCCTTGGACTCGCTCTCCGTCGGCTCGATCATCAGCGTACCGATGACGGGCCAGGACATAGTCGGCGCGTGGAACCCGTAGTCGATCAGCCGCTTGGCGATGTCATCGATCTTCACGCCGGAGGACTTCTCAAAAGGCCGACAGTCCACGATGAACTCATGCGCGTTGAGCCCCGAACGCCCGGAGAAGACGAGCTTGAAGTGCTCGCCCAGTCGCTTCGCCATGTAGTTGGCGTTGAGAATCGCCATTTCTGAGGATCGCTTCAGGCCCTGGGGCCCCATCATCGCGATATAGGCGTAGCTGATCGGCAGAATGCTCGGACTGCCATATGGCGCCGCCGAGACCGGTCCGATCCGCCTGCTCTCCTTCGCGCACAGCGGATGTCGCGGCGTGAACGGCGACAGATGCGGCGCACAGCAGATGGGTCCCATGCCCGGACCGCCGCCGCCGTGCGGAATGCAGAACGTCTTGTGCAGATTCAGGTGACAGACATCGGCGCCGATATCGCCCGGCCGGCAGAGACCGACCTGCGCGTTCATGTTGGCGCCGTCCATGTAGACCTGCCCGCCATGCTCGTGAATCACGGCGCAGATATCGCGAACGCCCTCCTCGAACACGCCCGCCGTCGACGGATACGTGATCATCAGGGCCGCGAGCCTGTCCCGATGCATTTCGGCCTTGGCCCGCAGGTCCGCCGTATCGACATGGCCCGAGGCCGTCGTCTCGACGGGCACGACGCGCATGCCCGCCATCACGGCGCTGGCCGCGTTCGTCCCGTGGGCCGACTTCGGAATCAGACAGACGTCGCGATGCGCTTCGCCGCGATCGATATGAAACGCCCGAATCACCAGCAGGCCCGCGTATTCGCCCTGGGCCCCGGCGTTCGGCTGGAGCGAGACGCCGGGCAGGCCCGTGATCTCACCCAGCCAGGATTCGAGCCGCTCGAACAGCGTCGCATAGCCCCTGGCCTGATCGGCCGGCGCAAAGGGATGCAGGCCTCCGAATTCGGGCCATGTCACGGCCGCCATCTCCGTCGCGGCGTTCAGCTTCATCGTGCAGGAGCCAAGTGGGATCATCGACGTCGCCAGCGACAGATCTCGCTGCTGGAGCCGATAGATGTAACGCATCATCTCCGTCTCGGAGTGATAGCTGTTGAACACGGGATGCGTCAGGTAGGCGGACTCGCGACGCAGATGACTCGGCAGGCCTTCGTCCACCGTGGCGGCCATGGATTCGATCTGGCCGGCCGATGTCTTTCCGCCGAACAGCGACAGCAGACTGGCCAGCTCCGACGCCTTCGACTTCTCATCCAGCGCAATACCGATCGATCCATCGCCGAAATCACGCAGATTGAACTTCGCCGCGACGGCCGATTCACACAGGTCCGTCGCCGATGCCCCCTTCGGCCGCACGCGCAGCGTGTCGAAACAATCCGAATGAACGACCTCATGCCCCAGCGCTTCCAGCTCCGTCGACAACGTCGCCGTCAGTCGGCGGATTCGGCCTGCAATCTGGCGAAGACCTTCGGGACCGTGATACGTCGCGTACATCCCCGCCATGATCGCCAGCAGGACCTGGGCCGTGCAGATGTTGCTCGTCGCCTTCTCGCGACGAATGTGCTGCTCGCGCGTCTGAATCGCCAGCCGATAGCCCGGCTTGCCCTCAGCGTCCTTCGACACACCGACGATTCGCCCCGGCAGCTGCCGCCTGAAGTCCTCGCGCGTCGAGATGAACGCCGCGTGGGGTCCGCCATAGCCAAGCGGCACGCCGAATCGCTGCGAGTTGCCGATCGCGACATCGGCGCCGAACTCGCCCGGCGGCTTGAGCATCGTCAGCGCCATCAGGTCCGTCGCAAAGACCGCCAGGGCGCCATTGCCATGCGCCTTCTCCACCAGCGATGTGTAGTCGGCGACGAGGCCATCTGTGGCGGGATACTGCACGAGGATTGCAAACACATCGGCGGCCGTCGGGTCCATCGACGCGGTCGGCGTGACATCCACGACGATTCCGAGTGGTTCGGCCCGCATCTTTACGACGGCGATGGACTGCGGATGACAATCCGCGGCAACGAGAAATCGCGTGCGCTCGCCGGCGACAAGTCGATGACACATCGCCATGGCTTCCGCCGCCGCCGTGCCCTCGTCCAGCAGGGACGCGTTGGCGACAGGCAGCCCCGTCATGTCGGCGATCATCGTCTGGTAGTTGAGCAGCGCCTCCAGTCGGCCCTGAGCGATCTCGGCCTGGTACGGCGTGTACTGCGTATACCAGCCGGGATTCTCAAGAATGTTCCGCTGAATCACGGCGGGCGTGATGCAGTCGGAATAGCCCATGCCGAGCAGGGATCGGAAGACCTTGTTCTCTTTTGCCAGCGCCCGCAGGTTGTCGATCAGGGCGTCTTCCGTCAGCGCGTCGGGCAGTTTGAGATCCGACTTCAGCCGGATCTCCGGCGGCACAACGGCCTCGATGAACGCGTCCATCGAGTCGTAGCCGATCAGGTTCAGCATCTCGCGCGTCTCGGTCTCGTTCGATCCGAGATGGCGGCGGGCAAATGTGTCGAGAGAAGATTCAAGGGCCGGACGGTTCATCAGCACCTGCGTCATGGAGGAGTTCGCTCCCTTCGCCGGGCGACGAAAGTCGCCCCGTCGCGACAGCGTGGAATGTCAGATCACACGGGGGAATTGTAGGCGAAAATCGGAATGCGTGCGATCGCGCGGGAACACACGATCGCGCCGCCGGGCGCCCGTGCGCCACTCGGCGGCGACGCCCGGTTTGACAGTCGCCCCGGCGCTCCCAGCGGCGTCATTTGTCACATCTGACGGGATCAGCCGCCAATCTGGGCGTCGTAGGCGGCGCCATCCATCAGCTTGTCGAGCTGGCTCGGGTCGGACATCTTCACCTTGATGATCCAGCCGCCGCTGAACGGGTCGTTGTTGATCAGTTCCGGCGCGTCCGACAGCTTGTTATTGGCCTCGGCCACGACGCCCGAAACGCCGCACATCAGGTCGCTCGTCGACTTCACGCTTTCGACCTGGCCGAAGGCGCCGCCCGCCGAAACTTCCTTGCCGACGCTCGGCAGCTCGACGAATGTGATGTCCGTCAGCTCATCCGCCGCGAACTGCGTGATGCCGATGACACACAGGTCCCCCTCGACTTTGTGCCACTCGTGCGATTTCAGGTACTTTCGATCGGTTGGTACGCCCACGGCGCGACTCCTGTCTGTTAATGGCGCCCATCCACGCAATCCTCAGGATCGCATCGCGGTCGGCGCCGAATCGTTCTATTCCGCCCGCTTGTAAAACGGGAGTTTCACGACGTTGGCGTCGATTCGCGTTCCGCGAATGTCGATGCTCAATGTCGTCCCCGGCTCGGCCTGCTCGCTATCGACATACGCCATGGCGATCGACCTGCCCAGCGTCGGGCTCATCGTGCCGCTCGTGACCTCGCCGATCGCGTCATCACCGCACATCACGACCGCTTCCTGCCGTGCAATTCGCTTGCCGTCCAGTTCCAGACCCACGAGCTTACGCCTGGGGCCGGCCTTGTGAATTTCGCGAATCGCGTCGGCGCCGATGTAATCGCCCTCTATGTCCACGCACCAGCCGCATCCGGCGGAGATGGGGTCGATGTTCTCGTTCAGCTCGTGACCGTAGAGCGGCATGCCCGCCTCGAGCCGCAGCGTGTCCCGTGCGCCGAGACCCGCCGGCTTGACCGTCACCCGCTCCGCGCCGCCATCGGCCGTCAGGCGATCCCAGACCAGGACGCCCGCCATGTTCGGCAGGATCACTTCGAGACCGTCCTCGCCCGTGTAGCCGCTGCGGAAAATGCTGAACTGCACGCCCCAGTACGAGCCGGACACGAAGCCGTAACGCTTGATCTCGTCCAGCTTGAACGGCAGCTTGTCCAGGTGCGACGTGAACAAATCCATCGTCGCCGGTCCCTGCACGGCGACCATGATCGTGGACATCGTCTGGTCCTTGATGTCCACCTTCATGCCGGCCGAGTGCGTCTTCAGGTGCGCCAGGATCTTCTCGCGATTGCTCGCGTTACAGACCATCAACAGGCGATCCTCGTAGCGCGACACGATCACGTCGTCGAGGATCCCGCCCCGCTCGTTGCACACATGGCTGTAGCCGCATCGACCGACCTTCACCTTGGCGATGTTCCGCGTGCAGACTCTGTCCAGCAGTTTCTCGGCGTCAGCGCCTGTGAAGTAAAGCCGGCCCATGTGCGACACGTCGAAGATGCTGCTCGCCGTGCGCGTGTGAACGTGCTCATCCGTGATGCCCGCGTACATGACCGGCATTTCCCAGCCGCCGAAGTCGATCAGCCGGGCCCCGAGTCGTTTGTGCGTCTTATATAGAGCGGTCTGTAGCATGTTTCGGAGTGTAGCCGCCTTCCCCGCGCGGGCAAGCGGTCCCGCCAAATGGCGCTTCCGTGACGCCCCCGGCGGGCATATCGTGCCCGTCCAATGGCCATTCTCTCGACGACGCTCTGCTATCCCAACCCGGCGAACCCCGGGAACGGCGCCTTCGTGCGTCGACGGCTCAAGGAAATTCACAAACGGCTTCCCGTTCGCGTCGTGGCCCCGCTGCCGCACTGCCCGCCGATCCGCCGGCGCCCGGAGATACCGGCGGGCGACGCTCGCGCCGAGCCGCCGGTCCACTGGCCCGCCATGTTCTATATTCCCGGCGTCCTGAAAAGCCTCGACGCATACTTCTATGCGGATTGCCTCAACGCGGCGATCGACGCTGATCTAGAACTGGCCGCCAGCCGACTCATCGACGCTCACTTTGTCTGGCCGGACGGTGTCGGCGCCTGGCTCGTCGCCCGGCAACGGCGCATGCCGTTTGTGTGCACGATCCGCGGGAAGATCGTCAGCCAGGCGCGATTCCCGTCGCGGCGCCGAAAGATTGCCGACATGCTGCGCGACGCCGATCGGCTCATCGCGGTATCGCAGTCACTCGCTGACGTGGCGCGTGACGTTGCGGATCGCGATCTTGAGATCGCCGTGATCCCGAACGGCGTCGATACGGCAATCTTCCAACGCACGGCGCCCGCCACGCAATCGCGAGGGTTTGACGAAAGCGCCCGCATCGAGCTGGGCTGGTCAAACGATCGGCCACACATCGTCGCCGTGGGTCATTTGCAGCGACTCAAGGGCTTTCATCGCCTGATCGACGCCTGGCCCGCCGTCACGCGGCGCCACGCCGGCGCCCGACTGGTCCTCGTGGGTGGTCCCGCCAATGAGCCCGCCTGGGAGCGATCCCTGCGACAGCGGGCCACGATCGTCAACGCCGGCCACGACCCGCGCAACCCGCCCATCACGTTTGCGGGGCGCCAGCCCGCCGATCAGATCGCCCGAATACTCAACGCCGCCGACGCCTTCGCCCTGACCAGTGACTCCGAAGGCTGGTGCAACGCCATCGCCGAGGCCCTCGCCTGCGGCTGTCCCGTCGTCGCGACGGATGTCGGCGGCAATCGGGAGCAGCTGGGCAATGACATCGCCAGCGGCCGCCTCGTCCCGCTCGATGATCGCGACGCCCTCGTTGCGGCGATCGACGCCCTTCTTTCCGACCCGCCGGATCGCTCCGAAATCGCCCGCAGAGGGGCCCGGCGAAGCTGGCGACAGGTTGGCGCGGAATGCGTCGATGTATACGAAACGCTGCCGCCATGACGCGGCCGCGACCGATGCGGGCGCCATGATCGAAGATCGCAACATCATCTGCATTGCCAGCAACTACTGGTACGACCCCACCAGCAAGCACCACGTGATGAACCTGCTCTCGCGGCGGAACCACGTGATCTGGGTCAACTACCACGGTTCACGCCGGCCGACGGCCAGCGTCCGCGATTTCGGCGCCATCGTCGGCAAGCTCCGCCAGATCGTCGCGGGTCCGCGCAAGGTCCGCGAGAATCTGACTGTCGTGACACCGCTGGTGGTGCCGCTGCCCGGCAGCGAGGCCGCGGCGGACCTGAATGCGACGCTGCTGACGCGCCAGATTCGCAGCGTGTTGAAGTCACTCCCCGGGCGGCCGACACAACTGTGGAGCTTCGCCCCGGACGTCGATTACCTATGCGGCAGATTCGACGAAGAGGCGATCGTCTATTACTGCGTGGACGAGTTCAGTCAGTTCACGGGCTACGACGCGATGGCAATCCTGGAATCGGAGCGCCATCTGGCCGCTCGAGCGGATCTGACGATCGTTACATCGAAACAACTGCTCGCCACGAAGCGCCCCATCAGCCGGCGTATTCTCCATGTGCCGCATGGCGTGGATGTCGAGCATTTCGCCAGAGCGGCGAGCGGCGATATTCGCGTCCCCGACGACATTTCCGAGCTTCCCAGACCGATACTTGGCTTCTGGGGGCTGATTCAGGACTGGGTGGATGTCGATCTGATTGCGGCCGTCGCGAAGCGGCGCCCGGATTGGTCAATCGCGCTGATTGGAGACGCGGCGACGGATGTCGGCAAGCTGGAGTCGCTCGACAACGTTCACTTACTCGGCCGACGACCCTACGAGCAACTGCCCGCCTACGCCGCCGGCGTCGACGTCGGGCTCATCCCCTTCCGCATCAACGAGCTGACGCGCGCCGTGAACCCGATCAAGCTGCGCGAGTATCTCTCAGCGGGCCTTCCCGTTGTGTCAACGCCGTTGCCCGAGGTCGCCGCCTACGCCGACTTCGTGGAGATCGCGTCGGAGACGGATGGCTTCATTACCGCCTGCGAAAAAGCCCTCGCCAGCGGCGCCCATGACGCCGAACGCCGACGAAGAGCGATGCAGTCCGAAGGCTGGCCCGCCAGGGTCGATGTCATCTGCGCCGAACTCCAGCGCGCCATCGCCACCGAACAAACCAGCGCCGCCTAGGATCGCCCCCAATTGATGCGTCGCCTGAAAATGGGCGACATGCTCACGCCAACGAGCGTACACGCGCGTCGCTCACACGACTGCGCCAACGATCCGAGCCGCGACCGTCAGGGAGTCGGTCGCGCGGCGCCGCCGAAACGCGCGGATGCAATGCTCCCCTTTTCCGTGACGGGTGGCATGCTCACCCCCAAAGGTGAGCATGTAGAAGCGGTCGCGACCACACGACAGCGCGCGCCCAATCGACGTCATCACGACTTCCCATGCCTGCCTTGCTGGGCAAGCATGCCACCCGGGAATCGCTAGACATCGCAGCGCCCGCCATTGTAGAATGTCAGAATGGACCGGAAGTGGAACCCCGACATCCCGACGCGCCGCGTAGACGTTGAGGCGACAATCCGCGACGCCGGTATCGATCCGAATGAGATCGTCGAGTCCTTTTCGCTCGACTCAGTGTTCGAGGACAACAGCGATCCCGATTGGAAATCGGTAATCTCGGATTCAAACGAAAGCAACCACCTCTTCTACATTCTCGTCGACAAAGACAAGGCGATCGACCTGAGGGCGCGAATCAAGCCGTTTGCGGCCTATCACGGTCTCTTTCCGATCATTCACGGGGACATCATGAATGGCGCCGTGGGCTGCCCGTGGTTTGCGGACAATCCGGCGTCGGTCCTGAGCGAGTCTTCGAAACTTGTGGCGACGGATCGGGCCGTCGAATGGCCGGACGAGGCCAGGATCATGGCGACCGCTTATCCGGAATTCGCCATGGGATGGCCGGATCGTTGTATGGTCATAGACGCCTATGAAATTGATCCGGCGTTTCTGCCGGCGGAATGGCCGACGAACATTCCCATGCGCAAAACGCCCTACCTCATAGACACTGTCAGACCGGCGAGCGCAACCGACACAGCGATCGTCTTCCTGCCGGGCGCCAACGGGCCCGAAGCCCTTTCGCGGATCGTGTATGGCGGCAATCAGGCCCCGACCGCGGTGATGATCGCTTACCTGCGACAATGGGACGAACGCTACGGCGCCGACATTATCAACCTGAACTGGGATTCGATTGAGCTTCGCGTATCCCACCCACCGACAACGCGCGAAGACGCCTGTAGATTTGCCCGCGAGTGCATCCTCCTTTGCCCCGCTCTTCATGGGGAAATGCAGGATTTTCACGGTTTTCGAATAGAATCACTCTACGACCTCGCCGTCCACCTGATGGGTAGCGAGTATCTGATCTTCTGGTGGGATTGAGCCGACCGAACGCCGTTGGGTGGCACGCTCACCCCCAAAGGTGAGCATGTAGCCGCGGTCGCGACCCAAAATCGACTCGCGCCCAACCAGCGTCACCACGACTTCCCATGCTTGCCTTGCGGGGCAAGCATGCCACCCGGGACTCGCGCGCAAGCGCGTCGGCGCCAACAATCCGAGCCGCGACCGTCAGGGAGTCGGTCGCGCGGCGCCGTCAGGACGCGCGAACGCAATGCCCCCCTTTTCCGCGACGGGCGCCATGCGCACCGTCAATGATGGGCGCCATGCGCACCTTCAATGATGGGTGGCATGCTCACCCCCAAAGGTGAGCATGTAAGGACGGTCCCGACCACAAGACAACGCGCGCCCGATCAACGTCACCACGACTTCCCATGCTCGCCCTGAGGGACGAGAGTGTCCGGGAATTCCGCCGCCCCTTCGGGGCGGAATTAAAGGAAATGAATGAATTCCACGGGTTACGCTGCGTCCGCTGCGCGGTCTTTGCTACACCCGTGGCGACGATCCGGCGCTCCTTCGGAGCGGATTGACCCGCGAAACACGGTTGAATTCGACGATTTCGCGAAATCGAGAACGTGTTCTCGAATTACCGAACAGCCTCGCATTGCAGGGCAAGCACGCCATCTGACAGCGAGCGCTGATATTGGCGTCACGGGCGCGAGCGATCCTGACGCAACCGGCCCCCTCGCTCGCGGTTCGGTCACCAACCGCCCAAGTCAGTCGAGTCGTCGCAGGACGGCGCGGACGGGGCTGGCGTCGAAGCCGACGAGTTTCAACGGCAGCGCGATCAGCTCATACCTGCCCGGCTCGACATCCCTGAGCACGAGCCCTTCCAGGATCGCCATGTCGCATTGCAGGAACATCTGATGGGCCGGCAGGTCCTTCGACGAAAACAGATCGACGCTCGGCGTGTCGATGCCGATCGTCCGCACGCCGCGCTGATGCAGGAACGCGACGAAGGACGGCTCCAGGCCGGCAAAATCCTCGTTGAAATGCGTCGGATCGGGATAGGTCCCCGTCGCGATCAGCACGCGCTCGCAGGTGATGACATCCTCGATGTGCTCCTTGCCCACGCGGGCGCCGCGTTCCACTTTGGCCCGCACGACCTGGCAGGGACCGAGGTAGTCGTTCAGATCCCGCTCATCAATCGCAGGCGCATCGGCGCCATAGTGATTCGGTCCATCCGCGTGGGCGCCGGCGTGGACCGTGGAATGCAGGGTCGACAACGTGATGTTGTCGCCCTTCCGCATGTCGAGCAGGACTTCACGCGAAGGCGGCGTATCGCCGGGCCAGACGCGAAGCGCGGAAGAAATGGCTGGAGAGATGTCGATGATCACAGAAGCTCCAGAGTTGCGAGTGACGAGTTTCGAGTGACGAGTCTGAATGCCTACTGATCGTCGCGCTTGCGGATAGACCGTTGCAGGCCGATGAGCATCTTCTGAACCTCGTCAATAGAATCCTTCAATGCCAAATGAGAATCGGCGTCAATGTACCCCAAGTCGCAACTCAACAGGCATTGATATTCCAGTTCCTGAGCTGAGCCCATCGCTATGTCCAGGAAGCGAAGGAAATCTCGTGGTGTACTTCGACCGGCGCCCTCGGCGATATTGCACGGTATTGACGCCCCACAACGCCGCATCTGCGAAACAAGTCCGAATCGCTCATCGTCGGGAAACCCCCGCGTCACGCGATACGTATTCAATGTCAACGCATGCGATTTTCGCCAGACATCAAGTCGCTTGAAATCCTGCATGTTCGCCTCACATCACCTTCCCCTTCGGACTGAATTGATCCCAACATTGACAACCGCCACCTCTCGAAACTCGTCACTCGAAACTCGAAACTGGCAACTACAGTCGATGCCTCACCGCCCACAGATCCGGAAAGACCGGCTGAAAGAGGGATCGCTTCAGGAATTCAACACCCAGGCTTCCGCCGGTGCCCTG
>Ga0116152_10003236_pt1 | contig 13125 bp, 12 predicted proteins | sample AD_UKC119_MetaG_FD_89894 | JGI IMG/M metagenome (GOLD analysis project Ga0116152, IMG submission 89894) | Active sludge microbial communities of municipal wastewater-treating anaerobic digesters from Hong Kong - AD_UKC119_MetaG | ecosystem: Engineered > Bioreactor > Anaerobic > Digestate...
ATTGCATTATATTTATCATCAAAGGTCGACATGGCAGCTTCAAAACCCTTCACCTGAGCAACGGTAGAAGTTACAGCAGCATTCGCAATAAGTTCTTGCCCTTTGAGGATACCCCCAATAAGCAAACCAATAATAATCATCACAATAGCAAGTTCGACCAGTGTAAAACCTGATTCCCCTTTTCGTCCTTGTCGTTCTGAAATAGTCATTTTTTCTCCTTCATAAAATAGAAATTCAAACAAAGTTAGTTTACACGAAGTTTGGGTATGACAATACACTCTATTTGGTTAAAAATGCCTTACCCATCTATAATCTTAACAAATTAAGGAATATTCCCCTTATCAGCTCATGATATGAGTAATCAAAACATCAAAATGAGCAATTTACTTGTATTTTGCACGGTATTCCGTAGGAGAAAGGCCCGCTATATCTTTAAAAACACGGTTAAAGGTTGCGATAGAATTAAACCCTGATTCTTCAGAAATTGTGGATATGTCCGCCTGCGTCTCCACAAGCAAGGTTTTGGCCTCTTCCACCCGCAAAGTATTGAGCAAAAGCGGTACATTTTTCTGAAAATAGGTGTTCACAATGCGAGAAAGCTGCGATTCATTAATATTTAACTCTTTCGCCATATTAGAGCGCCCATAACTAGGCTCTTGATAAACTTTTTGAACGTGAAGCAAATTCTCAATTTCTAGAGAGATTTCCACTTCATCCTGCGTCAGGGCAGATTTCTCTGCTTTTTTATCAGAAACAATAGCCAGAGTTGGCGGGTAGACCCGAAAAAGACTGGTCGCGGTGATATAAAGAAAACTAATCCCTATAATCACACGCATTAAATCATAACTTTGGCTTTCAGCGGATGTATTAAAATATACAAAATTAGCGGCAATAAGTCCCAGATTCAGGGTAATCAAGGCCATAATAAGCCAAAAGCGTTCCTTTCCGTTCTTTCTTTTGTGTAAATGATCAAGATCTTCCCGTTTGAGCCAGATCATCAATAAGCTAAAGCTTCCTACGACGATGTTAATGATGAACAGCCAGTTCAAATCAAAATCATCCGCTTGCTTGGCAAAATAATTAAATCCAATAAAAGAAAGAGGGACAAGCAACAAAAAAGGTGAATAAGACAGGGGCGGCGGGCGTGTAATACGGGCAATTTGCACGACCATAAAAGCGCTTAAAGGCGCGCAAAGCGTCCATAGAAAAAGGCTGACTTGAGTGTAGAGCGTTGGCGACAACTGCCAGTGTTTTTGGGCTATAATAATGAAAAACGCTGCCGCAATCGTTAAAAAAAACAAGACGGGAAAGACAGCTCGTTTAAAGTCACTGGAGCGAAAAAAGATATAAACCAGAATATAGACAGACTGGATCAAGCCCAATAAGGCCCCTAACTCCAAAACACTAAACTCAAGAATTAAATTATTCATTGAATATCATCACAGAAAGGCGGTCTCTGCTCCCCCTTTATTGTAGGCAGTAATGTGTTGCAGATATAGTCCTTCATATAAAAAATTTCATTTGGATGCATCGTATCTACATTACTGATTAAAATATTGAGCATAATTTTGTAGGCCAAAGCATTGTCCCCTCGCCCTTTTAAAACAAAAACAGGCATTTGCTTAGCCCAACTGGCAAGACTGGGGCTCTTATTATCAGCCAGAAGATACGCTAGCTCTAAAGCCAAATCATTATCATTCACCTGATGACGGGCAAGATACACCGCATGGCCGAGCCAACGCCATTTCTGCCCCTCTGGGCTTTGCCCCACTACTTTCAGATAATCAATAATATATTTTAAATCCTCTTCATCCTTTGTTGAACCATAATAATAGGCCGCCAAAGCAGGAGCAATATCCGATTTTGGATCTAAAGCATGTTCAAGAAAAAACCAGCCTCTAAGGCTCTCATAATTATACTCCCGTAGAGAGAGAACCTTCCCGTCGACACTCCCCATATTTTGAAGGATATAGGCATAAGCTCTATAAGCCATTTGACGATCGCCTAAAAAACTGGTGGTTGCTTTAAATTCTGACGGCGCTTGTGGAACATTCGCCCATACCATCTGGACATTTTTAGAATATGTCCAAAACACAATATTTATCATTAAGAAAAAACTAAAAGACAGATATGGCAGAATAAGTTTGCGCATCACTAAAACTGTTTGCGTTTAAAATCAACATAAGACGCAGTAAAAACCAAACCGTAAAAAACGAGACCTTGTGACAGAATAAAAGGCCAGTTTATTGAGTCCTGCGCTCCGTAAATCAACCACGCACTTTGCCCCATCAGGTCAAAACGGGGGATAATCATAGAAATTAAAAGCATAATTTTCTGCAAAACCAACATCGCGCCGCCTTCTGGCTCTGCTGCAATTATTCCTAAAATTCCACCAATCATGCGGCTTAATGTATAAAATGCAATGGTTGCCAACGTTGCCACAACGCTACTGGATAATACAACAGAGAAAAACAATGCCACATTGGAAACAAGCACAAGTTCAACGAAAAGACTTAAACCCCAAAGCAGATTTCCTTCCATATTTTGGGGGCCTGGCATAGAAAAAATGACAGATGTTGTGATGACAGCAAGAAGAAAAGCCAAAAACGAAAAAGATAAAGAATGTGCCGTTAGAAATTGCAGCCGTGATACGGGCCGTGAAAGCATATATTCAACATCCCGCGTTTCAAACGATTTGCGTATATAAAAAATAACAAAAAGAATAAGGGTCACAAAACTACCTATCCGTAATGTACCCGCCGCAAAGACAGCAGAAAATTGGTCTTTTTCAGACATCGCCGAAGAACCAAGAAACATGGAAAGACTAACACCGACAGCCGCTAATACCACAAAGGCTATAAGAATTTTATCACGAAAAGCCGCGGTCAAAACATATTTGACGAGCGAAAAAACCATCATTCTGTTTCCGTACTAAATTTTACAGTTTGAAAGGGCGCCGATCGTTAGAAAACGTTCTATACAAATCTTTGTCAGTGTTATGGACTGTATTTCCGCCATCAACGATTGTTGCTTTTAAGAAAACAACTAGTTCTGTTTTTTGAACACCATCTTGTTGATTACGGAACAATCCGCCAATAATTGGTGCTTCTCCAAGGACAGGAACACCATTACGTGTTGATTGAATACGATCCTGAATAAGACCACCTAAAACCACAGCCTGACCATTGTTCATTCTAATAATTGAATCAAACTCCTGAACGTTGACGTTAGGGACAGGAGACGTCACACCTGCTGCCGCCAAATCTGGGCTTGGATCATTTGTAAAACCTGTGATTGTTGTAATCGTCGGACGAATAGCCATAGATATAGTTTGCGTTTCGCCATCAATCGATGGTTGAACATTAATCAGCACCCCTTCTGGAACTGTTTTTGCCTCTGTTTCAAAAGTGGTAATACTTCCACCACCGCCGTCTTGAGTTGTTTCTGTGTCTATTTCAAAATAAACAACATTTTCTGCAACATTAAGAGCTGCGGATTGGTTATTAAGCACGGTCAGACGCGGGCTCGACAAAGCCTGTACTGTTCCAAAGCGATTTAAAGCATCAACAGCCGCTGAAAAATCACCATGTGTAATATTCAAAGAACCGTTAGAAGATAAAGAACCATCAGCGTCAAGAAGGCCACGCACAAGAGCGGGTGCCCCTGTTGGACCAAAACCGATAGCGCCTGCTCCACCAAAGAGATCAATATTCATTTGACTCCAGTCAATCCCTGCAGAAAATTCATCATTCAGAGAAACTTCTAGAACTTTGGCTTCGATTAAAACCTGCGCTGTTACAGATTTTTTAAGATCGTCCATATAGGCCGCTACTTTTTTCTGCAATCTTTCTGGCGCAAAAACAGAAACCATCCCTGCCTGCTTGTTTAAAGAAAAACGAGCCACAAATGGGTCTTCCCCTGTTGAACTCGTTGCATTATCAACAGGCAAGGAATTCACATTCAAAACCGCCTGTGGCGCTTGAACCTGAACTGTTGGTCCTGTCTCACTAATATTTCCATTTTCATCCATCACAAGTGGTGATACGGGCGCAGGGTTAGCAGGAGCCACCGTAATATCAGGGTCAACCGATGTCGCCAAACGGTTGGAATCGCGATTGGAATTCAGAATTTGTGTTAAGTTTTCTTCAAGCTCTTTCCAAAAATCAATCACACTTTCATTCTTGGCAGAAAAGCTAGAGCCCGTATCAGACCCTTCTCCAGAAACAACAGAAATATCATTGCTTATGGAACTCGCGTTGGTGCGTTTCAACGCAAGGTAGTTCACTTTATAGATTTCATGATACGGCGTATCCAATTCCACGCGCAAAATATCATCTTCAAACTTGTATCGCAGTCCCGCAATATCCGCGATACGGTCAATCACAACATCCAAAGGACGGTTACGCGCAGAAAAAATGATACTGCCCGTAATACGCGGATCAAGCTCCACGTCATAGTTAGCTTGCTCCGCAATCTCATAAATCACATCACGCAGCGGAATGGTCTGATTAACAGAAACAGAAACCAAAGGCATCGGTTTGTAGTTTGAATCGGGTTGCGCCACATAAGGCTGCAGCGATGGAATACCTGCATTATCATTTCCAGATTCTTCTGCTGGCACTTCGCGCGGTGCAAGCGCATCACGATAGTCTTGCTCCTGCATAGAATTGGCACGATCGTGGTGCATATAGTTCTGTGTTAACTCACACGAACTTAAAAAAGGCAGTGCCATAAGCATAAAAATGGCTAAAAATTTTGGAAGAAAATGAAGCTTGATCATACCGTGAATTTCCATAGCAATTGAACTTGAGTGCAGATAATCTACGAATCTCTAATATAAGGTAATGTATTTACACGGATTTTGCCAGAGTCTGATAGGAAGTTATACGCGTTTTAATCTGACACGGATAACAGGGAAGTATCCAAACTGGATAACGAGCTTTCCCCTTTTCCTAGTTTTATGGCTTGCAACTTGACCTTCATGTCGCTCGCCTTATCAGATTGATTCAGAACGGTTTCCTCAGATATTAGATTTTCCTTAAAGAGATCAAGTAAAGCTTGATCAAAGGTCTGCATCCCAATCGCTCTATTTTGCTCCATGACTTCTGTAATTTTTTCATATTGCCCTTTCATGATGAGTTCACGAATAAGAGCCTCATTGAGCATAATTTCCTGAGCAGGAACCAAACCTCCCGAACGGGAAGGAAGAAGACGTTGAGAAATAATTGCCTTCAAATTCATAGATAGATTCATACGCACTTGGTTATGTTGGTCTTCAGGAAAGAAATTCACAATACGTTCAATCGCCTGATACGCATTGTTTGTATGAAGTGTCGCCAAGCATAAATGTCCCGTTTCAGAGGCAGACAGCGCCTGTTCCATCACTTCTCGATCCCTGATCTCGCCAATCAGAATAACATCAGGACGCTGCCTCAAAGAATTTTTGAGAGCAATATGGTATGATTCCGTATCCACTCCAATTTCCCGTTGGGTGACTACGCTTTTCTTATGGTCATGGTAATATTCAATCGGGTCTTCTATTGTTAATATATGACCTGTCTTACGTTCGTTACGATAATTGATCATCGATGCCAACGTTGTTGTCTTTCCCGACCCCGTCATCCCCGTTAGCAATATCAACCCGCGTTTTTCCAACGCTAAAGGTTCAAGAATAGGTGATAATTTCAAATCCTTGATTGTCGGAATCTTAGAAACAATCCGGCGAATAACCAAACCAGGGTTTTGGCGTTGACGCAGGATATTCACGCGAAAACGCCCATGCTTTCCTAAATCTAACGAGGTGTTCAACTCCCAATGTAATTCATAATCCCGACGCTGTTTTGTCGTTAAAATACTATGAATAATTTCATTCACCTGCTCTGGTGTTAATTTTTCTGAATCGATAGAAAAAAGTTCATCCTCAACACGAACAGCAGGTTCATGACCAACCGTCAAATAGAGGTCACTCGCATTACGTTCATTCATTTGAATGAGATATGTGAAAGCCCGTGGAGCACTCAAAATGAATATTCTCCTGTTTCTTTGCCGTCTTCATCAGCATGAACAAAGGTTGTACCACCCGCAGTTGGCATAGCTGCCTCTGCGGCGTCCACATCCTCATTTTTGCCCAAGCCCTCATCATCCGCCTTGGCGAGAGCCGCCTCTGCTGTTTCCTGTGAAATAGTTCCTTCCATAAGCAGGTTATTCACGGCCTCTTGCATCGTAATCATGCCATAGCGTGATCCTGTCTGGATCATTGAAAAAATCTGCGGGATCTGGTTTTCACGGATTAGATTTCGAACAGCGTTGGTTCCAACCAAAACCTCAAATGCCCCAACACGTCCGCCGCCCACACGTGGTAGAAGCGTTTGGGCAATAACCCCTTCCAAAGAACTTGATAACATTGTTCGCGCCATCGGTTTATCTCCCGTCGGGAAAACATCAATCATACGGTCAATAGTTTTTGCCGCCGTATTCGCGTGCAAAGTTGCAAATACCAAGTGACCCGTTTCCGCCGCCGTCATCGCCAGAGAGATTGTTTCATAATCACGCATCTCCCCCACCAGAATAACATCAGGGTCTTCACGAAGTGCACTTTTTAAGGCGGCCTTAAACGTGTAGGAGTCACGCCCAATTTCTCTGTGGTTAACCAAGCTTTTAACGGATTTGTGAAAAAACTCGACAGGATCTTCAATTGTCAAAATATGTTTGCTTTGATTGTGATTAATTGAATTTACGATAGACGCAAGGGTGGTCGATTTACCACTTCCTGTAGCCCCCGTGACCAAAACCAACCCTTTTTCAAGCCGTGCAAATTTTTGTACAGCTGCAGGTAGATTTAATTCCTGCATAGTTGGAATTTCGGTTGGGATTGTACGAAAAACGGCTGCCGCTCCGTTTCGGGTATTAAACGCATTCACACGAAAACGCGCTTTATCTCCAAAGGATATTGCAATATCAATTTCCAAATCGCGTTCGTAAACCGCGCGCTGTTCTTCAGACATAACCGTGTACAGCATAGCCCGCAATCCATCACTGGTCAGTGGTTCAGCCTTAATTCTTTTTAATTCCCCATGCACACGAATAATCGGAGCACTGTTCGCGCTCAAATGAAGGTCCGAAGCCTTATTTTGCATAGCAAAAGCGAGTAATTGTGTCAGATCCAAAATAAATCTCCCCTTAAATAAAAATCTTACCCTCTATTTTTAAACAAAAAGTACAAACGAAAAGTAAAGATTTGAAAAAAATTATCAAATTTATCAGTATATTAGGTGATTATGTATAGTAAATGACGCCGTACAAAATTATTACTCCCCCTATAATAAAGCATAATTGGGGGGATATGAATTTTTTTTCAAAAAATAGGATTATTTGCGCTAATAAAAACGGCAAAATAGCTAATAAAAAAAGGCTTTCCCGTTCCACTCCAACCCATAAAAAGATCAGAACTGAAAGGCAAGCGCTCACCAACTCTATAACAATATAGCGCCAAGATATTTTTTCCTGACAAAACCGACATTTACCGCGCAACCATAGCCAGGAGAAAATTGGTATTAAATCTGGCAACGAAAGCACATGACCACAAACCGTACAATTTGATCGCGCCGCTTTATGATCCTGATTTAAAATCCATGATTGATTATTCGAAAGACGATATACGATCGCCGAAGTAAAACTGCCTAAGGCGCTACCCAACATAAAATATGCAATGATTAAGAACCAAAACATATTAATCTATAAAAAATTTTCATGATTAAAGGCGACGAAGATGCGCCAGGCGATCATAGACCTCTTCACGCTTAATAGAACGACCTGCACCATAAGCACTATCTGTTTCTAAAGATTTCTCATACAGCTTTAAAGCTTCTGAATATGCACCCGCACGGTCATAAACAACTGCCATATTATAGTAATGCTGTGCATTATTGGGTTCCATACTGGCCGCAATTCCTAAATATCTTAACGCTTCTTCATTATTATTCAAAGTTGCGCTAATAAGACCCAATTCCGCAGCAACATTGGCACTGCCTTTATTACTGTTCCACATCTCCTTCAACTTACGATAAGCAACTTCAGGATATTGGTTTCTAACAATACCGAGCATATTGGTCTGAGCATCAACATTATTCGGTTCAATTCGCAACAATTCTTCATACGTTGCTATTGCAGATTCGTTAAACCCGCTTTGTTGTTGCGCCACGGCCAACCCCATCAAAATGCGAGGGTTCTTAGGATTTTTACGATATAGCTGTTCATATAACTCTAACGCCGAAGTATTGCGCCCCAAACTCAACGCGCGCTGTGCTGCAATTATTTTTGCCGCCTCGCTGTTTGCTCCCGCAGCCTTTTGAACAACAACAAATGTTGATCCTGGTTCATACAGAGGATCAACTTGACGCGGTGCTTCCGAATTTGAAGAGCCTGAACCAAAACTAGATGCAACATCTCTGGAGTCATAATAAGTCCCCGAATGAGGGATAGAACTACCAGACTTGGTATCTAAAGCTGAATCTGAACTTATAGATTTCTCAGCAGACACCCCTTCAACCGCCTGCGGCAATTCTTGTGCAGGAACAGGTGCGGCAGTCTGCGCTTTTCCTTCCTGACCTTCCATTGTTGCATCAATAATATCAACAGTTGCTTCATCTTCAACAGGAGAGACTTGTGCAGGTTGTGGCGGCGCAGAGTCAATAACCTCAGCCTCACTATCCTGTGCCTGAGCACCAAAAGGAGCGACTATAAGAACCCCGCCCATAAAAACATAAAACACAAACTTTTTAACATTATGTAGTGACATCGAATGGCCAGTGACTGAAATTATTGAATCTATCATGGTGGAGTCTAACAAAAATACGATTAAAAAGAAATTATGAAATTAATTTATACCTGTTTGCTGCTTTCACGCAGCCTTTTTATCCCCAATGAGGTTTAAAAACGCTTTTTCAAGATTATGGTCCTGCCCCACGGTTTCAAGCTCTCTGGGAGAACCCACAAAAATAATTGTATTATTATGAAATACAGCAACCCGATCACAAAGCTCGGAGATGTCGGCCAATATGTGCGAACTCATAAAAACAGAGCGCCCTTCTTTCCGAACCTCAAGAATCATCTTTTTGACTTCCTGTCTGGCCTTAGGGTCCAAACCACTCATCGGTTCATCCAACACAAGCAAGCGACATCCCGATAGAATCGTCGCCAAAAGCCCGAGTTTTTGGCGCATTCCCTTAGAGTATTTGTGGACACTTTTGGCTAAAAAATCCGTATTAAAAGAAAGATTTTCTGCCTCCTTATAAATATCCTCGGTCGCCATCTTTTTCTTATATAAACCTAAAGAAAATTGAATAAATTTAATACCTGTTAAAAACCACGGTGGATCAAATTTTTCTGGCAAATATGCAATCTGGTTTGGATTTTCAGTAAAAACATCACCTGACATTTTTTCTCTTAATCTTAAGATCGTTTTGATAAGAGTTGTCTTCCCTGCCCCATTCAACCCGACTAGACCAAAAATTTCGCCTGCACCTATTTCAAATGAGACATCGCGAACGACGACTGTCTTTTCATATCCTGCGTGAAGGGATTTGATCCTGACTAGTGGTTCGACCATAAGCGCTAATCACCCTGGAAGAAAAATACGCGTGTCCAAATTAAAACGTTGATGTGGTCTTAACTTGATAGGGAAAATTTGGTTGGTCTGAACATCAAACCATTTTAGCTTAATGTAGTCTTTACTGACCCGTATATCGATAATAGAAGACGGTATATTCTTCGGGGTGATTTTCTCACTGTTAATCCAAACAACCCAATCATTTGCATCAACGTAGAGCACGCCGCCAAGTGAAACTTCTCTTGGACCCGTAGGTTTTGACATTGTTCCATCAAGGTCTTGTTCTTCATCAAATTCCATATCTGTCGGCGCTCTGGTAATAAGGCCTTTTCGTGCTTCGGTAATGACTGTTTCTTCACGGCTTGTTAGAAAGACTGAACCTATTTGATCCATAAGAATATCAGGTTGTTTTCTTTGAACCCTTAAAATCATTTCCGTGACAGGGGGATGTGTTTCAGCAGGCGCCAAAGGTCTTGGCGGAAAGGCATCCATAGGTAGATTCAATTTTGCCTGTCCCTCCGTGGTTGCTTGTTCAATGGGAGTATCTACTGCCACAGCATTCGGGTCTTCCAAATACTCCTGCTCTTGCGCCCGCCCCTTTGGTGGCAGGCTTATCGCAGCAATACCCATCAAAGTCATAAAAAATAATTTAGACAAGAACATACTAAATTGTTGAATCAATTTACCATCTCCTCATCTGTTTTTTTCTGAAGCGGATCTTCAATCATAGTTTTTATAGTAACCATAACTTCAGCCTTCACGATGGCCACGGGACTCCCACTCCCCAATCTTTGAATGAGAGTACGTGTTATCCCTATATCCCGACTCATCTTGATATCTGTAATGAAAACCTGTGCAGGAAATCCATAATTAAAAAGATATAAAAATTTATAGACATCTACATCCTCAATAGCTTCCAAATTAAATTTTATATTTGTTGTTAAAACTTGAAAACCAGCATCCTTTGCCAATGGATTATCTTCCACTTTTGCTGGACTGATATCAAATTTGGCAAGAAGTAATCCACTCTCTTTTTGCATCTCCCGAAAACGAAGCATCAAATCTAATCTATCCTGAGCATCAAAAAATCCATAAGCTCTTAACTTGTTAAACTCTTCCTTTTGCGTATCGAATTGTTGAAGACCTATCACCAAATTATCCATGTTGGCCTTAATCTGTGAGAATTCAGATTTACTGACTTTTAGGCTCCGTTCAACCTTAACAACCTGGGGTTTTAAATGCATAAAACCGTAATAATATAGCCCCACCGCAACTAGCGCCAAAAATCCGATAAAATAAATCTTTCTATGACCAATTATTTCTATCATTTCATTGGTCTCCGAATTTCGATTTCAGCAACATAATCTTCCTGCACTGTAGCACGAGAAGCATCCCTTGACTCACCTGTCACATTCCCCGTGTAACTTAAATCTGCAACTTGCTTGACAACCTTAGATTCCGCGTCGGGCAGGCTGATCTTTAATTTTTCAACAATATCATTTACCTTGCGAACACTCTCATCAGGGCTGTCTGTACTAGGGTAAGAAATGCTCAGAACAGCAACAAGCTGATTTTCCATCTCACCTGTAGAATACCCATACGAATAATCATCTGTTTTTTTAGGCGCCTGAATAATATTAAAACTCAATTTATCGAGATGAGTCTCACCGCCTATCGCCTGATCAATGGCCTTGATAACCGATAACGGCTCCATCCTATCTTTTTCAGCTTTATTGTAAATTTCTATTGAGTTATTAACCAGTTTAAGATCAAAACCCAAGGCTTTTTTCTTCTCCAATTCCAAATTATATTCCTGAGTCATCGCTTGTGTTTTTTGCGTTGAAACAAGCAACTGGTCTTTCATATCCGCAATTTGCTGCCAATAGTGAAAAGCCATGTAACTCAGCCCTAAAATACCCAGAGCAAGCCCCATCACAGCATATGACGCTATGCGGCGTGGTTGGACAACTTCGTTTATTGCTGTTGCCTCTAACGGCAGTTTTAGAATCTTTTTCTTACCCAGATACGCTGCATGTAACACATCAGCATATCTGTAATCTTCCTGTACTCCTACATTTGAGTTTATAAGTCTTGCCGCCTCATAGGAGGTTAAAATACTTACATCGCCTTCTATTTCGACAGATGCCTGCAAAGAATCCTTCAATGAATCATTCGCTATAACAATAACATCAAGCCCATCTGTTGCTTTGTATCCAAAACGGGCAAGGTAACTCATCGTCGAATCTAATTCAGACGCAACTTCTTTTGCCCATAAATCGGGCTGAACATCTGTATCAACAATCGGGCTTAAACGCGTCAAAGCCAATTCACCGTTACGCGTAACAATTTGCCGTAAACCACCATTATGATGTTGTCCCGCAAAAATTGTCCACGTTGACTTGTGCTTCTTATTTCTATTGAGTTTAGCTGTTAAATCTTTAACAAGCGCTGCCGCTTCAACAGGCAATAAATAAAATCCTGCGATCGGCGCGCCAGATATTGTAACGGCCTTCAAGACTTTATTGAACGAGTTCGACATTGGAATAGCCGCAAATAAATAGGGTATTCCATCTTTTTTACCACCACTGACAGTTTTCAGTTTAAGAGCTGCACGAATTTTATAATTTGGAAAAGCAACATTCAGACGGCGCTTCATAATATTCACGCTGTCAAAATAACTAGCTTTGGGAATGGTTTCCTTACGGTAATGTTGTTCCACCATATCGTTAAAAACAACAACGGGGGCGCGTCTACATTTCTTCACAATAAGTTCAGAAACGCTTGCCTCTAAATCCTCGGCCGCCCAAGGGAAAAAACCAAGCTGATGCGTATTATTAGTTTTAACCAAGAAGACCTGCAGGCCTTCATCCCCCATAATTAAAACGCAACGTGAAGAAGATAGGAGAGACACCAAAGAAACCTTTAATAATTAGTAACAGAATTAAATATCAATATTTTCAAAACTTCCATAGATAGGACCGAAAACACCGACAGCGATCCAGAGTATCATACCACCAAGAATAGCAGTAAGTGAAGGCTCAATCATAGCAATAACTTTTAAATCGGTTCCCCTGTATTGCCCATCCACATCCATAAAAGTATTGGGAGCCACCATAGTATGATATAATGCCGAATAAAATTTGATTTTATTTTCTTTTCCGGCTTTTATCTCAATTTTACTTAGCTCCTTATTCCATTCATCGCGAGCTTTTGCTTCTATTTCTTTAAAATTCCATTCAGGTATTTCTGCATCCAGGTTTTTTCGGGCTCCCTCCGCACTTACTGCCGAAATACCCACTTTTACCAGTAATTGATTATTTTCAATTTGCCCAAAATCGAATGCCACCTTTATGTTTTTGCTATAAGCCTCTGCCTGATTATCGGCAATGGTATCGTTTACAGCTAATATTAAGTTTTTTACCGGTTGATTAAATCTGGCTACAAAATAAATATACTGATCCTGCGCCCAGGATCTTGAGCGGCGCATCCCTTCCACTTCGTACTCATTTATTTGTTTA
>Ga0116152_10003237_pt1 | contig 13125 bp, 14 predicted proteins | sample AD_UKC119_MetaG_FD_89894 | JGI IMG/M metagenome (GOLD analysis project Ga0116152, IMG submission 89894) | Active sludge microbial communities of municipal wastewater-treating anaerobic digesters from Hong Kong - AD_UKC119_MetaG | ecosystem: Engineered > Bioreactor > Anaerobic > Digestate...
TCATAGGTCTCTGCCATGGGAAAATCTGCCTTGCGATTGGGGCCTTAAGGAATCAGGCGCCAACCTATGCATTTGCGATCTGAAATCAATGCGCCCTTGGTCCAGACTGCAGATTCAGATGCGTACCTGGAAAACCAGGAGGCCCGTGAGCAAAACCAGCACCACCGAATAGACCGCTTCATCCCACCACAGGACCGAACTGGCGCCCAGACCGATCATCAAGGCCGTCAGAAGGACGAAGATTGCCGTTCCAAGACTGGCGATCCAGGCGCCGGATGGCTTGTCGGCAAAGGCAATCAGCCCGCCCAGCAGGGCGAACGTACTGCCGACCAGGCGCAGGAGGCCGGTGGGCGGGGAGAGAACGGCGTCGGCCAGCGAGCTGCCGCGCGCCATGACGACATTGACGGCGTGGATCCCGCCCCACAGCAGCCAGGCGGCAAGAACGGCCAGCAGCAATCCGGACAGTCGGCGCAAGGTCATGGGCATCCTCCCTCTGGTCGAGAGGTCACCTTACGCATTGTTCAGGAATTGCGAAGACCTTTCGCCTTACGGGGACTGCTCGCCGTCTTCCTTGCGCTCGGCGTCCGCCGCGCGGCCGCGGGCAACCACCAGGGCGAGGAACAGGCCCGTCAGGACGCTCAGCGAAATGGCTTCGGAGGCCCAGTCGGCGACAATTTCCTTGCTGGCAATCAGGGTGAAGACGCTAAGGCCAAAGATGAAAGCGCAAATGCCGGTCAGCCAACGGCCGCCATTCCGTTCCGTCAGTGCAGCGAGGCCGCCGGTAAAGGCCGCGAGTGCGGACAGGATGCGCATCGCATATTTCGGCTCGAACAGGGCATCATGGACGCTTTTCACGCCATCGGCAGATGAAATGTATTGTTCCATGCCGACACCGGCATGCCACATCATCCAGATCCCGAACCCGCCGAGAAGGAAGCCTATGAACTGGCGAAGATCCATCTAATCATCTGCCTTGCCTGCGGCGCCCTCACGGACGCTTTTCCGGCCGAGAGAATGCCGCAGACAGGTCAAAACCGCGTTAATGATTACTCTTAAGTCGCCCGTTTACCTTTACGCTTCAGCAGGTTCCGACATCGGCCAGAGATTCCGGGCGAAATAGCGCGCCTTCATCCTGCCGATATAGTCCACCAGATTGGCATGCCGGTGCACGAGCCCGGTCAGGGGCGTATCGAAGAAGTCGGTCGCGCAGGAGATGAGCACGCCGGTCACGCTGGCATCGGCGGCGGTCGGACGGTCGCCGAACAGGAAATCCTTCGTGTCCAGGTGGAGGGCGAGGGCTTCGAGGTCCCAGGCGGCGAGCTGCAGGCGTTCCTCCTCGGAATGGCGGCCGATGCCGCTGCCATATTTGGTCGCGGCGAACTGCTCGCGCACGTCTTTCACCACCTGCGCACGGGCGGGTTCGGGCACGGCATCGAAGAAATGCACGGGACCCTTGAAGAAGTTGGCATCCTTCTGCCAGCGCTCCATCGCCATCACATCCGTCAGGTGGCCTTCCGCCATCCGCTCGAGCGCCCAGCCTGCCGCCCGCTCGGCATCGCTGAGGCCGTCATTGAGTGACCGGCCGAGTTTGCGCTCGAAGTGGGCGCGGATGAAATTGCTGTCCTGCACCAGGAGGTCGCCGTCCATCAGGTAGGGGGCCTTGTGCTTGGGCACCTGGTCGAGGTCCGCGAGGGCGCGGCGGAAATCGACGCCCAGCATCTGCAGCTGGATCTCGGATTTCATCACAAAGGGGCTGGGTGAGGGGCAGCCGAATATCGGGCCCCATCCGTAAAGCGTGATCATGTCAGGTCTCCGTCCTTGGGTTGTGACAGGGCCTTGATAGCGAAGCCCTGCTGACAGCATGGTGTCAGCAGCGTGGCAGCAGGATCGAAAAACCATGAGACGGACCGAACGCCTTTTCCAGATCATCCAGATCCTCCGGCGCCGCCGCATGCCGGTGACGGGACAGGCGCTTGCCGAGGAACTCGAGGTGTCTCTCCGCACGCTGTACCGCGACATGGCGGAACTCGCGGCCCAGCGCGTGCCGGTGCGGGGGGAGGCAGGAACCGGCTATGTGCTTGAGGACGGCTACGACATGCCGCCGCTGATGCTGACCGTGGACGAGCTGGAAGCAGCCATTCTCGGTGCCCAATGGGTGGCGGCCCGGGGCGATGCGGCCCTGTCGCGCGGGGCGCAGGACCTGATCGCCAAGATCACCGTCGCTGTGCCGCAGGAACTGCAGCCCGTGATCCTCGATGCAGCGCTGACGCCGGTCAGCTTCCGCCGGCGGGCCGTCGACAGTTTCGATGTCGGCATCGTGCGCCGGGCGATCCGGGAACGCCTGAAGCTGCGCTTCAGCTATGCCGATGCCATCGGGGACGAGACGACGCGCACCGTCTGGCCTTTCCTGATCGCCTATAGCGAGGACATCCGCATGATCTGCGCCTGGTGCGAGATGCGGGAGGATTTCCGCCATTTCCGGACCGACCGTGTGACGCAGATGAGCCTGTCGGATGACCGCTTCCCGGAACGGGTCCAGACGCTGCAGCGGCGCTGGAAGGCGCAGCGCGAGGCAGAGCGCGCGCGAAACCGGGAGGGCGGGGTCTAACCCCGGCGCGCGGCAAGGGCGCGCTCGCGGCGCTCCTGCATCTTGCGGCCATGATGGGCGAAGCTTGCACGCTGACGTGCCACCGCCGCCGACACATAGGCGGGCTTGGCTGCCGCGGGGCGGACGACAACGGGAGCCGCGTCCTCTGCCGCTACCTGCTGGATCACGACCTGAACCGGGACGGCTTCAGCCGGCGGGACTTCCGCCTCTTCCTCGACCGGGCGGGCCGGGCGATGGCGCAGCTCCCACACGGCCACCAGCAGCAGCACGCCGATGGCGCCAAGACCGGCAACCACGCCCTCTGCAATGCTCGGATCCTGCCACCAGCCGGGCTCGAAGGTCACGAGGTAGAAGACCGGGAAGCCGAAAGCGAGGCCGCAGACATACCACAACACGGCGCCGCGGCGGCGCGTGGAGATCAGGCAGGCGGAGGCATAGAAGCAGATAGCGGCGATCAGGTAGGGGCCGCCATGGGTGATACCGAGCTCGCGCCAGTTCACGGTGGCGACGCCTTCGGCAAGCTGATCCTTCACCAGCCATGACACGACCAACATGATCGACGGCCACCGCACCGCCGTCAGCGCGCCGAAGGCGAAGGCAATGGCGTAGCAGGCAATGAAACTGGCGATCAGCTTGCGGGACATGTCCCAGCCCTAGCATGGGCGTGGTGACGGTCCGCTGAATGCAATCGGTGAAATTTATTCAGTTTCGGCGCCGCCGCCTTCCTCGTCGAGGAGGTCGAGGGGCATGGTAATCTCTGCGCAGGCATCGTCGGGAAACGGGTTGGCGCTCTTGTACGTTCCCGATTCAGGATCGAGTGTGTACTCCACCACGCGGTCTTCGCCCTTCACCGGGCCGGTGAACTGGTAGTCGACCAAGAATGCATCCTGCCGCGTCTTGTGCGGCTTGATCGTGCCTTCCACCGTGCACACACCCTGATCGCCGAACACCGCGCCTGAGGTGTCTTCGAGGGTCGGCACAATGGCGCGTACCTGTGGCCCGTCCGGCGTGATCTCGATGAGCTGCTCACTGCCCACGGTATATCCCTGCGCCGTGTAGCCGCTTTGCAGCATCATCGTGGGGTAGGCCAGCAGCCCGGTGCGAAGCGAGTAGTCGGGCGGTTCGCCGAAACCGTTGCCGAAGCCAAGATCCTGCCAGGCCCCGATGACTTCGCCGTCCTTGATGTAGTGGGCACTGATACGGCCAACCGAGACGTGTGCATCATCGCGATTCGTGCCCTTGGAGACGAGCGCGACAAAGTCGTTGAACTTGACGGCGAAAGCGGGCGTGAAGTCGAAGGTTTCCATGGCGCCGCCGTACTCGTCGGCCGCCTTGATGTCGGCGGTTGCCGTGCCGAAGGCGCCGTAGACAGAATAGAACGCCGCGTCGAGGTCCGCGCCAGACATGACAAGTTCGAACGGGTCCGGGCGCGCGGCTACCGCCGGCTTTTCACAGGTGGCGAAGCAGAACTCGTTGTAGAGGAGGTTGTTGGTCCAGGGCAGCTGGGTGCGGTTGGTGCGGCCGGCGACGCGCCGCTGCGCGGCGGCGAAGGCGTCCTCGGCCTTCTGGCCAGGGCGTTCGATCTCTTCGGCAAGGACAGGGGCGTAGACGCCTTCCTTGGCGACATCGTCGAGCCCCGTGGCATAGGCGATCAGCATGTCGGGCGCCGCCTCGACCCGCGACAGGCCCTTCACGGCCGCCTTGTAGCCTTCCAGCCCCGGCACGTTGCGGCACGCATCGAAGACGAGGAAGATCGCCTTGGCGCGCGTGGCGGCGAAGCCGTCCCGCTGGGTCTGCATGTCGAGGCCGTAGACGGCGAGGTCGGAGGCCGTGACGAGCTCGGCATCGATGCCGAGCAAGTAGGAATCCCCGCTTTCAGGATGCTGCGCGCCATGGCCTGTATAGTAGATGAAGGCGACAGCGTCGGGGCCGGCCTGGTCGACGCGGCGCCGGAAATCGTTCAGCACATCCTTGAGCTGGGCCTTGGTCAGGTCATGCTGGCGCTCCACGACGAACCCCGTGTCCGTCAGCGCATGGGCGATCAGGTCCGCTTCCTGTCCGGCGCTCGTGACCTTCGACAAATCACCCTGATAGTCCGTCTGCGAGATTACCAAGCCAAGCCGGGTCTCGGCTGCAGACGCGGCGGATGCTGCGGCAACGGCCAGCAAGAAGGCCGCGCTGAGGCGGATCAGTCGCGAAAAGACAAGCGGCATGGCTATTCCTTCTCCCCTCGCGGGAGACTAGCCAGCGGCTGACTTCGCGTCGAGCGCTATTCGGGTCAGCCCCGCTCGAAGGGGATGATGCGCGTGGCCAGGAAAGCTGCCAGCACTGGCAGCAGCAGCCCGCATCCGACCATCCAGGCCGGATAGTTCACCTGGAACAGGATCAGCGTAATCACCGCGAGCATGACGCCTGCCACGATCACGGCGGCGCGGCGCGAACCGCCCGTCATCCAAAGGGCGACGAACATGCCGGCAAGTGCGCCGAGGAACCACGAAAGGACCTCGGTTGCCTGGTAGCCAAACTCGGGACCGCTGGCAGGAAAGATCAGGTGGCCGAGCAGCCGCGCGGCAATGACGACTGCCACCGCAACCACGACACCGACAATTCCGCCGACAATTTTACGTCCCATCTATCAGCCTCCCCGCTGCAGATGCTGCAAACTGCCATGCCTTTGCCTATCCGGCAAATGCCTTTTCAATGACGAACTCTGCCGGTGCGGCATTGGAGCCCTCCGTCAGTCCGGCCCGGATCATGCGGGCCTTGGTGTCCTGGATCATGACCATCGACCCACAGATCATGGCACGATCCGTCTGCGGGTCAAGCGGCGGCACGCCCAGGTCGCGGAACAGCTGGCCTGAATCGATCAGGTCGGTGATGCGGCCCTGATGCTCGTGCGGTTCGCGCGTGCAGCTCGTATAGAGGCGGAGCTTGCCTTCCACCATTTCCCCCACCAGGGGATCATTGATCAGGTCGGCCACCAGATTGCGCGAATAGGTGAGTTCGGCGACTTCCCGGCAGGTATGGGTGACGATGACCTCTTCATAGCGCTCATACGTGTCCGGATCGCGTACGAGGCTCGCAAACGGGGCGAAACCGGTGCCGGTCGAGAACATGTAAAGCCGCTTGCCGGGCAACAGCGCGTCCAGCACCAGCGTGCCGGTCGGCTTCCTGGCTAGCAGCACCTTGTCGCCCGGCTGGATATTGCAGAGGCGCGAGGTCAGTGGCCCGTCGGGCACCTTGATCGAATAGAATTCCAGTTCCTCGTCCCAGGCCGGCGAGGCGACGGAATAGGCGCGCAGCAGCGGGCGGCCGTCTTCCTTGGGCAGGCCGATCATCACGAATTCGCCGGAGCGGAAGCGGAAGCTGCGCGGCCGGGTGATGCGGAAGCGAAACAACCGGTCGGTATAGTGCTCGACGGCGAGCACGGTCTCCTCGGTCGGCGCATTGGGGTTCGGCGCCGGAGCGGCGGCCGGTGTCGCGGCGTTTTCAGCAGCGGTGCCGGTCGTATCGGAAGACATGGCAGGCCCTTTCGGCTGTTCGGAAGGAACGTCGATCTTATCAGTATTATTGAAGAACAAGGCGTAAAGCGACTTCATGCTGGCCGGTCACATGGCAAGACGGGCCGGCAAACGCAATGTGGCAGATGAACGCTTAAGTTTTTCTACGGATTCACGTCGGCCCGCGCCGATTGCCGCGTTGCATCCCTGCCGGACTTGCCCCGGCGCGTAAATTATGCCCCAAAATGCCCCGGAATCGCTGGCAGCTCTCGCCAATTGCCACACAGTCCTGCACAAATTTCTTATGGGGAAACCGATGACGATCAAACATATGCTGCTGGGCGGCACGGCCGCCATTGCGCTCACGCTCACCGGATGCGGCAAGACGGAGAGCCGTACGGAAGAAGAAGTGCCGGTGAAGGCGGCGGTCGAGAAGGAAGAGCCGCAAGAAATCACGGTGACGGACGCCGAACTCGCCGGTAACCCCTTCCGGGAGGACTGGACCGGGCCGTACGGCGTGCCGCCTTTTGCAGCCATTAAGGATTCGGACTACCTGCCCGCCGTGAAGAAGGGCGTGCTGGAGCTGCGCGCCGAGATCGCGACCATCGTCGGCAATCCGGATGAGCCGAGTTTCGACAATACGATCGTCGCGCTCGACCGGGCAGGGGCCTCACTCAACAAGGTGATGAATGTGTTCGGCAACATCACCTCGACCGATACCAATGACACGCTGAATGCCCTGCAGTCGGAGATCTATCCGATGCTGACCGGCGAGCAGGACGCGATCACCTTCAACCCGGATCTCTTCAAGCGGGTCGAAACGGTCTACCGGCAGCGTGACCGGCTCGGCCTCGACGAGCAGGATGCGCGGCTGCTGGAGCTGACCTATCGCGAATTCGTGCGCAACGGCGCCGCGCTGTCGCCGGAGGCGAAGGCGGACGTGGCGAAGATCAACACCGAACTCGCCGGTCTCAACACGCAGTTCGGACTCAACGTCCTGCGCGCCACGAAGGCGTTCAAGCTTGAAGTGACCGACGAGTCGCAGCTCTCGGGCCTGTCGCCGGATTTCAAGGCGGCCCTGAAAGTAGACGGCGAGGACAAGTGGATCCTCACGGCCGACCGCTCCGTGTACGAAACATTCATGACGCAGGCCGACAACCGGGACCTGCGCAAGAAGATGTTCGACGGTTATCGCCTGCGGGCCTCGTCCGGCGAGTTCGACAATGGTCCGGTGCTGATCAGGATCGCGCAGCTGCGGGCGAAGCGCGCCGAGCTGATGGGATATCGCAACCACGCCGAATTCCAGCTCGCCGAACGCATGGCGAAAACGCCCGAGGCGGCCGAGGACTTCCTCAAGAAGGTGCTGGAGCCGGGCCTCAAGCGCGCCGCCGAGGAAAAGGCCGACATGCAGGCCATCATCGGCGACGCCTTCCAGCTCGAAGGCCAGGACTGGTGGTATTATTCGGAAAAGGTGCGCCAGGCGAAATATGCCTTCGACGACAATGCGCTGAAGCCCTATTTCGAGCTGGGTGCGGTGCGCCAGGGCGCCCTCGATGTTGCCTCAAAGCTGTTCAAGGTCAGCTTCACCCCGGTCGAGGTGGAAGGCTGGAACCCGGTCGTCACCTCCTGGGAAGTCAGGGATGCGGAAACGAATGACTTCCTCGGCCTCTACATGGCGGACATGTATGCCCGCGATTCCAAGCGCCCCGGTGCCTGGATGAGCACGTTCCGGGACGCCTCGGATGTCGGCGGCGTTCGCGTGCGCCCGATCGTGGCGAACAATCTCAACCTGATCACGCCGGCCAAAGGCGAGCCGACGCTGATGCGGTTCGACGAGGTCGAGACCCTGTTCCACGAATTCGGCCACGGCCTGCACGGCCTGCTGACGCAGATCCGCTACGAGACCTTCTCGGGCGTCGACGGGCCGCGCGACTATACCGAGTTCCCGGCCCAGCTGCTGGAGCACTGGGCCGGCGCGCCGGAAGTGCTGGAAGCCTATGCCAAGCACTACCAGACCGGCGAGCCGATCCCGCAGGACCTGCTCGACAAGCTGAATGCGGCGGCGACGTTCAACCAGGGCTTCAAGACAACGGAATACATCGCCGCCTCGCTGCTCGACCTGCGCTGGCACATGCTGAGCTCGGAAGAGGCGGCGAAGATCACGGATGCGCGCGAATTCGAGAAGAAAGTTCTCGCCGAATACGGCATTCCGGAAGAAATCGAGCCGCGCTATCGCTCGCAATACTTCTCGCACATCTTCGCCGGCGGATACTCGGCCGGCTATTATGCTTACCTCTGGTCGGAGATTCTTGACGCCGACGGATTCACCGCCTTCCGCGAGACCGGCGACATATTCAATCCTGAACTCTCGGCGAAGCTGAAGAAATGGGTCTATGAGGCCGGCGGCCTGCGCGAGGCGGACGAGCTTTACCGCAACTTCCGTGGCGCCGACCCGACCATTGAGCCGCTGCTCAAGATCCGCGGCTTCTCCGAAGAGGAAAAGCCGGAAGGCTGAGGCAGGCAGGACATTCGCCGCTCAGACAGAAACACCCTCCGATACCGGCGGGTGTTTCTTGATGCCCGGAATGTGGAGCCCGTGGGGGCGGCTCAGATTTCGCTGTGCTCTGCGGTCTCTTTGCAGACCACAGCCCGCACGGCCTCTTCGGATCTTGCTTCGCGCAGCGCTGCCCGAACGGCACTCTGGCGGAACACGCGCGAGACCTGTGCCAGTGCGCGCAGATGGTCCGCGCCCGAGGTCTTCGGCGCCAGCAGCATGAAGACGAGGTCGCACGGACGCTCGTCAATCGCTTCGAAGTCGACGCCGTGCACCAGGCGCATGTAACCGCCGATCGGCCGGTCGATGCCCTCGACCCGCGCATGAGGGATCGCCACGCCCTCGCCGACGCCGGTCGAGCCGAGGCGTTCGCGCTCCATCACGGCGTCCTCGATCTGGCGTGCGCTGAGCCCGGTGGCTTCGCCCAGCGCTTCAGCCAGGGCGTGAATAGCCTGCTTGCGGCTTGTCGCTTCAAAGGATGGCAGAATGACCCCGCCTTCGAGCAGGGTTGTGAGATCGGTTGCCATTCAACTCGCTTCCGTTGTCCGCCTCAGTTTCTGGAGGCGTCTGCTGGGTCCACCCAGCCAATGTGCCCGTCCGGGCGGCGGTACACCATATTCAGGCGTCCATGGCCAGCATTTCTGAACATGAGTGCCGGAACTTCCTGCAGTTCCAGCTGCATAACTGCCTCAGAAACAGCCATTGTCCGGATCTGAACGGACGTCTCCGCAACTGTCAGGGGAGAATCCGAGACTTCCTCGCCTTCATCCTCGTCGGAATGGCCAAAGCCATTGGCCTGCAGCACGGCTTCTGCGGCCGGTTCGGACGGGAAGGGGGCCGTTGCAGCTACATGATGGTCCTTCAGCCTGCGCTTATAGCGCCGGACCCGCTTTTCCATCTTGTCGAGACTGTCCTCGAGGGCGGCATAGGGGTCTTCGGCCTTGCCCGTGGATTGCAGGATAATGCCGGACGGCAGGTGCACATTGCAGTCGACTTCAACGAACGGGCCCTGCTGCGATACGAAGACCCGCGCTTCGCCCGCTCGATTGAAATATTTACTGACCGCTGCCTCAAGTCCCGTTTCGATACGCCCCCGCAGGGCTTCGCCGAGATCCATATGCTTGCCAGTAATCTGTATCTGCACGAGCGGTCTCCTTTACGTCTACAAGGGGCGATTATGGCCCAGAAAGTCACAGGATGCGACTCCCTTCCCAATACATGGGCAAGACTTAAACCAGTGGAAGGGGCGATCAGCCGCGACGCGCGCGCTGCCAGATCCGGAAGATGGCCGGCCCCTCGATCAGGTAGCGCCGGCCGAGGCGGCCAGGCTCCGATGCCAGCCGGTGCAGCCATTCGAGGCGCGTGCGCCGCATCCATTCCGGGGCCCGGTCGGTCTTGCCGGACAGGAAGTCGAGGCTGGCCCCGCAGCAGAGCCCGATTCCCTTCGCCGAACCGAGACGGAACGCCTCGTACGCCACCATTTCCTGCTGGGGAGAGCCGACGCAGATGAAATGAAACCGCGCCGGATTGGCCGCCAGGAAGGCCGCAGCCGCCGCGATCGCCTCGGGCTTGTCGCGCAGGCCGCGCGGCGGGTCGTGGCGCCGGATATCGGTCAGGCCGTAGCGGTCTCGCAGGCTGGTTTCGAGGTCTGCGTCACCTCCGACAATGGTGACCGTCTCGCCCGGCCGGATCGTCGCGGCGAACAGGTGCTCGACGATATCGGCGCCCGGCGAGGCGGGCAGGGCGATACCGTCGCGCTTGGCCAGCAGCTCCAGGATACGGCTGTCGTTGAGGATCAGGCCCGCCGATTCATAGAGCGGGCGGAGAGCCGGCTCGCGTTCCAGCCGGATGCGGTGGTCGACATTCGGCGTCACGACATAGCTGAATGCCGTCTCCGCGCTGGCAGTTTCCGCAAGCAGAGCCGCAGCGTCGTCCGCTGTCATCGGCTGGAAATCCAGCCCCAGGAATCGCGTCCTTTGTCCGTTCATGCCCCTCATCCGCCGGCCTGTGCCCAGCTTATGGCCCAAGAGTCTTTCCGGACAGTTGGTAGCGGTACACAGCATGCCGGGGGAATCATATACAAGAGGATGGGCAGACCCAGCCAACCCGTCACAGCCGAGGCGACCGACAATGTCCATCCTACCTGATGCCCGTACTGCCGGATCCGAGGCTGCACAGGCGGGAGCCCTCCGCGAAAGCGAGGCCCGCTTTCGCAACACGTTCGAGAATGCAGCTGTCGGCATGGCGCATGTCGCTCCCGACGGGCGGTGGCTGCGCGTCAACCGGCAGGTGTCCGAAATTGTCGGCTACGCGCCCGAGGAATTGCTGAAGATCACCTTCCAGGACATCACCCACGCCGATGATCTCGATATCGATCTCGGACTGCTGGACGAGACCATCCGGGGCGAGCGCGACACGTACAGGATCGAGAAGCGCTACTGGCACAAGGACGGCCATATTGTCTGGGTCAACCTGACGGTCAGCTGCGTCCGCAGGAACTCCGGTGAGGTCGATTACTTCATCTCGGTCCTGGAAGACATTTCCGAGCAGAAGCGCATGCACGAAGCGCTGGCCGCCAGCGAAGCGCGCTTCCGCGCGGTGCAGCAGACGACGCCGGACGGCTTCTGCATCTTCCAAAGCATGCGGAACGAGGCGGGCGGGATCGAGGACTTTCGCCTCGAATTCGCGAACCCGACGTCGATCCGCATGTTCGGTCGCCCCGAAGAGGAGCTGATCGGAAACACGCTGCGCACGCTGTTGCCCCAGATTTTCGAGGCCGGCATTTTTGATCTGTACGAGCAGGTCGTTGACTCCGGGAATTCCTGGCAGGGCGAATACCGGTATCCCGGACTAGGCGGCGATGAGTGGTATCGCGTCACGACCGCAAAGCTGGACGATGGATTTGCGGTTTCCTTTGCCGATGTCACCGGTCGGAAGATTGCCGAGGAACGGCTGCGCCAGAGCGACCAGCGCCTGCGCTCCATTCTCAACAATGTGATGGCTTTTGTCGGCCTGTTGTCGCCGGACGGAACCATGCTGGAAGGCAATCACACTGCACTTGCGGCCGCCGGAATCGACCGGGCCGAAGTCGTCGGCAAGCCGTTCTGGGAGACGTATTGGTGGTCGTACGACCCGCAGGTGCAGGCAACGCTGCGTGCCGATATTGCCCGAGCCGCGGCCGGAGAGCGCGTCCGGCGTGACGTGGTCGTCCGCACATCAGGCGAGGGACGCGCGACCATCGACTTCCAGCTGGCGCCGATTTTCGACGACGCCGGCAGGGTCGTGAACATCGTCCCCTCCGGTGTGGATATTTCCGAACGCCAGCGAGCGGAAGCGCACCGTGAAATGCTGATGAAGGAGCTCAGCCACCGCGTGAAGAACACGCTGGCCACGGTGCAGACAATGGCTTCGCACACGTTGCGCGAAGCAACCGACCTGGACACGTTCCGCGACGCCTTTGTCGGGCGGCTTATGGCGATTTCGAAGTCCCACGACCTGCTGATGGACCCCGGTCATCGCGACGCGGACCTCTACCAGCTGGTGCACGACCAGGTGATGCCCTATGCGCGCTCCGGGTCGGCACAGGTGCGGCTGTCGGGGCCGCCACTGCGCCTCGGTGCGGAGGCGGCCCATGCCTTCGGCCTCGTCCTGCATGAACTCGCAACCAATGCCGCCAAGTATGGCGCTCTATCGACGGAAACGGGCGGGCTCGAGATTGCATGGAGCGAGTCGACGGATCGCGACATTCCTGAAGCGCTTGTCGATTGGCGCGAATACGACGGCCCGCCCGTCTCTCCGCCGGCCCGGCAAGGCTTCGGCAGTATCCTGATTGAGCAGAGCCTGTCTTATTCGCTCGGCGGCTCAGCGGATATCGACTACCGGCCCGAAGGCGTTCACGCCCGCTTCCGCTTTCCAAGGAAGGACCCTGCATGAGCGGCCGGGTCCTGCTGGTGGAGGATGAGTTCCTGATCGCCATGGATGTGCGGAGGCAGCTGGAAGGCGCAGGCTATGCGGTGGTCGGGCCGGTGGCGTCGGCGGACCAGGCGCTGGACCTGCTCGGCGCTGGCCCCGTGGATGCGGCGGTGCTGGACATGAATTTGCGCGGGTCCACGTCGCTGCCGGTGGCGGAGCGGCTGGCGGCGGCCGGCACGCCGTTCCTGTTCCTATCCGGCAATGATGCAAACAGAGCGCTCGCCGCCTTCGCGGACCGGACCGTGATTACCAAGCCGATTGATTTTGCTGGACTTCTCGGCGCCCTCGAGACGCTGATCGCCGGCTGAACCGCTACATGGCGGGGCGCGGCGGGCCGGTCAGCGGCGTGCCCGCTTCCTCTTTCGGCTTGCCCGGCTTGCGGCCGTATTCGTGCTTCTTGAGGAGGCCGCGCAGCTGGTGATAGGTCAGCCCCAGCGCTTCGGCGGCGCGGCCCTGATGGCCCTGGCTGGCGGCCAGCGCCTCGTCCAGCA
>Ga0116152_10003238_pt1 | contig 13123 bp, 12 predicted proteins | sample AD_UKC119_MetaG_FD_89894 | JGI IMG/M metagenome (GOLD analysis project Ga0116152, IMG submission 89894) | Active sludge microbial communities of municipal wastewater-treating anaerobic digesters from Hong Kong - AD_UKC119_MetaG | ecosystem: Engineered > Bioreactor > Anaerobic > Digestate...
CGTATCCTCGACTTTATCCACTTTTTCAACCAAACCCTGGCGAAACCCTTCCGCTGGACTTACATCGGCAAGCCTCTACAGGTGTGAGTTATCCGACAGGTTTACGGGGCGATGTACTAGGAGAAAATCCAGTTATAGCTTCAGTTAATTTTGGGGAAACCAGAAACTTTGCAATCAGAAGAAAAGATGACCACAAAAAAAAGATAGACATACCACTGAGCCACGGAACCTTACTTATCATGAGAGGAGAGTTGCAACATTTTTGGGAGCACTCTATTCCTAAAAGAAAAAAGGTAAAAAAGTCCAGATTTAATTTAACCTTCAGACATATTTTTTCAGAAAAAAAATCCCCCTAAAACTGGAGTAAATCAACAAGTTCATACAACTTTTGATCCGGATCAGACAAACAGGCCGGAACCAAAGCCCCGGCCCGGCAGAATCAGGCCTCTTGGGCCACTGCGTTCTGGGTTTGTTCAATGGCACTGCCGTGTGGCATGTCAACAGACGCATGCGCGAACTCGTGTCCCATCAGCGACTGGAAGGTATCGCTGTTACCGGGGTCGACATTGTTGATGTTCATGAATACCCGGCCCTGGGTATTGCCCCAGCTGGTATTGTCAGAACGGCGGCCTACAGAGACCTCAAAGGAAGGATCGGATGAGTTGTCGATCATGTTTTTGAAGGTCGGGCTGTTGTCATACAAGTGCTGGACCTGATTGGCGGTGGCAGCCACTTCCTGAGCCGAGCTGGTACCATCACCGCCGACGGTGACATTCTTGCCGCCCAGATTCAGGGTCTGGATGTGCTCGGTCGGCTTGGGGATCAGTTCATCACTGCCGGCACTGCCCCCCGGACCGGAACCTGTCACAGGAGAAACACCCCCATCAGGACCGGCGGTACTACCCCCGTGGGTCTTGCCGGTTCCGCTGGCCGAATCTGCAGCACCGCCCGGCTCACCCCCCTGCAGCATCTGCAACAGTTGCTGCAGCAGCTGGATCAGCTGTTGCTGTACATCTTGCGGTATTTCACCTGTATGGGTACCGCCATTGCTGCTGCTGCAGCTGTCGCAGTTTTTCCCCTCGGCCCCCATGGCCCGGTTGAAAGCACTGACATCGTTACCGGCAGGCATGGGCTGGTTTTGTGGGGATGAGGCGACATTACCGGTCTGGCTGGACGGGTTAATTCCATTTATATCCATAATCAAAGTTCCTTTTTAGCTATTGGGGAGGTCATGTGACCCCTGCCAGTTTAGTCCAGACACTGGCACAAAGGGATGGCGGCTCTGGCTCCTGATCCGGACTAAAACACCGCTGATCGGAAAGCAGCACCAATCAACCCGCTTTTCCCCCAATTAATCGGAAACTCCTTCAGCGCCTGTGTACTCACCAGCCCATCATGCCGATGTTGAAATCATTTCAAGCCCTGATTGACGGGATTGTCATTCCCGCCCGTCACCAACTCGGCCATAATGATGGCTCCGGCCTCGGCACGAGGCTTTTCCCTGACTGAGGTTATTGCAATGTCCAACCTGTTTTTGCGACTGCTGGAAGAAAAGCCGTTTCTGTTGGCTGACGGTGCCACCGGCACCAACCTGTTCAGCATGGGCCTGGTGACCGGCGACGCCCCCGAGCTCTGGAACACCGAATACCCCGAGCGGATTGCGGCCCATTACCGCAGTTTTGTCGATGCCGGTTCCGACATCATCCTTACCAATACCTTTGGTGCCAACCGCCGTCGCCTGATGCTGCACAAGGCGCAGGATCAGGTGCAGGAACTCAACAGTGCTGCAGTGCAGATACTGAAAGCGGAAATCGCCAAATCCGGGCGTACGATTGTGATGGGTGGCTCGATGGGGCCAACCGGCGACATTCTGGAACCCAACGGCCCCCTGAGCCATGCTGAAGCTGCCGACGTGTTTGAAGAACAGGCACGGGCACTGGCGGCGGCCGGTATCGATGTGCTGTGGCTGGAAACCCTGTCCTCGCGTGAGGAGCTGGAGGCCGCCGTGGAAGGGGCCGGACGTGTCGGACTGCCGGTGGTGAATACCCTGAGTATTGATACCAACGGGCGCACCATGATGGGGCTGACGGCTGCCGACATTATCGCCCTGCAACCGCACATGCACCCGCATCCGGTGGCCTGTGGTACCAACTGCGGGGTCGGAGCCTCGGAGGTGGTGGCTGCCGTGCTGAACTTCTTCAATGCCGCTGACCCGCAACAGCCCCCCATTATTGTGGCCAAGGCCAACTGCGGCATCCCCGAATACGTGGACGGCAAGGTGGTCTACAACGGGACACCCGAGCTTATGGCCCGCTACGCATGCCTGGCCATGGACGCCGGCGCGCGCATTATCGGCGGCTGCTGCGGTACCACGCCGGAACACGTGCGTGCGATGCGGGATGCCATGGACAGCCACACACCCGGTGTCCGCCCGACCCTGGAACAGATTCAGGCACAGCTGGGTACAGTCTCCAGGGGTGCCATGGCGCAACTGGCCGGTGATTTGTCCGTGGCAGGCGGCTCGGCCAGCGGGCAGGCCGAGCGCAGGGTCTCCCGGCGCAGGCGCAGCTGATTCCAGCATGCCACACATGCCACGGTGGTTAACCGAAGGGCTGAAACCACTCCGACAAATCTGATTGACTGGTCAGTCAATGGGAATTATATTGCGGAATCCGGGCCGTTGGCTGACACACCGGCAAAAGCCCTGGAGGAGAGCCCCTGATACCCGTATGCAGGGAACATGATTTGTTGATGGAGTGGTATCCATGAGTGATCAGCAGGTACGTCGCAGGGCGGGTGGCGGACGCAGTGGCAAGCGGGCTTCACGCCAGACTTCCCAGGCAAAACCGCTGCCTTTGATTGAGCGGCGGATTCCCTACTATGAAATCCTGGATCAGGCCGGGCTGGAGCAGATTGAATACAATGCCGACACCGTACTGGGAGAAATCGGCATTGACTTCCGTGACGATCCTGAAGCACTGGCCATCCTGAAACAGGCTGGTGCTGAGGTACAGGGCGAGCGGGTCCGTTTTCCGCGTGGCATGTGCCGGGAGATTATCCAAAAGCATGCACCGGCAGAATTCATTCAGCACGCACGCAATCCGGAGCGCAGCATCACCATCGGTGGCAAACGTACCGTTCTGGTTCCGGCCTATGGCTCTCCGTTTGTGCGCGATCTCGACAAAGGGCGGCGCTACGCCACCCTTGAGGATTTTCGCAATTTCGTCAAGCTGGCCTACCTCTCCCCCGGCATCCACCACTCCGGCGGTACCGTGTGTGAACCGGTGGACCTGCCGGTCAACAAACGCCATTTCGACATGGTGTACAGCCATATCCGCTACAGCGACAAGCCCTTCATGGGCTCGGTCACGCATGCCTCGCGGGCACAGGATACCGTGGACATGGCCAAGCGGGTGTTCGGGGATGATTTCGTGGACAACAATACGGTCTGCATCAGCCTCATCAATGCCAACTCCCCGCTGACCTATGATGAGACCATGCTCGGTGCCCTCAAGGTCTACGCCCGCCATCAGCAGGCCACGGTCATCTCCCCGTTCATTCTGGCCGGGGCCATGTCACCCGTGACGGTCGCTGCCACCTGTACCCAGATTCTGGCCGAAGCCATGGCCGGGATGGCTTTTGCCCAATTGGTACGCCCCGGTGCGCCGGTGGTGTTCGGCACCTTTGCCAGTGCCGTATCCATGCAGTCCGGTGCCCCCACTTTCGGTGGCCCGGAACCCAGCATGGTGCTTTATATCTGTGCGGCACTGGCCCGTCGACTCGGGGTACCGTTCCGCAGCGGCGGCGGCCTGTGTGCTTCCAAGGTGGCAGATGCCCAGGCCGCCTATGAAGCTGCCAACACCCTGCAGACAGCAGCCCTGGCCGGGGTCAATTTCATGCTGCATACCGCCGGCTGGCTGGAAGGCGGGCTGGTGATGAGCTATGAAAAATTCGTCATGGACGCGGATCAGGCCAATATGCTGACCATCCTGCTGGGTGGTGTGGATATGAGCGAGAATGGTCAGGGGCTGGATGCCTTCCGGGAGGTCGGCCCCGGCAAGCACTTCCTCGGTGCCGCGCATACCCAGGCCAATTTTGAACGCGCTTTCTACCGTTCACCGCTGGCGGACAATAACAGCTTCGAGCAATGGAACGAGGACGGAGCACTCGACTGCGAACAGCGTGCCAACCGCTACTGGAAACAGCTGCTGGAAACGTACCAGGATCCGGGTCTGGACCCCGGTATTGACGAAGCCCTGCAGGACTTTATCGCCCGACGCAAGGCAGACTTTCCGGATCGGGACTATTGATAACCTGCCGGAACACACAACCCGTTTTAATGGAGCCTGATCATGGCCGATGACGATTTTGAAGACGAGCTCATCCTGTCCGACCTCGCTGATGAAGAGCTGGTGGAGCAGATGCATGATGACCTGTATGACGGCCTGAAGGATGAGATCATCGAGGGCACGAACATTCTGCTGGAGCGCGGCTGGGGAGCAGACAAGGTGCTGGCTGAAGCGCTGGTGGAAGGCATGCGCATTGTCGGTGTCGACTTCCGCGACGGCATCCTGTTCGTGCCGGAGGTGCTGCTGGCCGCCAATGCCATGAAAGGCGGCATGGCCATTCTGCGCCCGCTGCTGGCGGAAACCGGGGCCAAGCCGCTGGGCAAAATGGTGATCGGTACCGTCAAGGGTGACATTCATGACATCGGCAAGAATCTGGTGTGCATGATGATGGAAGGTGCCGGTTTTGAGGTGGTCGACCTTGGGATCAACAATGCGGTCGAGGACTATCTGGACGCGCTGGAAGAGCACAAACCCGACATCCTCGGCATGTCCGCCCTGCTGACCACCACCATGCCTTACATGAAGGTCGTGGTTGATGCGCTGGTGGAAAAAGGCATGCGGGATGACTACATCGTGCTGGTCGGAGGGGCACCGCTGAACGAGGAGTTCGGCAAGGCGGTCGGGGCCGATGCCTATTGCCGCGATGCCGCAACAGCCGCCCGTACCGGTGTCAGCATGCTGGCGGAACGTCGGGCCGCCTGAGCCATGCCCATGCAGCCGGCACCCGGTGGAACAGGGGCAGAGGCGGAGATACCGCAAACACTGGTGATTGCCTGCGGTGCGCTGGCGCGGGAAATCCTGGCGCTGCGGGAACGCAATGGCTGGTCGCACCTGAAGCTCACCTGCCTGCCAGCGGAGCTGCATAACCGCCCGGAACGGATTCCACAGCAGGTGCGCGAACTGATACAACGCCACCGGCCACACTTTGCAGCCATTTTTGTGGCCTACGCCGACTGTGGTACCGGCGGCCTGCTGGACCGGGTGCTGGAAGAGGAAGGGGTGGAGCGCCTGCCGGGGGCGCACTGCTACCAGTTTTTTGCCGGGCAGCAGGACTTTGACCGACTGGCGGAACAGGAACCGGGCAGCTTCTACCTGACCGACTTTCTGGCACGCCATTTCGAACGCCTGGTGATCGGAAGCCTGAAGCTGGATCGTTATCCGGAACTGATGCCACAGATTTTCGGTCACTACCGGCGGCTGGTCTACCTGTCCCAGACCCGTGATCCGGCACTGCGGCAGGCCGCCGAACAGGCGGCGGCCAGACTTGGACTGGCCTTTGAGCACATCCATACCGGGTATGGCGAGCTGGAAGGCAGTCTGCATGTTCAATCCCTCAGGCGGATAGCCAACCCCTGAGTTTCCCGCACAGGGGAGGCCTCATGCCACAAAAGATCGTCGTCTACTGGAGGGACATCCCCTCACAGGTCACCATTCAGCAGGGCCGCAACAAGGGCAAGTGGCTCATGAGCCAGCGTTTTCAGGAGGCCATCGACCGTGCAGCCATCCGGGCCGGTAAGGCCGATACCGACAGTTATGTGGCTGAGTGGCGGCGTGAAACCAGTGACCATGCCTGTGATGGTGAGCTGGAAGCCTGTGCCCGTGCCGAGGTCGAACAGCTGGAGAGTGCCTTTCCGGAAGAGCGCCTCAACCGCATGGTGAAAAACGGTGGGCTGGCAACGGATACCGCCGACCCTGCAGCACCGGGAGCCTGACATGTACCGCATGCGTCGCTGGTCGGCGCGCCATGCCGCCACCCTGCACTGGCTGTATGAAACGGTGGAGCGCGGGTTGGTGAACGTGTTTCCGCGCCTGCAGCAGATCGGCCTGCAGCGGGTGGAAAAGCCCCTGATGTGGGTGGAAAAACCGCTCAAGCAGTTCCTGTTCGACTCCCGGTCCTGCGGGCAGTGCACACTCGGCTCCACCGGCATGTCCTGCCCCATGAACTGTCCCAAGACCATTCGCAACGGTCCCTGCGGTGGCGTGCGTCCGGGGGGCAAGTGTGAAGTCAAACCCGACATGGACTGTGTGTGGGTAGTGGCCTGGGAAGGCACCCGGCAGCTGAAGCCGGAGCAGCGTGCCCTTCATCTCGTGCAGCCGCCGCTGGATGCCCGTCTCAAGGGGAAATCAGCCTGGCTGCGGGCTGCTGAACAGAAAGTGCGTGGTGTCGTGTCATGAATAATCCAGCCGGCAATCACAACACTCACGACACGCGGGATACCCTGCCGGAGCAGGCATTCGCTTCCGGTATCGCCCCGGATCAGGCTGATACCGCCCTGCTGGATGAGCCACTGGCGTTTGACCCGCTGGATTACAGCAAGGAACCCCCGCCGGGCTACAACCTGCCGATTCTGCCCAATCATGTCTCGCCCGGACGGCTGGAGCGGGTGCTGCGGGCCGGCAAGTTTGCAGTGACCACCGAAATCGCCCCGCCGGATTCCGCCGACCCGGAAGAGGTGTATGAGCGTGCACGGGTGTTTGAGGGCTATGTGGATGCCATGAACGCCACCGACGGCTCTGGAGCGCATTGCCACATGTCGAGCGTGGGCATGTGTTCGCTGCTGACCCGCAAGGGCTATGCCATGGTGATGCAGGTCTCCTGCCGCGACCGCAACCGCATTGCCATCCAGGGGGATGTGCTGGGTGCGGCTGCCATGGGTGTAGCCAATATCATGTGCCTCAGCGGTGATGGGGTACAGGCCGGGGATCACCCGGAAGCCAAACCGGTGTTTGATCTGGACTGCATGTCCTCCCTCCAGATCGTGCGCATGATGCGTGATGAAAGCCGCTTCCTGAGCGGTCGCCGGATCACCAGCCCGCCGCATGTGTTTCTGGGAGCGGCGGCCAATCCGTTTGCACCGCCCCATGATTACCGTCCCCTGCGGCTGGCCAAGAAGATTGAGGCCGGTGCACAGTTTGTCCAGACCCAGTACTGCTATGACGTACCGATGTTCCGGCGCTACATGGCACAGGTACGCGAGCTGGGCCTGCATGAAAAAGTATTCATTCTGGTCGGGGTCGGACCACTGGCATCGGCCAAAACGGCCGAGTGGATCCGCAATAATGTTGCCGGTGTGCACATTCCTGACAGCGTAATCACGCGCCTCAAAGGGGCACGGCACCCGAAACAGGAAGGCATTCAGCTCTGTGTGGACATCATCAATGAAGTGAAGGAAATCGAGGGTGTGCACGGAGTGCATATCATGGCATACCGGCAGGAGCATAGCGTGCCGGAAATCGTGGCGCGTTCCGGGGTGCTGAACGGGCGTGTACCCTGGCATCCGGGGCTGGTGCCGGTGAAATAGTGAGTGATGAAAGGATATTTTGACCATGACTGATACCATAATCACCTCCCCGAACCGGGAAGTCCGCATCGGTTTCGAACGGCCTTTTGTCGTTATTGGTGAGCGCATCAATCCGACCGGACGCAAGATTCTGGCCGAGGAAATGAAAAACGGCGATTACAGCCGGGTGGAGGCCGATGCCATTGCCCAGGTGGAAGCCGGGGCACACATGCTGGATGTGAATGCCGGGATTCCGCTGGCGGATGAGCCGAAAATCCTGGCGGAAGTGATCCGGCTGGTGCAACGGGTGACGGATGTGCCGCTGTGCATTGATTCCTCCATTATTGACGCCCTGGCTGCCGGGCTTGCGGTGTATCAGGGCCGGGCGCTGGTGAACTCGGTGACGGGCGAGGATGAAAGCCTGGAACGGGTACTGCCGCTGGTGGCGAAGTATGATGCATCGGTGGTGGCCATCTCCAATGATGAAACCGGTATTTCCCAGGACATCAATGTACGCTTCAATGTGGCCCGCAAGATTGTCGAACGGGCCGCCGATCATGGCATCTCCCACGACCGCATTGTGGTCGATCCGCTGGTGATGCCGATCGGGGCCATCAATACCGCCGGGAAACAGGTGCTGGCGCTGGTATCACGGCTGCGCAACGAGCTGAAGGTGAATACCACCTGCGGTGCTTCCAATGTCAGCTTCGGCCTGCCCAATCGCAACGGTATCAATGCCGCTTTCCTGACCATGGCCATGGGCGCGGGAATGACCTCGGCCATCACCAGCCCGCTGCATGCGGAAGTGATGCAGGCCGTGTTGGGGGCGGATGTGATGCTGGGGCATGACCCGGACTGCATGCGCTGGATCCGGAAGTACCGTGAGCCGACGCCGGAAGGCGAAGCCGGTGCGCGGGGCGGGCGCGAAAGTCGGCGGCGGCGGCGCGGATAGACTGGTTTGTCCTCGGTACGACCGGATGCCGGGGACTGAAAAACGGGTATTGTGTGCTTCGCCATCCTCCGGCATCCGTGATATTGCGCCACCTCTTCCGCCATAGTATGGTTGCGATTCAGCCTGCAGGGTTTTGCGCATCACACCAACCATCAACGGGATAAACAGGTAAGGCGGCCGGTCCTGCCCTGCAGGGAATGTCGGGCGCTTTATTCAGGGAATAATCATGACACAAGCGATGGATTTAGCCCGCGCCGTTTTTCTGGAGCCGCATGGGCTGGACGGGAACAAACTGGAGCAGGTACTCACCCGTCTGGTGGCTTCCGACACCACCCTGGCCGACCTCTATTTTCAGTCTGCCCGCTATGAAGCCTGGGGGCTGGAGGAAGGCATCGTCAAAAGCGGCAGCTACAGCATTGAGCAGGGCGTCGGTGTACGCTCCGTCTGCGGTGAAAAAACCGGGTTTGCCTATACCGATGAAATCAGCCTGCCGGCCTTGCTGGATTCCGCCACCGCCGCACGCGCCATCAGCCGGGCCGGGCAGTCCGGTACCCTCCGCATGGCACAGCACATCCCGGCAGCCAATAATACGCTGTATGGCGTCGGGGACCCGCTGCGGTCGCTGTCCGAGCAGGACAAGATCGACCTGCTGCACCGGATTGATGCACGGGCACGCGCCATGAGCCCGCATGTGCAGCAGGTCATGGCCAATCTGATGGCTGCCCATGAAATCATTCTGGTGGTCGACGAACAGGGAAACCTGCGTGCCGATGTGCGTCCGATGGTGCGTACCAATGTCTCGGTAATTGTGGCTCGCGACGGTCAGACCGAAAGCGCCATGGCCGGTGGTGGCGGGCGCTTTGATCTGGACTGGTTCCTCAATGAGGACAAGGCGCTGCAGTTTGCGGATGAGGCGGTGCGCAAGGCACTGATCAATCTGGATGCGCAGGCCGCCCCGGCAGGCAGCATGACCGTGGTGCTCGGCTCCGGCTGGCCGGGTGTTCTGCTGCATGAAGCCATCGGGCACGGACTGGAGGGGGATTTCAACCGCAAGGGTACCTCCGCCTTCTCCGGGCGCATCGGCGAGCAGGTGGCCGCCAAAGGCATTACCGTAGTGGATGACGGTACGCTGGAAAAGCGCCGGGGTTCGCTCAATATGGATGATGAGGGGGTCACGACGAACTGCACTACCCTGATTGAAGATGGCGTGCTCAAGGGTTACATGATGGACCGCCAGAATGCGGCACTGATGAACACGCAGTCAACCGGCAACGGACGCCGCCAGTCTTATGCCCACCTGACCATGCCGCGCATGACCAACACTTACATGCTGGCCGGGCAGTACGATCCGCAGGAGATCATCACTTCGGTGGACAAGGGCGTTTATGCGGTGAATTTTTCCGGTGGACAGGTAGACATCACCTCAGGCAAGTTCGTGTTCTCGACCTCTGAAGCCTACCTGATTGAAAACGGCAAGGTCACCCGTCCCCTGAAGAATGCCACCCTGATCGGTAACGGGCCGGATGTGCTGACCCGCGTGAGCATGGTTGGCAATGACCTGGCCCTGGATGAGGGCATCGGGGTTTGCGGCAAGGATGGACAGAGCGTACCGGTCGGCGTGGGGCAGCCCACCCTGCGTGTGGACGGCCTGACCGTGGGTGGAACAGCGACAGGTTGAGAGCCAAAGGATTAAAACATGATAGAACTGGACAACCGGAAAGCGCTGGGGGCGACATTCCAGACCCTGGCACAGGATTTTCTCAAGGCTGCCAAAGCCAAGGGGGCCACTGCCGCTGAAATCGGTATCGACAAGGGAACCGGCCTTTCGGTCGCTGTGCGCCTGGGTGAAGTCGACAAGCTGCAGTATCACCGTGATCAGGGTGCCAGCGTGACGGTCTATTTCGGTCACAAAAAAGGCTTTGCCTCCAGCGGTGACCTCTCGCCCCAAGCCCTGGCCGATACCCTGGAAGCCGCCTGCAATATTGCCCGTTACACCGCCGAAGATGAATACAACGGGCTGGCCGATCCCGACCTGATGGCACGGGATATTCCCGATCTTGCGCTTTACCACCCCTGGGATGTGGATGCCGAACGGGCCATTGCCATGGCGCTGGAAACCGAGCAGGCGGCACGCGGGCATGACCCGCGCATCGTCAACAGCGAAGGGGCGGACGTGGACAGCTATGCCGGGCTTGGCATCTATGCCAACAGTAACGGCTTCAGCGGTGTGACCAGCAGCACGCGCCATACCGTCAGCTGTGCCGTTGTCGGGCAGGAGGGCAGCTCCATGCAGCGTGATTACTGGTACAGCAGTCATTGCCGACCCGACCGGCTGGAATCGCCTGCAGCTATCGGCACCAGGGCGGCAGAGCGCACCCTGCGCCGCCTCAATGGCCGCAGCCTGTCCACCCGTGAAGTGCCGGTACTGTATGTGCCTGAACTGGCCAAGGGACTGGTGGGCACGCTGGTATCCGGTATCAGTGGTGGTGCCCTGTACCGCAAGGCCACGTTCCTGCTGGATTCACTCGGGCAACCGATATTCCCGGATTTTGTGCAGCTGTCCGAACGCCCGCACCTGAAATGTACTCTGGGCAGCCGGGCCTACGATGCCGAAGGGGTCGCCACGTTTGACCGCGAGATTGTCGCGGATGGCCGCATCCAAGGCTATTTCCTCGGCAGTTATTCCGCACGCAAGCTCGGGATGCAGACCACCGCCAGTGCCAGCGGGGCCTCGAATCTGATCCTGCACGATACCGGACAGGACTGGAACGGCATGCTGGCAGCGCTCGGCACCGGCCTGATGGTCACGGAACTGATCGGCAGCGGCATCAATATGATTACCGGGGATTATTCCCGTGGTGCTGCCGGTTTCTGGGTTGAGAATGGCGAAATCCGGTATCCGGTAGAGGAAATCACCATCGCCGGCAACCTCAGGGAGATGTTCCACAATATTCAGGCCATCGGTAATGATGTCGATCTGCGCGGACGCATCCAGAGTGGTTCCGTCCTGATCGGACGCATGACCGTGGCCGGCCAGCAGGCGGGCTGAGCGAGTTTGAGGGGCCGGTACTCCGGCTCCGGCCCACACAAGGGAAATGTTGCAGTCCAATAATGATTTGGGTATAGTTCACACCCTCAACAGCAGGCATATAGCTCAGTTGGTTAGAGCACCACCTTGACATGGTGGGGGTCGTTGGTTCGAGTCCAATTATGCCTACCACTCCTTATTTTCAGGGCACCTAATAGTGCCCTGAAACCCGCACCAGAAAGCCATTTGACCCACTTCATTAAATAGCTGCTCACCTACGTTTTGTTGTATCCACTTATCACGCATGTTGTATCCTGTATGGTATGGTCCTAAAGGATGTTATATGGAATGACGCATCATGCCACGACAGTCAGAAAATCTGCTGACCACCCCGCAACTGAAAAGCGCTGAGCCGAAGGATAAGTCTTACAAGCTGGCCGAGCGAAGGCTTGGGCTTGCGTGCCACCGCCCGGTGTTTCGGTATCCACAAGAACACGGTAACGACTGGGAAAAGCGGTTTGTGGAGCAAAAGGTGCCGCTGATGCTGTATGCAGTTTGCCATGAGTTCATCCGCCTGACCTTTGAGGGGGATGAACTGTACACGGTGGTTGGGAAGCGGGGGGAACCTTGTGATTCAGAAGGCTGGACCGTGGTGATCCTGGAACGTGCCAGCCGTTTTATCGTTGAACAGCGTTGTGGGAAAAAGGATGAGGCGATGTTCCGCCAGGTCATGGGGACTATAGCGGATTACATCCGGCAAAGTGACGACCTCACCTTTTTGTCCGATGGCGAAAGGCGCTATGGCCACTGGCTATTTGAGTTGTGCGCCGAAGCTGTCCGTGATGGCCGCCCACCCCGGATGCTCCCGCCCAACGTCAAGGTGCGCCTGAAAAACAAGGGTTCACAAAACACCGCCCCGGAAAACAAACGACCCAAATAGGAAGCACCCCACCGGGAGCACCCGGATACCCGGCAAAACCTGGCGGAAGCGGCCATTCACGCCAACCATGTTGAGGCGCAAAATGCCGCGCTGCGGCGGCGCAACAGTGCCTTCCGACGGCGGACGAATACCTATGCCAAATGCCGGGAAGGTTTGCAACGCACCTTGGACGTTCACCAAATTATTCACAACTTTGTCCGAACCCACTGGACAACCGGCGTTGTACCTGCTGTCGCGTTAGGCATCATGGAAGCAGCCTTGTGCCTGGAAAATATATTGACCAGACGCTTTGCCTGAAAATGAAGTCATTGGGCTTGGGGAGGAGTTGTCAGTTTTACGGGAGTTGAACAATAGGAGCCCAGTGCCCTCTCCAACGCGCCACCGGACACCCCGTCGGATCGGTATGCGACAAGGGATTGCTCAGCACATCACGGTAGCGGTTGTAGCTTTCAGGGCCGCCTCATTTAAAATTAGCCTGAAAGATAGCCTGTAAAAGAAAGTTATCATCCCAGCCTGCCTTCTTGCGCTTACCTTTGATACTGCCTTTGGAAGCGTCCTGCTTCAGCAGAATCA
>Ga0116152_10003240_pt1 | contig 13120 bp, 10 predicted proteins | sample AD_UKC119_MetaG_FD_89894 | JGI IMG/M metagenome (GOLD analysis project Ga0116152, IMG submission 89894) | Active sludge microbial communities of municipal wastewater-treating anaerobic digesters from Hong Kong - AD_UKC119_MetaG | ecosystem: Engineered > Bioreactor > Anaerobic > Digestate...
CCAGCTCCAGGAGGCGGGCGCCGGAGACGACCACGGCGCCCTCCTGGGGCAACGCGCCGCCCGAGAGGCCGGAGCCGGCGCCACGGGCGGTGAAGGGCACGCCGTGGCGCGCGCAGAGGGCCACCACGGCGGCGGCCTGCGCGTGGGTGCGCGGCAGGGCCACGGCCAGGGGGCGGCCCAGTTCCAGGTGGGAGGCGTCGCGGGCGTAGACGCGGCGGGCGGCGGGGTCGGCCAGGCAGCCGTCGGGGCCGAGCAGAGCCCGCAGCCCAGCCACCAGGGCGGCGCCGTCAGCCATGATTCAGGTCCGCGGCCAGGGCCTGCAGCGCCAGGGCCAGGGCCGGGTCCTTGGAGGCCAGATGGGCCCAGGCGACAGGACCCTCGCCGGCGGCCATCAGGGCCGCGGCGCCCTCAACGTCGGCCGTGGCCGTGGGCCCCGCGAGGAAGGCGCCGAGCAGGCGGCCACCCTCCCGCTCCGCCACGAGCTTGGCGCAGGAGCCGTCGCGTTCGCCCAGGGCGGCGGCCACGTCCCAACCGCGGGCGGCGGCCTCCTCCGCGTCCAGTCCCACCGCGGCGGCCTGCAGGGGCTCCGGCAAATGCCGCGGCAGGTGGTCCCAGGCCGGCGGCGGCGCGAGTTCCCCGACGGCGGCGGCCACGGCCGCGCGTCCCTCGGCCCGCGCCGTGCGCTCGGTGGTGGGCGTGCCGGTCAGTCCGCCCACGGCCCAGAGGCCCGGCACGGCGGTCAGGCCGCAGGGATCGGTCTGCAAGCGGCCGCGGCGGTCGCGGACGACCGGCAGGCCGTCCAGGCCCAGATCCTCCGAGGCGGCGCGGCGGCCCACGGCCAGCATAGCGCAGGCGGCGGCGAGCTCCACGGCGACGCTGCCGGGGCCCCGCAGCGTGGCCGCCACGCCCGGGCCGTCGGCCCGCAGCGAGACCAGACGGGTGCGCGGGCGCACGTCCACCTCCCGCACCTGCAGGCGACGCGTCAGGTGGGCGGCCAGATCGGCGTCCAGACCGGGCAGCAGGCGAGCGGTGCGGCAGGCCAGGATCACGCGGGCGCCGGCCTCGCGCCAGCGCAGGGCGGCGGCCACGCCGGCCGGTCCGCCGCCGGCCACCAGCACGGTGGGCGGCACCGGCGTCGGAACGGGCGCGTCGGCGGCCAACAGGCCGGGCAAGGCGTCCGGGACGTCGTTGGGCCGGTGGGGACGGTCGCCCGCGGCCAGGATCACGTGGGCGGCGCGCCAACGGCGGCGGACGCCGTCGGCCTGCTCCCCCGTCACGACGCCGGGCCCGTCCAGGCGTCCGTGGGCCGCCGCGACGGACACCCCGGGCAGGGGCAGGCGATGGATCGGGTGCCGGGGGTCGCGCTCCAGCAGCACGACGTCCAGGCCGCGGTTCGCGGCCTCGGCGGCGGCGGCGAGTCCGGCGGGGCCGGCGCCGATCACCAGGATGTCGCAGCGGTGCTCGATCACGGGGTCTCCTCGGGTGGGCGTCGGACGGCGTCGTGACGATCTTCGCGGCATCATAGGCGCCGCCGCGGCGGGGCGCCAGTCCCGCGCGGTTGACGCCGGGGGGCGGAAGGGGCATCGTCCCGGGATCGCCGCCGCCCGACGGCGCCATCTTCAACCGGAGGCCCGCCATGGTCCACGCCGCCTCGCGCAGCTACCGCTTCACGGTGCTGCTGTTCGCCAGCCTGCTCACCTTCGGCAGCTACTTCGCCTACGACATCATCGGCGCCCTGGCGCCCTCGCTGGTGGACGACCTGGGCGCCGGCCGCGGCACCATCGGCTCCTTCTACACGGCGTACAGCGTGGCGGCCATCCTGGCGGTGTTCGGCGGCGGATTCCTGATCGACCGCCTGGGCACGCGACGCTCCAGCATGCTCTTCTCGCTGCTGGTGCTGGCCGGCGCGGTGGTGGTGGCGTCGGCCAAGAGCATCCCCATGGTCATGGCCGGCCGCTTCCTCTTCGGCGCGGGGGCCGAGCCCCTGGTGGTGGCCCAGAGCGCGATCCTGGCGCGGTGGTTCAAGAACAAGGAGATGGCCCTGGCCTTCGGCTTGGCCCTGACGGTGTCGCGGCTGGGCACGCTGTTCGCGTTCAACACCGGCGAGCTCATCGCCGAGATCTACGGCGGCTACCACGCCGGCCTGTGGGCCGCGGTGCTGTTCTGCGGCATCTCCCTGGCGGGCAACGCGGTGTACGTGGTGCTGGACCGCAAGGGCGAGCGCGAGCTGCCGGACCTGCAGGAGTCCGGCTCCGAGGACAAGATCACCTTCGGCGACATCGCCAAGCTCAAACCCAGCTTCTGGTACGTGACCATGCTGTGCGTGCTGTTCTACTCGGCGGTGTTCCCGTTCACGGCCCTGAGCACGGACTTCTTCGTGGACAAGTGGGGCGTGGCGCGCGTGGCGGAGACCAGCGGCGGCTTCCTGACCCGCGTGTTCTCCAGCTTCCTGCACATGTTCGAGACGGCGGGCGGGCTGTCCAGCATCATCATCTTCGCGTCGATGATCTTCGCGCCCTTCGCCGGGCACCTTGTGGACCGCGTGGGCAAGCGCGCCACGCTCATGGTGTGGGGCTCGCTGCTGATGATCCCCGCCTACCTGCTGCTGGGCCTGACCGACCTCTACCCCGTGGGGCCGCTGATCCTGCTGGGCGCCGCGTTCGTGCTGGTGCCGGCGGCCATGTGGCCGGCCATCCCCCTGGTGGTGAAGGACGAGCACACGGGAACCGCCTTCGGGCTCTGCACCGCGGTGCAGAACATCGGTCTGGCCCTCTTCCCCTGGCTCAACGGCCTGCTGCGCGACGCCACGGAGGACTACACCGCCAGCATGCTCATGTTCGCGGGCCTGGGCGTGCTGGGCGTGGTGTTCGCGGTGCTGCTCAAGCGTTCGGACCGCGACGTGGGCGGCGCCCTGGAGCGTGGAAGCGCCTGACCGCGCGCCGCGCCGGGGCCGGCATTGACTGCCGGGCGGGTCCTTGATTATGTTGGCACGCAACTGCGAAAACGTTTCGCGGGCCGCTGCGGTCCGCCATTCCCGCCGCACTGCGACGTTCAACCGAGAGGCAGGAGGATCATGAAGATTGCCGTCTGCGTGAAACAGGTGCCCGATTCGGAGACCCGGATCAACCTGTCGAGCCCCGCGCCGGAGCTGGACCGGTCCGGCTTCACCCGGGTGCTCAACCCCTACGACGCCTTCGCCGTGGAAGAGGCCGTGCGCATCAAGGAACGGCTGGGCGACGGCTGCGAGGTGACGGCCATCACCATCGGCGGCGATCAGGTCCTGGAGACCCTCAAGAAGGACTGCCTGGCCGTGGGCTGCGACAAGGCCATCCGCGTCAACGAGCCCGCCCTGGCCGCTGCCGAGCCCATGCAGATCGCCAAGGTCCTGGCGGCGGTGCTCAAGCGCGACGGCTACGACCTGATCCTCACCGGCAAGCAGGCCATCGACGACGACAGCGCCCAGGTGGGCCCCATGCTGGCCGAGTACCTGGACTGCGCCCAGGCCTGCGTGGTGACCGCTCTGGAGCTGGGCGACGGCACCTTCACGGCCACGCGCGAGATCGAGGGCGGCGCCGAGGTGGTGGCGGGCTCCCTGCCCGCGGTGATCACCTGCCAGAAGGGCCTGAACGAGCCCCGCCTGCCCAGCCTGCCCAACATCATGAAGGCCGGCATGAAGCCCCAGGAGACCCTGACCTGCGCCGACCTGGGCCTGGAGGTCCCGGCGGCCCTGTCCACCGTGGCCGCCTACGTGCCGCCCGCGCCGCGGGACGCCTGCACGCTGGTGCAGAACGACGATCCCGCCGCCGCCGCCAAGGAGCTCGTGCGCCTGCTGCGCGAAGAAGCCAAGGTCATCTGAGGAGGAACCGACATGCCGAACATCGCAGTCTTCATCGAGCAGCGGGACGGGGCGGTCAAGAAGGTCGCCTGGCAGATGATCAGCAAGGCCCGCGCGCTCTGCGACGCCGCCGGCGGCGAGGTCTGGGCCGTGCTGCTGGGCGAGGCCGACGCCGCCCCCGCCGGCGCCCACGGCGCCCACAAGGTCTTCCAGGCCAAGGGCGACGCCTTCGCCGCCTACAACAGCGAGGGCTGGAGCCGCGCCCTGGCCGCCTTCTGCACCGCGAACTCGCCCGACCTGCTGCTGCTGGGCGCCACCGCCATGGGCAAGGACCTGGCCCCGCGCCTGGCCGCCCGCCTGGACGCCGCCTGCGTCAGCGACAGCGTGGACCTGAGCTGGGACGGCGGCTTCGTGATCCGCCGCCCCATGTTCGCCGGCAAGTGCTACGCCGACGTGAAGGTGGCCTCGGCCACCGCCGTGGTGGGCGTGCGGCCCAACGCCTTCGCCCTCAACGCCGGCGACGGCGCCGCGGCGGCCGTGGAGGCCTTCGACCCCGGCCTGGACGGCTTCACGCCCAAGGCCTCCGTGGTGGAGACCAAGCAGGCCGGCGGCAAGACCGTGGAGCTGACCGAGGCGGAGATCGTGGTCTCGGGCGGCCGCGGCCTGAAGGAAGCCGACAACTACCAGCTCATCCGCGACCTGGCCCAGACCATGGGCGCCGCGGCCGGCGCCAGCCGCGCCATCGTGGACGCGGGCTGGGTGCCCCACAGCCACCAGGTGGGCCAGACGGGCAAGACCGTCAGCCCCAACCTGTACGTGGCCATCGGCATCAGCGGAGCCATCCAGCACCTGGCGGGCATGAGCTCCTCCAAGTGCATCGTGGCCATCAACAAGGACCCCAACGCCCCCATCTTCAAGGCGGCGGACTACGGCATCGTGGCCGACCTGTTCGACGTGGTGGGGCCCTTCCGCGAGGCCTTGGCGGCCCTGGACTGAGGCCGGCTCGACCCTGCCACCCGACGGGGCGGAGCGCGTGCGTTCCGCCCCGTCGCTTTCATCCCGGATTCACATTTTCGGTGTATCATGGTGGGATGAACGCCCCCCTGAGACTGCTGATCCTCCGCCACGGGAAGGCCGAGCCTCACCGCTCCCCCGACTTCCTGCGCGGCCTCATGCCCAAGGGCGTGCGCCGCACCCAGGACGTGGCGGCCCGCGCCGCGGAGCTGGGTCTCTGGCCCGAGCGCGTGGTCACCAGCCCCGCCCCGCGGGCCCTGGACACCGCCGCCGTGGCCGCGGAGATGCTGGACCTGGATCCCGGCCTCCTGCGCCGCGACCCGGACCTCTACGACTGCTGGCCCCCCCTGCCCTCTGGAACGTGGTGCGCCGCCACGGCGGCAGCGTGCGCACGCTGCTGCTCTGCGGCCACAACCCCGGCCTGAGCGAGCTGGCCGCCTGGCTCTGCCCCGACGTGCGCACCGCCCTGCCCAAGAGCTCCCTGACCGTGCTGGAGTGGGACGTGGACGGCTGGGACGCGGTGCGTCCCGGACGCGCCCGCCTGCGCCACTTCCTCCGCCCCCACAAGGGCGGAGTCCTGGACCTGGGCGCCGCCGCGCCCGCCGAGGAGTGACATGCCGCGCGAAGGCTTCCCCCTGGACGACGACCTCTTCATCCCCAAGGAGCTGAGCTGGCTTGCCTTCAACGCCCGCCTGCTGCAGGAGGCCGACGATCCGGACGTGCCGCCCCTGGAGCGGCTGAAGTTCCTGGGCATCTACTCCAACAACCTGGACGAGTTCTACCGCGTGCGCGTGGCCACCCTGCGCCGGCTGGCGCGCCTGGGCCGCAAGAGCCGCGGCCTGATCCGCCACGACCCGGCGGAGGTGCTGGAACGCGTGCAGGCCGAGGCCCGCCGTCAGGCCGACCGCTTCAACGCCCTGTACGGCCGGATCCTGGAGGACCTGGCCACCCACGGCATCCACGTGGTGGACGAGTCGGGACTGTCCAAGGCCCAGGCCGAGTTCGTGACCGCCTACTTCCGGGACAAGGTGCGGCACCGCATCAACCCCATCCTGCTGACCAAGACCACGGCCCTGCGCCCTCTGCAGGACCGCTCCATCTACCTGGCCGTGCGGCTGGAGGACTCGACGGGCGAGAAGCCGCCCCTGGACATCCTGATGGAGATGCCCACGGACGTGCTGCCCCGCTTCGTGATCCTGCCGGACCGCAAGCAGGATCGCTGCGTGATCTACCTGGACGACGTGATCCGCGCCAACCTGCACGAGATCTTCGCCATGTTCCCCCACGACGTGCGCCGCGCCTGGATGGTCAAGTTCTCCCGCGACGCCGACCTGGACCTGGACGACGACATCCAGGAGAGCTACATGGCGCGCATCACGCGCAGCCTCAAGAAGCGCGGCCACAGCTCCACGGTGCGCTTCGTGCACGACGCCACCATGCCGTCGGACCTGCTGGACGTGCTGCTGGAGAAGCTGGAGATCCCCCGCGACGACTCCGTGCATCCCGGCGCCCGCTACCACAACCGCTCGGACCTGGTGAAATTCCCGGACCTGGGCGTGCCGGGGCTGACCTACGCCCCCATCGCGCCCATCCCCCACCCGGACCTGCCCGCGGGGCGCAGCGGCTTCGAGGCCATGGCGGAGCGCGACATCCTGCTCCACTTCCCCTACCACCCCTACGACCACGTGCTGGACGTGCTGCGCGAGGCGGCCCTGGACGCCCGCGTCACCTCCATCCAGATCGCCCTCTACCGCGTGGCGCGGCACTCGGCGGTGGTCAACGCCCTGATCAACGCCCTGCGCAACGGCAAGGAGGTGACGGTGGTCATGGAGCTGCAGGCGCGGTTCGACGAGGAGGCCAACCTCCACTGGACCGAGCGCCTGCGCGAGGAGGGGGCGCGCGTTTTCGTGGACGTGCCGGGCCTGAAGGTGCACGCCAAGGCCTGCCTGATCACGCGCCTGGAGCGCCGCCGGATGCGCCGCTACGCCATGATCGGCACGGGCAACTACAACGAGGACACGGCGCGCTTCTACTCGGACCTCACGCTGATGACCGCGGACCCGGACCTGACCGACGAGGTCGCGCACATGTTCGACCTCATCCGCCGCCCCTACCAGGCGTCGGCGTTCCGGCACCTGGTGGTCTCGCCCTACAACGCGCGCGAGGAGTTCACCCGCCGCGTGGAGCGCGAGATCGCCCTGGGCCCCCGCGGCCGCCTGGACGTGAAGCTCAACAACCTGAGCGACGACCTCATGGTGGCCAAGCTCTACGAGGCGTCGCGCGCCGGCGTGCCCGTGCGGCTGCTGGTGCGCGGCATGTTCTCGGTGCGGCCGGGGATCGCGGGCGTGAGCGAGAACATCCGCGCCGGCGGGCTCATCGACCGCTATCTGGAGCACGCGCGCATCATCGTGTTCGGCAACGACGGCGATCCCGAGGTCTGGATCGGCTCTGCGGACTGGCTGCCGCGCAACTTCGAGAAACGCATCGAGGTGATGGTGCCGATCCGCGAGCCGCGCCTCCGCGACCTCCTGCTCGCCCTCTTCGACCTGCACGACGCCGACACGGTGAAGACCCGCGTGCTCGACGCCGATCTGCGCAACTCCTACCGCGAGCCGCGCAAGCCGCGCGTGCGGGCCCAGGAGGCCACCTACCGCCTGCTGCGCGCCTGCGGAAAGGACGCCACGTGACGCCCGGAACCCCCTTCGCCGCCCTGGACGTGGGCTCCAACGCCATCCGGCTGCTCTTCGCGCGCGCCTTCCGCAACGGCGACGCCGTGGTCACCGTGAAGGAGTCCATGATCCGCATGCCCCTGCGCCTGGGCGAGGACGTGTTCCGCGACGGACGCATCGGCGACCGCACGGCCGAACGGCTGCTGGACACCATGCGCGCCTTCGCCCTGCTGGTGCGGGCCTACGGTCCCGCGGCCTGCCGCGCCTGCGCCACGTCGGCCATGCGCCAGGCGGCGAACGGCGAGGAGCTGGCCGCGGCCATCCGCCGCGAGTCGGGGCTGGAGTTGGAGCTCATCGACGGCACGGAGGAGGCCAAGATCCTCTACGCCAACCACCTGTCCGTGCTCCTGCCCGAGGGGCAGGCGGCCCTCTTCGTGGACGTGGGCGGCGGCAGCACGGAGATCACGGTGATCCGCGACCACGTGGTGCTGGCCCAGCGCTCCTTCGCCATCGGCTCCGTGCGCCTGCTCAACGGCCGCGTGCCCGATGAGGAGTGGGACGAGCTCCCGCATTGGCTCAAGACGCGCGCCCGGCCCCACGGTCCCCTGCAGGCGGTGGGCAGCGGCGGCAACATCAACAAGATCTTCAACCTCACGGGCCTGAAGAAGGGCCAGCCGGTGTCCTACCCGCTGATCAAGCACGTGGCCCTGACCATCGAGCCGTACGGGATGGAGGAGCGCATCCGCCTGCTGGGCCTGCGGCCCGACCGGGCCGACGTGATCCTGCCCGCGGCGCGCATCTACCTGGCGGTCATGAAGTGGTCGCGCGCGCAGCTCATGCACGTGCCGCAGGTGGGGCTGGCCGACGGCCTGGTGCAGGAGATGGCGCGGGCCCATCTGCCGGGCTGAGCGGCGCGGCCGGCGGCGGCAAAAAGGAACGGGGCTCCCCAGGCGGGGAGCCCCGTTCGCGTCGTGGACGTCCGCCGACGCCGTCGCTCAGCGCCCCTCCTCGGGGGGCAGGGTGCGCACGGGGCGGAAACCGAGACGGCCGTGGGCCCAGAAGGCGTCGTAGCCGCCGCGGTTGGCGCTGCGGCACATCATGGCGAAGTCGAGGGCGGAACCGCCGCGCACGATGGCCGCGGACGGGAGGACCTTGGCGGCCAGGTTCAGGTCCGCGGGCGGCGCCTGCTCCCACCGCGTGGCCCGGGTGAGCTCCTGGGCGTCCAGGCGCATCACGTAGGGATCGGTCACGGGGCCCTCGGGATAGGTGTCCCAGCCGTCGGCGCACCACTCCCAGGCGTTGCCGTGCATGTCGTAGAGGCCCCAGCCGCTGGGCAGCTTGCGGGCCACGTCGTGCATGGCGCCGTCGCAGTGCCAGCCCACCAGCTGCAGGTTGGGGTCGTCGCAGATGGGGTTGACCACGGGGCCGGAGCTGAAGGCGTCGGTCTCGCCCGCGCGCGCCGCGTACTCCCACTCGGCCTCCGTGGGCAGGCGGTAGCCCTCCACGGCATAGGGGTCGGCACCCGTCGGCAGCCAGGTGTCGTGGTCGTAGGCCAGGGCCAGGCCCCCCTGCAGGTTCAGCCAGTCGCAGTAGGCCGCGGCGCCGAACCAGTTCATGCCGGTGGCGGGCTGGCTGGGCACGGCCGTGGCCAGGCTGTCCACGACCGTGCGGACGGTCAGGTTGCCCAGGGTGGGATGGAGCAGGGGCACGCGGCCCGACCCCAGGTTGTCGAACAGCGTGACGATGGTGTCCATCCGCACCGTGAAGGAGTCCACGGTGAAGAAGGTGGTGTCGGGATTCAGGAAGAGCGAGTCCCAGCGGGCGTGGCCCTGGTCCAGGGCCCAGGCCGCCAGGTTGGCGTAGCTCAGGGCGGTGACCTCGCGCGCGGCGATCATGTAGTCGTTGGTGAGGGTGACCTCGTGGGCGTCCTCGTCGGACTGGCGGCCCCACTCGTCCGCGGGCGAGCCCATGCTGAAGGTGCCGGCGGGCACGTACTCGAAGCCGGCGGGCAGGTCCACGTCCACCACGAAGCCGGCGCTGAAGGTCAGCTCGTCGCCGAACACGGTGCCGGCCTGACGGGTGGGTCCGGTGTTGAGCCAGCCCGCGGGGGCGGACCAGGTGATCTCGTAGCGGCCGGCGTCCACGTCGGCGAGGACGGCGGTGCCCACGCCCTGGAGCACCAGGCCTTCGCTGCCGCGGAGGGTCCAGGCCGCGCCGGCGGCGTCGGCGTCGCCCTCCAGCACCACGGTGCTGGGCACGTTCTCGCGGTACTCGCCGCTGACCACGCCCGGCTCTTCGCCCACTTCCACGGCCACGGTGTGCGGCCAGGGGCGCACCCAGCCCTCCACGGCCGACCAGGTCAGCTCGTAGGAGCCGGGAGCCAGGTTCCCCAGCTCCCGCGTGCCGACGCCCTGGGCGTGGTAGCCGTCGGGACCGGTGAGCGTCCAGGGGGTGGCCAACGTCGCGGGAGCGGTCAGCACGTCCAGCCGGGCGCCGCCCGGGGCGGCGGGGCCCTCGTCCCGACCGCAGCCGCCGAGACCGGACAGGGACAGGACGATGACGGCGGCAAGGACGGCCCAGGGAGTCTTTCGGGACATGATCGACCTCGCGAGGGGGTTGGGACCATGGGACAGGCAACAGGAGGCGGGCCGGTCCGGCCGACCCGCGCATCTGTCACGTATAATAGGGATTGGCCGCGCGACGCGTCAAGGCGAGGGTCACCCGACCAGGCGCTGGCGGGCGGCCGTCACGGCCGCGTCGGCCTCGTCCACGAGCTGGGTCAGGATCTCGCGCATGGGCTGCGTCTTGTGCACCAGGCCCACGGACTGGCCCGCCATGAGCGATCCCTTCTCGATGTTGCCGTCCACGGCGCCCTCGCGCAACGAGCCCACCCAGTACTCCTCCACCTTGTACTGGGCGTCCTGACGGCTGATCTCGCCCTTGGCCAGCTTCTCCAGCAGCTCGAGCTGGAGCTCGCCTAAGCGGTCCATGGCCTGGTTCTTCAGGGCGCGCACGGCCACCACCGGCAGGCGCGAGCTGTACTGGGGGGTGCTGATGGCCTCGCGGGCGCGGGCGCGGATGAAGGCTTCCTTGAACTTGGGATGGGCCTGGCACTCGTCCGCCACCACGAACCGCGTGCCGAGCTGGGCGCCCGCAGCGCCCATGAGCACCAGGTGGCCGATCATGCCCCCGTGGGCGATGCCGCCCGCCACGAAGATGGGCAGCTGCGCCGCGTACGGGATGAGGATGTCCTGCAGCAGCACCGCGGTGGACACGTGGCCGATGTGGCCGCCCGCCTCGCTCCCCTCCAGGACCAGGGCGTCGGCCCCGTAGTTGATCATGCGCTCGGCGATGGACGCCGTGGATGCGAAGCACACCACCTTGGCGCCGCTGGCCTTGGCCTGCTCCACGTCGCTCTGGCGCGGGATGGAGCCGGCGAAGACGATGTGGCTCATCTTCTTCTCGCAGCAGATGTCCAGGTGCGCCTTGTAGTTGGGGGCGATCACGATGATGTTCGCGGCGAAGGGGCGCTCCGTCAGGCCGCGGGTCTCGTCGATGGCCGCGGCGAACAGCTCCGGCGGCATGTTGCCGCCGGCCAGCGAGGCGAAGCCCCCCATGTTGCTGACCGTGGAGACCAGCTTGGGGTCCGAGATCCAGGTCATGGCGCCGCACATGATGGGCAGCTCGCAGCCCAGGAACTCCTGGCCGCGGCCCCAGAGGGCGTTCAGGGCGGGGGTGGATCGTACGGGAGCATAGGTCGCCATGGTTGCCTCGCTTTCTTCGTCCAACGGAGCGACCCCGCCGGGGCCGGCGGGGTCGTCGCATGATGGGGGCGATCCGCCGGGATTGCAAGACCGGAGCGGGCGGACCCTCAATCGGCGAGCTGGCGCTCCACCAGCTCCACCAGGTCCAGGGCGGCCAGGGTCTCGCCGCGGTCCGTCTCCTTGATCCCGTCGCCCAGCATGGTCAGGCAGAAGGGGCAGGCCGACGCCACCTCGCGGGCGCCGGTGCCCGCGGCCTCGGCCACGCGGTTCTGGTTGATGCGCTCGCCCAGGGTCTCCTCCATGAACATGCGGGCGCCGCCGGCGCCGCAGCAGAAGCCGTCGCGGCGGCTGCGCGCCATCTCCACGCGCTCCAGGCCCAGGGCGTCCACGATCTCCCGCGGCGCGTCGTAGATGCCGTTGTGGCGGCCCAGGTAGCAGGAGTCGTGGTAGGTGACCTTGGAGGCGGCGTCGCGTCGCACCTTGAGGCGGCCGTCGGCCAGCAGCTCCGCCAGGAGCTGGGTGTGGTGGATGACCTCCACGCCCGTCAGCTCGAACTGGGGGTACTCGTTGGCGATCATGTTGAAGCAGTGGGGGCAGGCGGTGACCACCTTGCCCACCTGGTACTTCCGGAACGTGGCCACGTTCTGCTGGGCCTGCATCTCGAAGAGGTACTCGTGGCCCATGCGCCGCGCCGGATCGCCGCAGCAGCCCTCCTCCTTGCCCAGCACGGCGAAGCTCACGCCCGCCTTGGTCATGAGGCGGCAGAGGGCGCGCAGCACGTCCTTGTTCCGCTCGTCGTAGGCCCCGGCGCAGCCCACGAAGAGCAGGTAGTCGGCGCGGCCGGTCTCGTAGAGGCGCGGCACCTCCAGCTCGCCGATCCAGTCCTCCCGCGCGCCGCTGGAGGCGTTCCACGGGTTGGAGTTGGTCTCCAGGCCGCGCACGGCGTTGGCCAGGGCCGGCTCCATGCTGGCCTCGGTCATCATCAGGTAGCGGCGCTGGTCGATGACGTGGTTCACGTGCTCGATGGCCACCGGGCACACGGTCTGGCAGTAGCCGCAGGTGGTGCAGGCCCAGAGCACGTCGGGATCGATGACGCCGCCCGCCATCAGCGGCCGCTCGATGGCCGCCGCCGCCGCCGCCGCCTCCTGCGCACGTCCGGCCGCCTTCAGCTTGCCGACGCTCTGCAGCTCCCCGGCGATGGAGTACAGGTGGTCCCGTTCCGCCACGATCAGCTCCCGCGGCTTCAGGGGCTTGCCCGTGGTGGCGGTGGGGCAGTGCACGGTGCAGCGGCCGCACTCGGTGCAGGAGTACATGTCCAGGATGCGCCGCCAGGAGAAGTCCTCCACCTTGCCCACGCCGAAGGTCTCGCGCCCCTCGAACTCCATGCGCGCGGGCGAGGCCGGCGCGCCCAGCTTCATGGTGAACACGCTGGGCAGGGCCGTGATCACGTGGAAGTGCTTGCCGAAGGGCAGGAAGTTCAGGAACGCCAGCACCAGCACGATGTGACCCCAGAACATGGCCGCATGCCAGCCGTGGACCGTGGCCTCCGGCAGGCCGGCGAAGGCGCCGGAGACGGCCGTGGACACGTAGGCCCAGCCGCGCTCGGGGTGGTGGGGCTCCAGGGCGAAGAGGGCGGCGTCGCCCAGCAGGTCCGTGAGCATGAGCGCGGCGATCCACAGCAGGATCAGCACGCCCTCCAGGTTGAGGTGCAGCCGCTCGGGCCGCAGCACCAGGCGCCGGTAGAGGCCGGTGAGGATGGCCGCCAGCACCACCACCACGAAGGTGTCCTTCAGCGCCATGTACAGCCCGCCCAGGACGCCGGGCAGGAGCTGGAAGTC
>Ga0116152_10003242_pt1 | contig 13110 bp, 11 predicted proteins | sample AD_UKC119_MetaG_FD_89894 | JGI IMG/M metagenome (GOLD analysis project Ga0116152, IMG submission 89894) | Active sludge microbial communities of municipal wastewater-treating anaerobic digesters from Hong Kong - AD_UKC119_MetaG | ecosystem: Engineered > Bioreactor > Anaerobic > Digestate...
AACAGTTGTAATGCATATTTCTGTAACGTATATAAAAGGATTATAGATAAATATCCAACACCACAAGAAGGGATTGATGCCTGGAGAAAAGATTTAATGAGTTTTGGTTTGGGAGATTTTTTAGGTTATGATCTACCTAGTGGGAAAAGAGGAAATATCCCCACTTCAAAATATTACAATAAAATACACGATTTTCCTGCACATAACTGGAATACACTGGCCACCATTTCCAATGCTATCGGGCAAGGCGAAGTTTTGCTTACCCCCATGCAGATGGCAAATTTTACTGCAGCAATAGCTAACCGTGGATATTATTATACACCCCATATAATAAAAAACATTATTGGACCTGACACAATACCTAAGAAATTTAAGGAAAAACACTATACCGCCATAGACCAAGAAAATTTTAAGCCAGTGGTTGAAGGCATGTACCAAGTTTACGAACGTGGAACAGCTTCTTCAATTAAAGTTCCTGGAATAGCAGTTTGTGGAAAAACAGGTACTGCGGAAAATTTCACCAAAATAAACGGTAAACGTGTTCAACTTACAGACCATTCCATTTTTGTGGCTTTTGCACCAAAAGACAACCCAAAAATTGCCATCGCCGTTTTTGTTGAAAACGGTTATTGGGGCTCCCGCTGGGCAGGACGCATTGCCGGACTTATGATCGAAAAATATCTTAAAGGCGAAATAACCCGAACCGATATGGAAAAATATGTACTGGAGGGAAGCCTTGAAGCAGAATATGCCAAACCATACAGCGGTCAACCTTTTTCAATAAATCATTAATGGCAGCAAACAAAAGTTATGTTCGGTTTGACTGGTTGATGATTTTTATGTACATCGCCTTAGTTTCCATGGGGTGGATAAATATCTATTCAGCTTCTCTTAGCGATGCCGCAAAAGGTTTTTTTGATTTCGATCAAATCTATGGCAAACAGATGATTTGGATTGGGCTGAGCGTTATCTTAATTATTTTTGTACTCGCCATTGAATCTAAGTTCTATGAACGTTTCGCAAGTATTATATACATAGCTTCCTTAGCATCACTTGTTGGGCTTTTTATCTTTGGAAAAACTATCGCGGGTGCTACTTCTTGGTATGATTTCGGCGGGATCAGCATTCAGCCCAGTGAGTTTGTGAAGGCTACAACAGCATTGGCACTTGCAAAATACGTAAGTGACATTCAAACAAATATGCAGGATTTAAAAAACCAAATAGTAGCTTTTATTATTCTTGCCTTACCTGCAATCTTAATTATCCTACAGCCTGATCCTGGAAGTGCACTCATCTATGCTGCTTTTGTCTTTCCGCTATACAGAGAAGGTCTTCATGGAGTATATTTATTGTTGGGACTTTTTGCAGTTATGCTATTTATTTCCACACTTGCTTTTGGTGCGGTCTGGGCTGCAGTCGGGGTAATATTATTGGCAGGAATTCATTTTTATAGAAATAGAAAAAAAAGGCCCAACATTATAAAATATGTACTCATTGTTACAACCTGTGTTGCGTTTGCGTTTTCAGTAAGCTATATTTTCAACAATGTTTTTAAACAGCATCACCGTGATCGTTTTAATATTGTTTTGGGAAAAGAGGTTGACGCCCGTGGAATTGGTTACAACACACATCAAAGTGAAATTGCAATTAGCAATGGTGGCTGGCTTGGAAAAGGCTGGACACAGGGAACTCAAACCAAAGGAAATTTTGTGCCAGAACAACATACCGATTATATTTTTAGTACCGTAGGCGAGGAATGGGGCTTTTTAGGGAGTATGATAGTTGTTCTGTTATTTGTTGGGTTGATAACAAGAATTATTTATCGGGCAGAAAAACAAAAAAATCAATTCGGAAGGGTTTATGGATATAGTGTCGCTGCAATCCTATTTTTTCACTTTTTTGTGAATATAGGTATGGTAACAGGGATTTTTCCAACAGTAGGAATTCCGCTTCCTTTCTTTAGTTATGGTGGTTCCGCGCTTTGGGGCTTTACTATTTTGCTTTTTATTTTTGTTAAGTTAGATGGTTCAAACTATTATTACGCATAAGTAATTAAAATTTGAATCGAGTTGAAGTTAAAAAAAACGTTGAATACTGACTTCAGAAAACTATTTCTTCCCCCAAGCTTTTAAATCAATCGAGCTTTCCATCTTATTTTCAACTGAATCAGGCAATTTTGGAAAAAAATCTATCCCTGTTGCAGCTTCAATTTCATCGACAGAAACGGCAAACTCATAAAAACTTTCACTTGACGGTTTATTTGGAATTAAAAACGCAATTGCTTTATAATTTCCATCGGAAACATCCACGATTATTTTGTAAAATTCGTTCGGAACCGAAACATTTTCATCGCCAATGGTTTTCATTTTTCCTCTTAAAACACCACCTGTAACGACGTAAACCCCATCATATTTTTCAGCCCAAAACCTCACTTTTTGCTCCAGTCGGTTCCATATTCCAACATTGAAATCATGATCCTGCGGACTAATATTACTCGTTAAAAAAGTTTCATTATACGCTTCAAAAGACATTCTTCTATCACCGGCCGGGCAAAGATGGCCTCTATCGTAACCAGAATTTTTATAATTGCGCCAATCTGCTGACTTTGTTTTAACTTTTTTATCTTCAATAAAATAAGGGCGTTCGTATTCATTTTTTGAAAGATCGGTTTTAGCAAGTTCATAAGCTACCCATTCTGCCTGTTCGTTTTTTTCAGAATAAGAAAGTGTAAAAAAATTATGTTCTACAATGGCACCTGTTGTTGACTCGGGAAGAAATGAATCATCAAATTCATTGGAATCGTTTCTAGTAGTATTTGCTGGTAAAGATTTTGAAATTGGCGCATCGCTTTCATTATTTATAAAATCGTCTGCATAATACAATGCAACGGTTACAATGATAACTACTAATGGGTAAATGTATTTTCGGTTCATTAAAAATTAATTAATCGTTCCGCACATCCATCGCATCGCGCAGTGCATTTCCTATTAACATAAAAGCGGTAACCAAACTCATAATGGCCAGCCCTGGAATTAGGGCAAGATAGGGTTTTCCCAAAATAATATAGGCATAATGGTCTTTAATAATCCCGCCCCAACTGGGCATGGGCGGTTGTGCCCCAATTCCCAAAAAAGAAAGCCCGCTTTCAATAAGAATGGCACTTGCAAAATTTGCCGCCGAAATTATAATTACCGGCGCCATGCTGTTTGGCAAAATATGCTTTACAATTATTCTAAAATCATTAAAGCCCAAAGCTCGGGCAGCGGTAACATATTGCATCTGTTTTACGCCCATAACCTGCCCACGGACCACGCGGGCAACTTCTACCCACATTGTGAGCCCAACGGCTATAAAAACCTGCCAAAACCCCTTCCCTAGAGCCAATGTAATGGCAATTACCAATAGCAGGGTTGGAATGGACCAGGTAACGTTAATGAGCCACATAATGGCGGCATCCACTTTTCCACCAAAATATCCAGCAATGGCCCCCAGTGTGATTCCAATAACTAAGGAAATAAAAACAGCTACAAAGCCAATGGCCAACGAAACACGAATGCCAATCAACATACGGCTCAATAGGTCGCGGCCATATTTATCAGTTCCGAGAAGGAATTTTTTTTCTGAAATGTATTTTTCTGGAATTTCTTTTACGAAAGATACTTTTGGAAAAAGCGAAAGCGGGTATTCTTTCTGCAGTCCATCTATTCCATCAGGTGTATATTCAGTAATTTCAATAGAATTTTCAGTCAAAGAATATTTTGAAATAGGAATTTCTGTATCCGCATTCTTTTTTCCAAAGAAGAAAACTGACAATGGATTCTGTTTTTCCACAGCAGCGGGAATGGTTAACATCTGCACTGAGAATCCAGGATTTTTAGAATGTACGGAAAGGTGCATTTGGTTTGCGTTCTGAGAATTGTCCGGAGCAAGTGCATACGCAAAACTCGCAACCAAAATACAAAGCGTCAAAAAACCCAAACTAAAAACGCCCCAAAAGTTTTTTTTGAACTTTCGGAGCGCTATTCTTGTTAATGAAGTGGAGTTTTTCACACTTCAAATTTAGTAAAATTTAGCTTCTAACTTTAAGAAACTAGCAATGCCTTCATCCTTTTATTAATTTTTAATGTCAGCCACTTTTCCAGCTTTAATGTTATTGAGCTTTAAGTCTTCTAGTACGTGGACAGCTTCTTCAATATACATATCCTTGCTTAGGTTTTTGTGCCATCTTTTTCGTTTTTCAGACAAGATTGTGTCTTGTTTCATCAATTCTGTCTCATAGGGTAAAGATTCAAAACTTAGTTGGTTGTCATAATTATCGATAGCATCAAAACGCTTAGTTTCTTTTTTGCGTTGTTCAATTTCGGAACTGTACTCATTATAATTGAGATTTACTTCTTTTTCATCTCTACGCGCTTTTATCCATTTTGCGTTATCATCAATCAACTTTAATTGTTCGTTTTGGGCCATACGTGCTTTGCTTTTTTGAATGGTTTCGTCGTAATCAATATACCCGTCCCAAACATCATATTTTGCTGCATCAATTTTGTCATAAGGTAATGGATTTGGATAATCTCTTTCACCAACATCAATATAGCTATAACGATCTGGCATTACCACATCGCTTTTCACTCCTTCCAATTGGGTGGAACCACCATTAACACGGTAGAATTTTTGTGATGTTATTTTCAAAGCTCCCAAATCTCCTATGTCATTTTTACGAAGCCATTGGTTTAAATCAATTACATTTTGAACCGTTCCTTTTCCATAGGTTTGCTTGCTTCCAATAATGATGGCTCGTTTGTAATCTTGCATCGCTGCCGCTAAAATCTCTGATGCCGATGCGGAAAGTTCATTCACCAAAATTACCAAAGGGCCGTCCCAAACCACATCGCTGTCCTTATCCTCAAGTACTTCTTTGTTTCCTGCGGAAGCTACTTGTACAACTGGTCCTTTTTTTATGAATAGACCAGCAATATCTACCGCAGTTCTTAAAGATCCACCGCCATTGTCGCGTAAATCTAAAACAAGCCCTTCCATTCCCTGTTCTTTCAGACGAATGATTTCTTTTTTAACGTCTGTGGCTGCATTTCGCTCTTTATAATTTTCCATATCGAAATAGAACTGTGGAAGATTTATAAGGCCAAATTTACGGTCGTCTTTTTCTATAAAAGATGATTTTGCATAGGTTTCTTCAAGCTCTACAACATCGCGGGTAAGTGTCTTATCTGAAATGGTTCCATCAACATTTTTTATTGTCAATGTAACTTTAGTTCCTTTTGGGCCCTTTATTAATTTCACAGCATCGTCTATGCGCATACCAATGATGCTGACCGGATCTTTTTCATCTTCTTGTTTTACTTTTAAAATGGCATCGCCCACTTCAATTTTTTCACTTCGCCATGCTGGGCCGCCGCTTATAATTTCAATAACCGTGATGTAGTCATTTTTCTTTTGAAGCCTAGCTCCTATTCCTTCCAATTTTCCAGACATTTGTAAATCAAATCGGTCTTTATCTGGTGGTGCAAAATAGTTGCTGTGCGGGTCGTATTCTTCAACTATGGTGTTTAAATAGATTGAAAAATAGTCTTTACGCTCCAAATCTTTGGTGAAATCAAAATACTCGTCTAAAGAGGTTTTTGTTGTTTCGCGAGATTTCTTCTCAAGTTCTGCCAGAGATTTTGGCTCAAAAGGCTCATCGATTTTGCTCTTGGCTTCTTTGTCTGCTTCAGGAAAATCTATATCATCACGACTATCGGTAGCTTCTTCAGATACTGTAATACCTTTCTCTCTTTTCTTTTGGTCTTCTACCAAATCATAATAACTAGATAGGGTTGTAAATTTTAATTGTTGTTTCCAACGTGCTTTCAAGTCTTTCTTGGATTCAGCATAAGCCAATTTATCATAATCCACATTGATGGTTTCCTTTTCATTAAAATCGAAAGGTTTGCTCAAAACTTCTGGATAGATTTTTTTCACATCCTCCATCCGTTCCAAAAAACGACCATAAACCAAATTGAAAAAAGAAAGGTCTTTGTTTTTTATTTGGTCATCAATCTCAGTTTTGTATTTGCTGAATTCGGCAATATCTGAAGCTAAGAAATATCTTTTTAAGGGATCTAATCCCTTTATGAAGTTTTCATATACATCCGCCGAAAACTGATCGTTTATGTCTTTAGGGTCGTAATGCCCTTTTTGAAGTACGTAGCTTATAAGGTCTAAAAGTAGTTTGTCTTTATCGGGATCGTTAAATTCCTTGGTTGTAAAACTGCAGGAAGCTACAGAAACAAAAACAGCAAGAAACAAAACTTTAAAATTTTTCTTCATTATGCGCATAGTGGTAGTATATTTTAAGAGTGCCTAAATTATATAAAAAACTGTGCCATTAAAGGATTTGGATACTAATTTTTTGTTAAACAGCTTTTTCCAATTTATAATTCTGAATTCTGACCGCGATGGCTATTGGGACAGAATTAATAAATGTATTTTTGTTTCTTCAAAAATTCTTAAAAAAACATGCCTAAAAAAAGACCGCTCATTTTAGTAACCAATGACGATGGCATCAACGCCCCGGGCATCAGAACCTTAATTGAAGTAATGAACACGTTGGGCGACGTTTGTGTAGTGGCACCAGATTCACCGCAAAGCGGTATGGGCCATGCCATAACTATTAACGATGCTTTGTATTGCAATAGTATAAAAGTGATTAACGATGAGCCACATACGGAATATAGCTGTAGCGGCACTCCTGTGGATTGTGTTAAAATAGCTGTGAACGAAATCTTGAAACGCAAACCAGACCTTTGTGTTAGTGGCATCAATCACGGAAGCAATAGTTCCATTAACGTAATTTACAGCGGAACAATGAGCGCTGCTGTGGAAGCCGGTACGCTCGGCATTCCTTCCATCGGATTTTCACTTTTAGATTATTCTTTGGAAGCAGATTTCACTCCTTCAAAAAAGTTTGTAAAATCCATCACAGAGCAAGTCCTTAAAAACGGGCTTCCAAAAGGAGTTGTATTAAATGTGAATATTCCAAAATTGAGCGCTTCCGAAATAAAAGGCATCAAAGTTTGCCGACAGGCCAATGCGCATTGGGAAGAAAATTTTGACAAGCGCACCAATCCGCTGGGACGCGACTATTATTGGCTTACAGGTGAATTCGTAAACGAAGACAAAGGCGAAGACACCGATGAGTGGGCACTAAACAATGGATTTGTTTCCGTAGTTCCTGTACAGTTTGACCTAACAGCCCACCACGCATTGAAAGAACTAAACTCTTGGGATTTATAAATAGATGAATGTTGAAAATTTCAATTGAAATAACATGAAACCACACGTTAAAGAAATATTGATTGGCTTGGCCATAGGCTTGGCGGCAAATATGGCCGGAACCTATTTATACATCTTCTTTTTTTCAAAACTAAGCTTAGAATCAACGCTACAAGCAGCATTAGAGAATGATTTTCTAGGAAGTTTGATTGCTTTGGGTGCAATTTTAAACCTAATTGTATTTTTTATACTTTTAAAAAAGAATCAATTTTATAGAGCTCGTGGTGTTGTATTGGCAACAGTGATTGCGGCACTGGCAATTTTGATTTCTAAATTTTTCTAAAAAAGAAATTGATTTTATTTTTAACGCAGTAACTTAGTAAAGAAATAACTTTAAAATGAGACGTGCTGTTTTTCCTGGAACTTTTGACCCAATCACACTTGGGCACGTAGATATTATAAAACGTGCACTCCCGCTTTTCGATGAATTGATTATTGCCATTGGCGTAAATGCCGATAAAAAAACGATGTTCTCTTTGGAAGAACGAATTCGTTTCATTGAAAACACTTTCCAATCGGAATTAAAAATAAAAGTGAAAAGCTATTCCGGGCTCACGGCTAAATTCTGTATTGCCGAAAAGGCACAATTTATAGTTCGCGGACTCCGGAACACTACCGATCTCAATTACGAACAGCCCATTGCACAGACAAATTATAAAATGACGAAGGTTGAAAGCATCTTTCTAATTTGTTCGCCAGAGGTTTCTAATATCTCTTCTACAATCGTTCGGGATGTGATGCGCAATGACGGTGATTACTCCTGCTTGGTTCCCGCATCAGTGAAAAAACATTAAAAATTTAAAAACTTCAACAAAAAAACCCTCTCAGTTTCCTGAAAGGGTTTTCAAAGATTTTCTAAAAAGAATTAAAGCGCAGCTACGTGCTTGGCCATATTCGACTTTAAGTTTGAAGCTTTATTGCGGTGAATAATGTTCTTCTTCGCCAATTTGTCGATCATGGAAACAACGCTTGGAAACATAGTTTCAGCTTCCTTCTTGTCAGTAAGTTCTTGAAACTTCTTCATGGCGTTACGGGCAGTTTTGTGCTGGTAACGGTTACGCAAGCGCTTTGCCTCGTTGCTTCTTATTCTCTTTAATGCTGACTTGTGATTTGCCATTTTATTTTTGTTAAATTCTAATTTTTGTAGTCCGTAGGGGAATCGAACCCCTGTTACCAGGATGAAAACCTGGCGTCCTAACCCCTAGACGAACGGACCTTTTTATTTTTAAATGCGGATGCAAAAATACAACTATTTTTGAATGCCGCAAATCCTAAATTACTTTTTTCAAAAAAAATCAATAAGCCCTTGCAAAAAGCACTTTTCTAGTTGAAGGATTTCCTGTAACCATGCACACTCCCGCTTCAATTTTGCCCCCCAAAGGTATGCATCTTATGGTCGCTTTGGTTTCATTTTTTATCTTTTCCTCGGTTTCTGGCGTTCCATCCCAATGTGCCAAAATGAAACCTCCTTTTGAATCCAAAACATTCTTAAATTCTTCATACGAAGACACTTCTGTAGTGTTTTCAGTTCGATGGGAAATGGCCTTTTTGTATAGGTTGTCTTGAATTTCTTCCATCAACGAAACTACTTTTTCAACAATATTTTCAGTACTAATAAATTCTTTTTTAAGGGTGTCTCGCCTAGCCAATTCCACAGTTCCTTTTTCAACATCTTTTGGCCCAATGGCAATACGCACTGGAACGCCTGTCAATTCGTATTCATTAAATTTCCAACCTGGTTTTTGTGTATCGCGGTTGTCGTATTTCACACGAACTTCTTTGGAACGTAGCTGCTTCATTAAATCTTTGGCTACGGCATCAACAGCATCAAATTCATCATCACTTCTATAAATTGGAACAATTACCACTTGGTCTGGCGCCAAATTTGGAGGTAAAACCAAACCGTTATCATCACTGTGCGTCATAACCAAGGCGCCCATCAATCGTGTGGAAACACCCCAAGAAGTTGCCCAAACGTAATCAAGCACCCCTTCTTTGGAAGTAAACTTAACATCAAAAGCCTTGGCAAAATTCTGTCCCAAAAAGTGGGAAGTTCCTGCCTGAAGCGCTTTGCCATCCTGCATTAAAGCCTCGATACAATAGGTTTCCAAAGCCCCTGCGAAACGTTCGCTTTCGGTTTTTGTGCCTTTTATAACTGGAATAGCCATATAATTTTCCACAAAATCTGAATACACATTCATCATTTGTTCTGCCTCTGCTATTGCTTCATCTTTGGTTGCATGTGCAGTGTGGCCTTCTTGCCAGAGGAATTCCGCAGTTCGCAAAAACAAACGTGTCCTCATTTCCCAACGCACTACATTTGCCCATTGGTTTATCAAAAGTGGAAGGTCTCTATAGGATTGAACCCACTTTCTATATGTATCCCAAATAATGGTTTCTGAAGTAGGGCGCACAATCAATTCTTCTTCCAGTTTAGCATCGGGATCAACGACAATTCCGCTACCGTCCTCTGCGTTTTTCAATCTGTAATGCGTAACAACAGCACATTCCTTCGCAAAACCATCAACGTGGCTGGCTTCTTTACTAAAATATGATTTCGGAATAAACAATGGAAAATATGCATTTTGATGCCCCGTTTCCTTGAACATTCGGTCCAATTCGGCCTGCATTCGTTCCCAAATAGCATATCCATAAGGTTTAATTACCATACAACCCCGCACGCCTGAGTTTTCGGCTAGGTCAGCTTTGATAACTAGTTCGTTATACCATTTGGAGTAATCTTCCGCTCTCGTTGTTAAATTCTTTGCCATAGCCCTGTTTTTGGCACAAATGTTGTGTCTGTGTTAAATGATTAGTTATTGTCCGCAAAACTACTTATTTTTATGAAGTCCAACAATTAAATTATTATAGATATGTTCACTCAAAATTTTAATATAAAACGTTTCATTCCTTTAGCATTTATAGGGACTCTCACCCTTTTGCTCACGTCCTGCGGAACATATAACAATCGTTACAATCAAAATGATGGCATTTATGCTTCTGGCAATAATACAACTGCGGAAGAAGGAAACAACAAAGAGGATAATCCTTATGAAAAATCAAATTATTATAAGCAATATTTCCAATCAAAGTCCGATGCCTATTCAGACCTTCCCGATGAAGGAGCTATATTCACTGATATTGACGCCTATTCCACTACCGAAAGTTTAGACGAGGATGGAAATATAATTATTGAAGAAAATTACAGTGAAGAAGGCTATGGCCCTTGGGGAAGCAACGCTGAAGATGTTACTATAAATATATACAATTCTGTTGGTTATGGTTATGGTTTTTACCACAGACCTTATTGGTATGGAGGTTATTGGGGTTGGGGCTATCCTTATTATAACTACTACACACCTTATTGGGGCATAAGTTATGGTTGGGGATATCCTTACTATGGTTATGGTTATGGTTATGGCTACCCATATTACGGATATGGATATTACAACCCTTATTATTATAATTCCCATTACAATGGTATTTCATACAATCGAGGAAGACGAAACACAGATTATAATAGAACAGAATCTCGCGGAAGATCAAACGTTTCAGCACGAAATTCATCTTATAGCCGTTCGGAAACAGATCGCCGAATAAATAGAAATAATGTTAGCGCAAATACAATGCGCACTACCCGAAATGGCACCGTTCGAAACGATAATGTTCGCACTACTCGCTCCAATTCAAACCAAGTTATAAGAAATACACGCTCCAACACAACAAGAAGCGGTAGTTACTCACAACCCACAAGAAGCAATACTACTAGAAGCACACCAAGCAGAAGTTATTCTACACCAACGCGAAGCAGTAGTTCTGGCTCCATAAGAAGTTCAGGAAGTAGTGGCCGTTCAAGTAGCGGAAGCACTAGAAGCAGTGGCGGAGGACGTGGGGGTAGAGGGTAAATAATTTTACCGATACTTTAAAAGCAATAAAATGAAATGCCCATTTGCCATTTCTGAATAAATCGGAATGATGCTTTGGGCATTTTTATTATATCAATTTATAAAAAAATAGATGAAAAAAATATTATTAACATTTATAACTTTCTTTTCGGCGGTAGTTGTAACCGCTCAAAATACTACAGACGGCTTACGCTATAGCACCGAACAAAATACTGGAACTGCTCGTTTTACAGCACTCAGCGGAGCTATGGGCGCTTTGGGCGGAGATTTCTCTGCAATGAATGTCAATCCAGCGGGAGGAGCTGTTTTCCTAAATTCAAACCTCTTACTTTCTACTTCTTTATTTGATGTAGAAAATAAAGCAAAATATTTTAGTAGTACTGAAAAAGCTTTTTCAGACAACATTACTCTAAATCAGTTGGGAGGCATTTTCGTAATAAATAATTCAAACAAAGAATCTACCTTCAAAAAATTCACAATTGGATTGAATTATAATGCAACTAAGAGTTTTGACAATGAATTATATATTTCAGGGATAGGAAACAATTCCATCGGAAATTTCTTTTTAGAGCAAGCACAAGGAATCCCTTTGAACCTTTTGCAGTTGCAATCTGGTGAATCAATTTCAAGCCTATATCAATATTTAGGTGAAAATGAAGGCACCATAGCACAGAATGCATTTTTAGGCTATCAGGGTTTTCTTTTTGATCCAGTTGACCCAAACAACCCTTCAAACACAACATATATTTCAAATATTGCCAACGGAAGTTTTAGTCACGAGTATGCATATCTTTCACAAGGATACAACAGTAAATTTTCAATTAATCTTGCTACACAGATTACCGATAAGTATTTCTTGGGAATTAATATAAATACACACACTTTAAATTTCGATCAAAGTTCATTTCTACTTGAAAACAATAGCAACCCCGGCTCCATGGTTAACAGGGTGGGGTTTGAAAACAATCTTTCTGTTACTGGAGCAGGTATTTCAGCTCAAATCGGAGCTATTGCCAAAATTGCAAATAATTTCCGCCTTGGTTTAAGTTTAGATTCTCCAACTTGGTATCAAATATCTGAAGAAACCACCCAATATCTTGAAAGCCGACGTGTTTTTGAAGGTCAAACAATAAATGAATTTGTGAACCCCAACATAATAAATGTTTACGAAGACTACACCCTTCGCACACCCGCAAAAATTACCGCCAGCGCAGCCTATATTTTTGGACAAAGTGGATTAATTAGTTTTGACTATTCCTATAAAGACTATTCCTCCATAGAATTTAGCCAAATAAATGACTCCTATAACGATTCATTCAATGATTTAAACAACACAATTGATAATACCTTAAAAGGTACTTCAATATTTAAAGCTGGCGCCGAATATAGAATTAATCAACTCAGCTTAAGAGGAGGCTTTCATTATGAAGAGAGCCCTTATCAAAACACTAAAATAGTTGGAGACCTTACAGGCTTCTCTTTAGGTGCGGGCTATAATTTTGGACGTTACACTTTAGATCTTGCCTATTCCAGATCAGAACAAGAACGCAACCAACAACTATATTCAGTAGGCCTGACGGATGTTGCCAATATTAATACTATATACAGCAATTTCATCCTGTCCCTTGGCTTTAATTTTTAATCAGTTCTTTTTTTCTTCTGAAATAATAAGCATTAATTAATACTTATTAAAATTAAAATACAATTTCTTTAATTAATATCATACAAATTGTCAAAACTAAAAAGCCCCGCACACATAGACTGCGGGGCTTTGGTTTTATTATTATTTTTCTATTTATCGTTTTAGGGTAAAATGTCCTTTAAATTCCTTGGCGTTGCCGTCCTCGGTATATTCCACTCGGAACCAGTAGTCGCT
>Ga0116152_10003246_pt1 | contig 13103 bp, 15 predicted proteins | sample AD_UKC119_MetaG_FD_89894 | JGI IMG/M metagenome (GOLD analysis project Ga0116152, IMG submission 89894) | Active sludge microbial communities of municipal wastewater-treating anaerobic digesters from Hong Kong - AD_UKC119_MetaG | ecosystem: Engineered > Bioreactor > Anaerobic > Digestate...
CGTTTCCCATGTTTTTGGTGCAGTATGACATTGCGCCGGGCGGGCTGACAGGCATTACCACCATTTTGCACTATTTGTTTTCCCTGCCGATCGGCCTTACATCGCTTGCGCTGAATATACCGCTGTTCATCATGGGCTACCGGCTGCTGGGGCGCGTATTTGCGTTTCGTTCGCTGATCGCGACTATTCTGTTCTCCCTGCTGATTGACTGGCTGCCCGTACAGCCGTTTCAGGCGGATATCCTGTTAAGCTCCGTGTTCGGCGGCGTGCTGATGGGCGCGGGGATCGGCCTCATCCTGCGCGGCAGCGCTACCACCGGCGGCAGCGACCTGATCGCCAAGATGATTCACGCACGCTTTCAGCATATATCCGTCGGCGTCATTTTGTTTGCCATCGATTGCTGTGTCGTCCTCAGCGCCGCGTTTTTGATTACGCCCAAAGCCGCGCTGTATGCCTTGATCTGCATTTTTATCTCCGCGCGGGTTGTGGATATCGTCGTACAGGGGTTTGCGCAGCATAAGGCCTGCTACATCATCACCTGCAAGCATGAAGTCATGAAGCAGCGATTATTAGCCGAGCTGGATCGCGGAATCACCATTCTCAATGCAAAGGGCGGCTACAGCAATGCCGACCGCCCCGTGCTGCTGTGCATTATTTCAGCGCAAGAGCTGGCGCGCCTGAAGCTGATTGTCCGGATGGAGGACGAGAAGGCATTTATGTTTATCACCGCCGCGCATGAGGTGCTCGGCGAGGGCTTTGATCGATTGGATAAGGATAAATAATCTCATCTATAATCCGCAATCCGGCTGCATTCGTTGAATCCGGCAAATTTTCTGATCCGCATATCCATGCTGTGATCAAGCTTTTTGGTCTGCCGGACGCCGGCTTCGTACCAAATGTTTTTCACATGCAAAACAGCGGTTTTCGTTTCCGATACCGCTTCAATACGCCCGATAAACCGATCGCCGTATAGGACCGGCAGCACGTAGTAGCCATACTTCCGCTTGACGGCGGGCGTGTAAATCTCCCAGGAATACGCAAAATCAAACAGCGTACGGATCAGTTTACGGTCCCACAGCATGCAGTCCAACGGCGCCATAAACTCACAGCGCGGCTTAAACGCCTCGCCGTGTTTGGCCATATCAAGGATTGCAGCATCTTCCGCACGGCAGTACAGCGATCCCCGAATGCCTTCTGCCTGTACCTCGATAATTCTGCCTTCATCCAGCAGCTCTTTAAATATACATTCCCGCTGCGGTGTATCCAGATTCCATATTCCAAGCCAGGCGTCCGATCCCCTGTTCCACAGCAATCCCACCGCGCCGATGCGGCGCAGAACGCGCCACTTGATGTGGTCATGCTCTTCAGGCAATGGATCGGCTGTGCAAAGCACGCCGGCCGGTATATATTTTTCCGCCAGATCGTAGTATTTCCGCGTTCCATTTTTATGATGGATGATCAGTTCGCCCGTAGTATACAGGTGTTCCAGCACCGCGCGTGCGGCATGGGTATCCCCGTGCCAGTTGCCGCTCCAATGGATGTTGGAATGCCAGCGGATGTTGCCGTTGATGGGCAGATCATCGGAGGATACTGCACCGTTTTCCCGTATGTAGGCTTTGGCTTCGGCTTCCAATACGGCAAGATCCTCAAATTGCTTGCCGCCGTCCACCGACGCTTTGCGGAAGCGCGCAAAATACGGCCAGTCCTCCACCGGCAGGATCGACAGATTTTTATCGGGATAGTCAAACAACGCACGATCCACATACAGCAGATCGTACAGCGTGCTCTTTTTGAAATTTTTCACCCGCGACTGCAGCGTAAGCTCGGCATTTTTGCCGCACGCATCCACAGGGTCAAACTGGATGCAGCCCGTTTGCCGCACATAGTCCAGCGCGCCCTGCTTGTCTGCAAAGCGATAGTCGCCCAGCAGCCCGTGCTTGAGCAGTAAAAAGCGCCGCGCTTGTTGATTGGATAGTGTAATCATACCGGCTTAGTTCTTCAGCGCGTGGATCGGCGCGGGAATGCGTCCGCCGCGATGAATAAACTCATACGGGCTGACGGTGTTGATATGCATAACAGGGCCTTCGCCCAGCAGCCCGCCAAACGAAAGATGATCCCCCGCCTTCTTGCCGATGGCGGGGATCACGCGCACAGCCGTGGTCTTGGTGTTCACCATGCCGATGGCGGCCTCGTCCGCGATCATGGCGCACAGCACTTCGGCAGGCGTATCGCCCGGCACAATAATCATATCCAGCCCCACGCTGCAAACACTGGTCATCGCCTCAAGCTTTTCCAGCTTCAGCACGCCTTTCTCTGCCGCTTTGATCATGCCCGCGTCCTCGCTGACGGGGATAAAGGCGCCGGATAAGCCGCCAACGCTGCCGCTGGCCATCACGCCGCCTTTTTTCACCGCGTCGTTAAGCAGCGCCAGCGCAGCTGTGGTGCCGTACGCGCCGACGGTTTCCAGCCCCATAGCCTCCAGCACGTCGGCAATGCTGTCGCCGATAGCGGGCGTCGGGGCAAGCGACAAGTCCACAATGCCAAACGGTACGCCCAGCGCTTTGCCGGCCACCTCGCCTACCAGCTGCCCCATCCGTGTAATCTTAAACGCGGTGCGCTTTACAACCTCCGCCACACCGGACAGGTCCAATCCCTTGGCGTCGTTTTGCAGCGCGCTGCGAACCGCGCCGGGGCCGGATACGCCGATGTTGATCACCACGTCAGGCTCGCCAACGCCGTGGAACGCGCCCGCCATGAACGGGTTATCCTCCGGCGCGTTGCAAAACACCACCAGCTTGGCGGCACCGATGCAGTTGCGCTCGGCTGTCCGTTTTGCGGTGTCCAAAATGATATCGCCCATCATAGCAACCGCGTCCATGTTGATGCCGCTCTTGGTGGTGCCGATGTTTACGCTGGAGCACACCTTTTCGGTCTCGCTAAGCGCCTGCGGGATGGATTGTATCAACCGCACATCACCCGCGGAAAAACCTTTGTGCACCAGTGCGGAATACCCGCCGATGAAGTTGATGCCCACCGTGTCGGCGGCACGGTCCAGCGCCTTGGCATAGGCCACGGGATCAGCGTCCGGTGCGCAGCCCAACAGCATTGCAATCGGCGTTACCGCAACACGTTTGTTAACGATCGGTATGCCGTATTCCATCGAAATACGCTCGCATACGGGCACGAGGTTTTCCGCATGGCGTACGATTTTTTCATATAGCTTATCGCAGGCCCGTTTCGGATCCGGATCCGCGCAGTCCAGCAGGCTGATCCCCATGGTCACCGTGCGCACATCCAGGTTTTCGTTATGGATCATCTGCAGGGTTTCTAAAATATCATCCGCGCTCAGGTTTGTAAATCGCTTCATTCCGCATTATCCCTTTTCACACTTTATGGGTCACGTCATAGATTTCCTGCCGCGTAACGCTCACGTTCACACCCAGCGCTTCGCCCGCTTCATTCAGCTTTACGGACAGGCTTTCAATCGTCAGGTCTTCCGGCAGCGTTACCAGCATGATCATGGCAAACATGCCGCGCAGAATGGTCTGCGTCACTTCCTCAATGTTCACATGAGCCTGTGCGCACGCCGTGCTGATGCGTGCCAGTATGCCTACCTTATCCACTCCGATTACCGTGATCACAGCATTCATCGTAATTTGCTCCTTTGTGTTTAACTCTCGGAAATTATAGCACAGACGGCTGTGGATTGTACAGAATTCGGCATTTCCCGATTCGCATCCGCAAAGCGGCTTATAGCCTGGTGATAATCAGGTTTCCGGATTCGTATTTTTTCAGCCCACGGTAGAAAAACCAGCAGGCAAATCCGCAGTACAGGACAGACGCCGCCAGCCATAAGGCAAGCCATCCGGGCGAGAAGCTTCTAGCCAGCCGCAGCGGAATATGCACGATGAACGCCGCCGGAATGACGGAGTACATCAGCACCCGTACGAATTTTTGGTAAATGCCCTCCGGATAAATGCAAAAATTGATGATAAATTCCACACTCATGCTGCCGGCAAGGGACGCATCGCCAAGCAGAAAGGTCAGTGTATGTGCCGTCAGCCCCACGGCCGTAATCAGCGCCGCGCCTACCGGCACCCCCAGCGCAAAGCTAGCCCACGCAGCGCCGTTTCCGCCCTGTGTCAGCGCCAGTAGCACGATCCCGTACAATAGATCGCCGTAGGCCGACAGGGACGTGCGGGCGCAGCATACGTTCATTAATACATTGCACGGCTGCAGTAAAAACGTATCCAGCTCACCCGTTACGATCAGCCGCGTAAGATGGCTTACATTGGCAAACAGCACATTGGACAGCCCAAACGCACTGCTGCACAGCGCCCAGATGAACATCACATCCGCAAAATCATAGCCGCCGATTCGCCCGCCCACATGCGAAAAGGCAACCCACCAGAAGAAAACAAATGTCGCGTTGGACAGCGCCATGCCGAACGCCTGCATCAAAAAGCTGGATCGGTACTCCATAGCGGACGCCAGATTGACCTTGAAATATCGAAGCGCGATTTTCAAATGCCGTTTCATACGCTCATCCTCCGTTCATCTGCAGGTTGCGCATACCGCTTCTGTACATCAGCAGCGCAAAGCCCGTCATCACCGAAAACCATAACAGCTGCATCGGTACGATCCGGAAAAACAAGCTCCATGTAAAGTCGACGAAGAGCTTCGCAGGCCCCCACGCCACGTATGAAAACGGCAGCGCCTTGGCAATGCCCTGCAGCCATACGGGCAAAAACTCCACCGGCAGAAACACGTCCAGCATAAACACCAGCTTCTGAAATATCAGGTATACGGCGCTGTTATCCTCCAGGCGGAACGCTGTCAGCCCGATGGCCACCATTGAAGAAAACTGCAGCGCTACGCCAAGCAGGCCGCTGAGCAGCATGCAGGGAATGCCTGCCCACCGGAAGTTTGGGATCGGACCGACGAACAAAAACCCCAGCGCAACCGCCAGCACACCGAAGAAGCAAAGGTTTGCCAATATCTGCCCCACCGCCGCTGCCGCCTGATAGGCGATGTAATGTACGGGTCTGTTGAGCAGATAAGCCATAGCGCCCGTTTTTACGTCCTCGTTGATCTTTGATACGATGGGCGTACGGCAGCCGAACACCACAAGTTCCGTAGCGATCAGATACCAAACAACCTGCCCGTGGGTATAGCCGTTGACCGATCCCTCCTGATAGATCGCCTGCCAGAGGCTGAAAAACACAAAGATAAACAGGGTATAGTACAGAAGTCCGCTGATGACGTTGGCGCGGTAGGCAAACGCGTTTTGCACATGAATGCGCGCGATGACAAAGTATTTCCTCGCTTTGCTCATGCTCTTGCCTCCCTGTTGCTGAAGATAGCGGTGATGATCTCTTCCATCGGCGGATCGTTGACCGTGATATCCGCCACACCGCCCGCGTTGGTAACCGCAGTCATCACCTCGCCGATAGGCCGCTGCCTCGTATCCACCGTCAGCACCGCCTGCGTGTCGTCGCACTCCATGCGCACACCGTCCATCGCCGGCAGGGCTTGGGGCCGGAAAAACTTAACCGTGATTACCTTGCGGTTCAGGTAGGACTCCTTTAGCGTTTGCACGGATTGATCCAGCACGACGTCTCCGTGGTCGATCACCATGGCGCGGCGGCAGATGTGCTCCACATCGCCGGGATCGTGACTGGTTAAAAACACGGTCATCCCCTTTTCGCGGTTCCACTCCAGGATCAGCTCGCGGATGGCCTGTTTCACCACCACATCCAGCCCGATGGTCGGCTCGTCCAGAAACAGGATATCCGGCTCATACAGCAGCGAAGCGGCAATCTCGCAGCGGATGCGCTGCCCAAGCGACAGTTTTCTGACCGGCGTGTGCAGAAACTCCCCTAATCCGAACCGCTGCGCCAGCACATCCACTCGCCTGCGCCTTTCCGCATCGTCTATACCGTAGATAGCGCCAAGCATGGCGAAGCTGTCCACCGGCGGCAGATGCAGCCACAGCTGCGAGCGCTGGCCGAACACCGTGCCGATATGGGCGCAAAGCTCCCGCCGGTTTTCCACGGGATTGTAGCCCAGCACCTGCATGGCACCGCCGGTCGGATGCAGAATGCCGGTCAGCATTTTAATGGTAGTGGATTTTCCCGCTCCATTGGGCCCGATAAAGGCGAGCATTTCACCTTTTTGCACGGTGAAGCTGATGCCCTTTACGGCGTCCATCTCCCGATAGTTCGGCTGAAACAGTGCTTTTACGCCCGCTCCAAGGCCTTCGGCTTTTACGCGGGTGCGGTATCGCTTGGTCAGGTTCTCCGCCACGATGGCATTGCTGTTCATATTCTCCACCTCCAAAGAAAGATAATAAAAAACCACGGTTCGCACCGTGGTTTTCACTCTATCCGCCGGCGGTGCATACGCTAACGCGTGCACCGGCCGAAGCCGCTACACATGTATATTCATAATAACCTGTTCCATCATCTGCGGTTGCATACAAAGGCGTGTAAGCATCGTCCGGATTTCCTTTCAAAATTGATTGGCAAAATCGTAACATTAAATTCTACCGGTGTCAATGCGAATTTAGTTATTGACATATGCCGATAATGGAGTATACTATAACTCGTTAATGGCATATGTCATCAACAGACCAAGCAGAAGCCAAAGGAGGAGCTATGCCGCGCCCGAGAAAGCGAAGAAACGTATGCTGTCTTCCGCAATACAGTGAGTTCGCCCCCGTTGGGGAGGACGGTACCAAGAGCGAAATCGTTGTAATGACCGTGGATGAGTACGAAGCCATCCGCCTGATCGACAACGAAGGCTTTTCCCAGGAAGAATGCAGCGACTATATGAACGTAGCGCGAACCACCGCCCAGCAAATCTATGCCAGCGCACGCAAAAAGATTGCCCATGCGCTTGTGGACGGCCTGCCGATCAAAATCGAAGGCGGGGATTACCGTATCTGCAACGGTACCGGCCACTTTTGCGGACGCGGCGCCTGCCACCGTCATCACGGCGGCGGATTATGCCAAATTGAACAGGAGGAAACAAAATGATTATTGCAATTCCACTCGATGAAACCAAGCAGGATGTATGTGTGTCCTTTGGCAGGGCTCCGTACTATCTCTTCCGCAATACCGATACGAATACCGATGAAATTCTTACAAACGCAGCCGCACAGGCACAGGGCGGCGCCGGCATCAAGGCCGCGCAGTTTGTGGTGGACCAGCATGCCGATACGCTGCTGACCATCCGCTGCGGCGAAAACGCATCCGAGGTACTGCTGGCCGCCAAAATCTGCATCTACAAAGCCCAAAAAGGATCGGCAGCGGATAATCTGAAAGCCTATGACGAAGGGAAGCTGGAAAAGCTGGAAAGCTTCCATCCCGGCTTTCACGGTGCCGTATGAAAATAGCGGTTCTCAGCGGAAAAGGCGGCACGGGTAAAACCTTTGTCTCCGTTAATCTAACCGCCGTTGCACCCCATGCCACCTACATCGACTGCGATGCGGAGGAACCCAACGGGCATCTGTTTTTCAAGCCGGAACAAACGCAGCAGACCGAAGTGTATACCATGATCCCGACCTTTGACGGCACCAAATGCAACGGCTGCCGCAAATGCGTGGACTTCTGCCGCTTTAACGCGCTGGCATTTGTGCAGGGAAAGCCCAAGGTGTTTCCGGACGTATGCCACGCCTGCGGCGGCTGCGCCCTGGTATGCCCAACCGGAGCCGTAGCGGAAGAAAAACGCGGCATCGGCGTTGTTTCAGAAGGACTGTCGGATGGTATCCCTGTAATATCCGGTATCCTGAATACCGGTGAAATCTCCGCTGTACCCGTCATCCGCGCCGCATTGCGCGCCGGAAACGGGGAAAACACGGTGATCGATTCCCCGCCAGGCAGCGGGTGCTCGGTCATGGAGGCGGTATCCGGCGCGGACTATTGCCTGCTGGTAGCCGAACCCACGGCGTTTGGTTTTCACAACTTCCGGATGGTGCACAAGCTGGTTTCGCTGCTTCACAAGCCCTTTGGCGTGGTAATCAACAAAACGAACGGTGTATATGCCCCGCTGGAAGAGTTCTGCGCAAACCACCATACGCCGATCCTGCTGCGCATTTCCTACGACGCGAAGATCGCGGAGATTGCCGCACGGGGCGATATCGCCGTTACGCTGAATCCGGCGTTTGCGCAGATGTTTACCAGCCTGTGGGAACGCATTCAAGAGGAGGCGACGGCATGAAAAAGCTTCTGATCCTCAGCGGCAAGGGCGGAACAGGCAAGACAACGACTGCCGCGGCCTTTATCCGCTTTGCGGACGCACGTGCCTTTGCCGATTGTGATGTGGACGCCCCTAACCTGCACCTGGTCACCCAGCGGCAGGCCGCACCCCAAACCTACGATTATCTGGGATCGCAAAAGGCCGTTATTAATCCCGATACCTGCCTTGGATGCGGCCAATGCGCCAAAGCCTGCCGGTTTGAGGCCATTCATAAGGCTGGCGGCGTATATACCGTGAACGAATATGCCTGCGAAGGCTGCGGTGTATGCGCCTATGTGTGCCCCAACGGTTCGGCCGCGCTTACCGACGATGTAGCCGGTCAGGTTATGCTATACGCGGAGAACAGCACGTTTGTAACAGCGGAGCTTAAGATGGGACGAGGCAACTCCGGCAAGCTGGTATCCGAGGTTAAGTCCAGGCTTGCGCAAAACGCGCACGATGCCGACCTCGCCATCATCGACGGGTCCCCCGGCATCGGCTGTCCCGTAATTGCGTCCATGAGCGGCGTAGATATGGTGCTGATCGTAACCGAGCCCTCCGTATCCGGCATCAGCGACATGCAGCGCATCCTGCAAACCGCCGCCGTATTCCGCACCAAAACCGCCGTATGCGTCAATAAGTACGACCAAAGTCCGGAGCACACAGACCGGATTATCCGGTTTTGCAAACAGGAAAACATTCCGTTTACCGGCCGTATTCCGTACGATTCGCAGGCATCCGCCGCCATCAACGCAGGCCGCAGTCTTGCCGACGTGGATTGTCCGGCTTCTCGCGCGCTGAAAGCCGTGTATCAGGAAACCATGAAACTGCTTAATGAGGTGAACGCATGATCGTCAAATCCCTGATGGAAAACACCGCATCAAGCCCCGCGTTTCAGGCAGAGCACGGGCTGAGCCTGTATATCGAAACGGGAGATTACAAAATTCTGTTTGATTCCGGCCAATCGTCCGCCTTTGCCGCAAACGCCGCCAGAATGAATGTGGATTTGTCCAAGGTAGACCTGTTCGTGCTCTCCCACGGGCATTATGACCACAGCGGCGGGCTGCAGGCCTTTTTATCCCAAAACCACAGCGCGCCTGTATACCTCAGCCAATACGCGTTTGACGAATATACCGACGGTGCAAACCGCTATATCGGGCTGGACAAGGCCTTGCAGGGAAACGCGCAGCTGGTATTTGTGAAGGATAATCTTAAAATCGGCGACGGATTGGAGCTGTTTTCGGGAAACGGTTTTCCCTATAAGCAGCCGATCAATCCCTATGGTTTATGTGTGCGCAGGGACGGCGTATTATTGCCGGACGATTTCCGCCATGAGCAGTATCTGCTGATCACCGAAGGCAGCAAGCGCGTGCTTATTAGCGGCTGTTCCCATCGGGGCATCGTCAATATCGTTTCCTGGTTTGCTCCCGATGTGCTGATCGGCGGTTTTCACTTTATGAAACTCGATCCGCAGGGAAGCGGCAAGGCGACGCTGGACGCCGCCGTGAAGGAATTGACGGGGTATGATACACTATATTACACCTGCCACTGCACAGGCGTTGCGCAATACGAATATTTGAAAGCGCAGATGCACGACCAGCTGCAATATCTGGCCTGCGGACAGGAGATTACCCTATAACCCTTGAAGGTATCCATACATAATGACGCTTATCCTCAGATAGGTGTTCATTGATAAAAACAGGAGGCACATTCATGAGCGAAAACTGTGACCACAACTGCGGAAGCTGCAGCCAGAACTGCAGCGAACGAGATCCCAAAAGCCTGCTGGAAAAGCCCCATGAGCTTTCCCACATCAAAAAAGTTATCGGCGTCGTCAGCGGCAAAGGCGGCGTTGGCAAAAGCCTGATCACCTCGCTGCTTGCCGTCATGGCACGCAGGCAGGGGCTGAAAACCGCTATTATGGACGCCGATATCACCGGCCCGTCCATCCCCAAGGCGTTTGGCCTGCATGGCCGTGCCGAGGGCACCAATGAAGGGTTTTTCCCCGTTTCTACGCAAACGGGCATCAATATTATGTCGCTCAACCTGCTGATGGACAACGAAACCGACCCCGTTGTCTGGCGCGGTCCGCTGATTGCCGGCACTGTGAAGCAGTTCTGGACGGACGTCATCTGGGGCGACGTTGACTGCATGTTCATCGATATGCCGCCGGGAACCGGAGATGTGGCACTGACCGTGTTTCAGTCCATTCCGGTAGACGGCCTGATTATTGTCACCTCACCGCAGGAATTGGTCGGGATGATCGTAGAAAAAGCGGTCAACATGGCGGCCTTGATGCATGTACCGGTACTGGGACTGGTGGAAAACATGAGCTATGTTCCCTGCCCGGACTGCGGCAAGAAAATCAACGTCTTTGGCGAAAGCCATGTGGACGAAATTGCCAAAAAGCACGGTATTCACGCCGTAGCCAAGCTGCCGCTTGATCCGAAGCTTGCCAGCGCCTGTGATAAGGGCGAAATCGAACAGTTTGATGGGCACTGGCTTGACGATATGCTCAAAACCATACTGGGATAAAAGGAGAAAGTAATTATGAAAATTGCAACCGCATGCATGGGAAATACCATCAGCCAACACTTTGGCCATTGTGAGAGCTTTGGTCTTTACGAAACAGAAAACGGAAAGATCCTTTCCGAAACCAGTATTCCCAATCCCGGCCATCGGCCCGGCTTCCTGCCCAACTTTCTGGGTGACAAAGGTGTAAAGGTCATGATCGTGGGCGGCATCGGCGGCGGCGCGATTGAGATCTTCAACGAGCGCGGAATTGACGTCATCATCGGTGCAAGCGGCGACGCACGCACCGCGGTCGAAGCGTACCTGAACGGCACGCTGGAATCCACCGGTGCGGTATGCCACGAGCATCAGCATGCCGACGAGTGCGGCGATTAAAAAACCAAATCATCTGACAATTTCATCAATTTCACGTTTCATTGCAACCATTTCTACGTATATATACAAAGAACAAATAATGAAAAAGGGGGTTGATGCATGAAAGAATATGTCTGCTCCGTCTGCGGATACGTATACGACGAAGCCAAGGGCATACCCGAGGCCGGCATTGCGCCCGGCACACGCTGGGAAGATCTCCCGGAGGATTGGGTATGCCCTCTTTGCGGTGCAACCAAAGCGGAGTTTGAAGCACGCAGCGCAGACGCTTCGCTTACGGCTCCGCTCCCTGCCGCGCAGCCGGAAGCTTCGGACGATTTGCAGGAGCTTACACCATGGCAGGCAAGCGCCCTGTGTTCTAACCTTGCCCGCGGCTGCGAAAAGCAGTACAAGCCGGAGGAAGCGGCACTGTTTACACAGCTGGCGGATTACTTCCGCTCCATTGCCCCGCCTGCAAATGCACCAGACGCGGAACAGCTGCTGGCACTCATTGAAAGCGACCTGAGCGACGGTATACCTGCCGCCCACGGCCTTGCCGCGCAGGCAAAGGATCGCGGCGCGCTGCGGGCGCTGGTATGGAATGAGAAGGTTACCAAAATCCTTCGTTCCCTGCTCAAGCGCTACCAGCGGCAAGGCGATGCCATGTTGGATAACACCGGCGTATACGTATGCGTGATCTGCGGCTTTGTATATGTGGGTGATACCCCGCCCGCGCTGTGCCCCGTGTGCAAGGCGCCGCAATGGAAGCTGGAAAAGGTGGAAGGGAGGGTCTCCTGATGGCAAAACGAGTCGCTGTACGCAATCTTCGCCTTTGCACCAAGGATTGTCTCTGCCTGTACGTGTGCCCCACCGGTGCTACGGATACCGAAAACAGCGTCATTGACACGGAGAAATGCACAGGCTGCGGTGTCTGCGCGGATGCCTGTCCGTCGGGTGCAATCTCGATGGTACCTGTCGAATATCCGCCGCAGCAAAAGCACGGAGGCAGCGTTACATCCGCTGTACAGGCGCTGATGCGCTCCAAAGGCAAGCAGGAAAGCATCGCCGCGGCTTTGCCGGGCAAGCTATTCGCCGCGGTGGAAAAATCCAATCACATCATGGCGGAGGACCTGGTTCGGGAAACCGGCTACATGCTGCCCCAAAGCGGCAATGTGCGCTTATTCCTTACAAAGATGCTTACCGAGCATACCGAGGACAATTTCCCACGAGCTGCGGCGGAAACGCTGCTTCAGCAATTACAGTTTACTGATGAAACGGAGGAAACAAACATGGAAAAATGGAAATGCACCGTATGCGGATACATCCACGAAGGCCCGCTTCCCGATGATTTTAAGTGCCCGCGCTGCGGCGCACCCGCCAGCAAGTTTGTAAAGCTGGAAGAGGAAACGAAAGGGAACAGCAAATATACCGGTACCAAGACGGAGCAGAATCTGCAGGCCGCCTTTGCCGGCGAAAGCCAGGCGCGCAACAAGTACACCTATTTCGCACAGGTAGCCTCCAACGAAGGTTACGAGCAGCTGTCCGAGATCTTTTTGAAGACCGCCCGCAACGAGCAGGAACACGCTTTCCAGTGGTTTAAGGAGCTTGGGCACCTGGGTACCACCGCCCAAAACCTGCTGGCAGCCGCCGAGGGCGAAAATTACGAGTGGACGGATATGTATCAGGGCTTTGCCAAGGATGCCGAGGACGAAGGCTTTCCGGCGCTGGCCGCCAAATTCCGTCGCGTTGCCGAGGTGGAAAAGGCCCACGAGGAGCGCTACCGCAAGCTGCTCAATAATGTCGAAATGCAAAAGGTGTTTGAAAAGGGCGAAGAAACCATGTGGGAATGCCGTGTGTGCGGCCATCTGGTCATCGGCAAAAAAGCGCCGAAAGTCTGCCCCATCTGCGGCTACAGCCAAAGCTTTTTCGAGGTTCGCAAAGAGAACTATTAATCCTCAGCGCAACAGCAAAAAACCGCCTGA
>Ga0116152_10003248_pt1 | contig 13096 bp, 16 predicted proteins | sample AD_UKC119_MetaG_FD_89894 | JGI IMG/M metagenome (GOLD analysis project Ga0116152, IMG submission 89894) | Active sludge microbial communities of municipal wastewater-treating anaerobic digesters from Hong Kong - AD_UKC119_MetaG | ecosystem: Engineered > Bioreactor > Anaerobic > Digestate...
GTCTCCTACAGAAGCCAATTTAATCACGGCAGAGCAAGCCAAAGAGATTGCTTTACAGCACGCAATGCTCTCCACTAATGAAGTCACCTTTATTCGTTCCGAATTAGATTATGATATGGCGTGCAGATTTATGAAATTGAATTCTACAAGGATAATGTAGAATATGACTATGAAATCGATGCTGCAACGGGTAGCATACTCAGCTACGATTTTGACGCAGAACACTATCAACCAGAACCGACGCAAAGTACACCATCGCAAAGCGTACCGACACCCAGCAACGACAGTACATATATCGGCGTGGACCAGGCAAAGAGCATTGCCGTATCTCATGCAGGGCTATTTGTATCTGATGTTTCATTCTTAAAAGCCAAGCTTGAAAATGACGACGGTCGCGCAGAATACGAAATAGAGTTTTGCAGAAACGGAATCGAATACGAATACACAATTGATGCCATAAGCGGCAGTATTCTAGAGTACGATTCGGAGTATGATGACTAATTTCTTCTACATACATTACGAAGACATGAAAAACAGGCTCTAGCCTTATGGTTAGAGCCCGTTTCTTGTTCTTTCTGGGTTTACGGTTATCCAGAAGCTTCCTTGTGGTTAACCGTTTACACTATGTCAGCAAGTACCGACTGTGTTCAGGTAATGTATAGAATTAGATGCTGTCGTGCTCGACAACTGGCAAATCAGCGATTTGCTGTGTCAATTCTTCAATGGCCTCGCGGTATTTAGCAAGAACAGCAGAGGAAATTTCCTCTCGAAATTCAGAATTAATCGGGTGTACGATGTCTTTGAATTCCCCGTCTGGTGTACGTCTGCTTGGCATGGCAATGAATAAGCCATTGCTTCCCTCGATAACCTTCACGTCGTGCACTACAAATGCATCGTCAAACGTAATCGACACAATCGCCTTCATTTTGCTCTCAAGCGTAAGCTTACGAATAATGATGCTCGTTATTTTCATGATATGCCTCCCCATGTATGCAATTAGGCATTATTTTGCCACAATGCTTACCGAAAAACAGCATATCACAGCATGTGGTAATTTCACAATATTATATGACAGAAAAATTCGAGAAATATGCATTTTAATGAGAAAAACATGAAAAAAGAGCTTGATATTAACATTCTATCCCCACTTTTCCTGTTCTGTTGGTATAATACCATTGGAAAAAATGATAATCGAGGCATATACAATGAATATTGAAGGTCTGAATCCTGGTTCAAAGATCTATTTCGTGGGCATCGGCGGCATCAGCATGAGCGGTCTGGCCCGCATAGCATATAACTACGGCTATAAGGTCGCCGGCTCTGATGGACATTTGTCCGAGAGAACCGATGAATTGGTGCAATCCGGTATTCCGGTTTATCAACAAGAAAATGATGCAAATATCATTTCATTTGCTCCTGATCTCGTGGTCTATACGGCCGCTATTCTACCTGGTAATCCCGAATTGACATATTCACGGAATCGAGGCATCACGACAGTCGAACGATCTGTTTTCTTGGGTATGCTAACGAATAGCTTCAAGGATGTCATCAATATTTCGGGTACACATGGTAAAACGACGACTACCGCAATGGTGACATTGATTCTCATGGAATCCGGCATTCATCCGACAATGCATTTAGGTGCGGAGATGCCCGCTTTCAAGAGCAGTGTATATATGGGAAACGGAGACGGACTTTTCGTTTCCGAAGCATGCGAATTTAAGCGCTCGTTTTTAGAATTTCGTTCCACAGTCGCTTGTATCACCAATATCGATTACGATCATGTAGATTGCTATAAAGATATTGACGAAGTTATCGAAGCATTTGCGAAATTTTCGGAAAAGATTACCCCGAATGGATATCTTGTCGTATCTGCAAATGATAAGAATATTGAGAAGGCACTTTCATTAATGCCCGCATACCGCGAAGCTCTCTCTCTTCCGATGCCGACTGTCATCACGACGGGTGTCGAAGGTGAGCTTTCCGATGATTTCACTAAAGAACCAGATTTCTATGCGACGCATGTCGTTTTTGAAAATGGCTTAGCGCACTTTGATGTTATGCATGATGGCAAGCTTTTCACGCATATCGAATTGAAAATCCCGGGAACACATAATGTGCGCAACGCCTTGAATGCGATAGCTTGTGCCTCGTTGCTTGGTGCTTCGCCAAAGGCGGCGCATGATGCATTGGCATCTTTTACCGGCGCTGACGGACGATTCACCTACAAGGGTATTTATCACGGCGCGGCCATCATTACAGATTATGCACATCATCCGAGTGCGACCAAGGCAACATTGGAAGCGGCTTCAAATATGGATTTCAAACATATATGGGTGGTCTATCAGCCATTGACATATAATCGAGTGGAGGCTCTTTTCAATGACTACGTAGCGGCATTAGTGCCTTGCGAACGTGTACTCTTTTCAGAAATATTCACGGACCGCGAGAATGTTGAAAACCAGAAGATTTCGTCGAAAGACATCGTTGCTTCCATCAATGAACAAGGTGGAAACGCAGAGTTTTTTGCTTCAAAGGAAGACATCATAGAAGCCTTGAATGCATGCGTTCACGAAGGCGATTTGATATTGATTCTCGGACCGGAAGATATTCGCGCATTGGGCGACCGTCTGGCCGCTATCGAAAAAGAAAAAGCTGGAGTTTCTGTATGAGAAAAGGAAGCACTTTGCAAAAAATCGCATGGGCTTTTCTTGCTATGTCTTTTTTGTGCATGGTGTTAACACTTGTCTCCGGGATTGTCCCGAGCATAGAATCGTCTGACGTTCATGTAATTTGCCTTGAAGACGAAGGCGATTCTTTTCCTCGAATGGATTACCAAATACTTTTTTCGAATGCCGATATAGAAGCTCATTTCTATGCCAATCGACAATGGTCGGCTGATGACATCCGTGCCAAGGTGACGAAGCTGTGCGAAAAGGAAGGGGCCACGAGTGTCGTTTTATTCGCTAAGGGTGAAAATGCCTATGCAGCGCTTGAGGCTGCTGTTGATAATTCGATGGTAAGTGATGTGATATTGCTTTCGCCGGTTTTCGACGAAAATGCGAATATGGACCGTTTCGGAATGAATCAACCGAGTGCATCTGTGGCCGTTTTTGACGGCGGATTACCCTATGCCCATTCGCTTTATGAGCGCCTTTCGGGTGAAGATACGTTATTTACTCGCGGTATCCAATATCAGGGACTCTTCAGCACGGAATGCTTTATTTCGCCGGATGCGACCCGTTATCTATCCGTGACTGACATGGTGGGTAATGCGACGATTGCTTCAGATTTTCACGTGGAAAATCCTGTTGTGCAAACGCAAATCTACGACTATTTGCAGCATTATATCAACGAGGAGACCTCCTCCTCGCGACCGACATTTTGGTATTGGATGGGGAAGACCACTGGCGTTTTCTTTGGCATTATTGGCATTCTTCTTTTTGCGGCCACAGTACCTAAGCCAAAGAAACGAACAGTCGATGCTTCTGGTTCTCGTGCGGATTCACCGACAACAGATGCACCGGCTGCCGTGACACAAGGGCGGCCAGTGCTCAAAACGCGCCCGATTTCAGAGAAGTACGCGGCCAAATGTATGCATTGTTTTTGGTTTTCCTTATTACTTTCATTTCTGTTCGGCTGCTTGAGCGTGGTTGCGTTACTGATTGATGTGCGATTCGCCAAACTATCGGTACTTTGTGGTGTTGCATTACCCATCTGGTTTTGCGCGTTGATGTCTTGGAAATACATGACGGGCAAATCCGAGAAGAGAAGAGTAAGTCGTAACACGATGATTACGACCTTGATGTTGATTTTTACTATCCTTTCGTTGTGGCTAATAAATTCCGTATTGTGGAGTGATGCTTGGACTGTCATGCAAGGCGCGATTACCATTATCATCGTTACAATTGTTTCTATTTTCCTTTTTATTGGAACATGGGTATTAATGCGCATCGACACCAAAATGGACCCGATTTGTGCGGGTACCGGCGTATTCCGAGCCCGAAAATTTATTGCCGTTCGCTTTGTACCGTTCGTGCCAGTTTTGCTTTTCTCGGTTATAATAGATAAAGGTGCGAGCTTCTTTGACATGATATCGTTGATGTTATTGATTTGTGTTATCGATTTTCTTCGAATCTTTATTCACAACCAAAGCTCGAAAGAAGCGTTCGCAGCATTTACCTATGCAGGGCTTTTCTTTATGATTATGCTTTTCTAAGAGGGGGTAGCCACATGTCGTCGACAATCAAGGATGTTGCCAAGATGGCCGGTGTTTCGATCTCAACAGTATCGAAATATATCAACGGTGGAAATGTTTTGGAGGAGAATCGCTTGTCCATAGAGAAAGCGGTAAATGACCTTCAATACCAGGTCAACACAGTAGCGCGTGGCATGAAAACCCGTAAGACAATGGCAGTCGGTGTTTTAATCCCGAGCTTGGCGGATTACTATGGCGTTTCGATTCTTACATCGATTGACCAAGAGCTCTATAACGCGGGATACAGCACCATGATTTGTGATTATTCGCAGACAGATCCGTCTGGCGCGAAGGATAAAATAGATTTTCTTTTGAACAAACAAGTCGACGGAATTATCATGCAGCCGATTAATTTGAAGGCCTCCGATGTTGAGCGCGCACAGAAAGAGGGCACGCCAATCGTTTTTGTTGATATGGACGCACCGACGACGCAATTTGATTCCGTCACAATCGATAACGCGGATATTACCTATAAGATTACCAAGCACTTGATTGAATATGGTCATAACAGAATCGGTCTCATCGGCGGTTTCGAAGGCGTAAGCACCACGGATGATCGTGTCGACGGATATGTGACCGCGCTAAAGGAAGCTGGTCTTACCGTGGATAAATCATTGCTACAATTAGAAAGCATTTCCGAAGAATGCGGTTATTGCGGACTAAAGAATCTATGGACGATGGAGAATCGGCCGACTGCCGTTTTCACCACCGGTAACGATTTGACAACGGGCGCATTGATGTATGCAAATGAAAAGCACATTCGTATTCCGGATGATTTATCCTTTGTTGGATTTGAAAACCAAACCATTGCACGAATCTATAATCCGAATCTGACGATTGGTATTCAGCCGATTCGAAAGATCGGACAAAATAGTGCGAAAATGCTTATCGAACGCATGAATAACGAATATGACGGACCGGCGCGAAACGTCCGATTGAAGGCCGTCATTGATTATGGTGCATCGGTTAAAAAACTCTCTTGACGTATGGAATTCAACGTGTTATTCTACCACGGTGACCGCATGTGCCGGGCTATTTGAAATGCGCATTTTTTACGAAATGCGATGCCTTGGGTGATACAGCGAGACTGGAAGAACAGGAGGAAAACAATTCATGTATGCAGTTATTTTGACAGGCGGCAAGCAATATAAGGTTGCTGTCGGAGAAGAAGTCTTCATCGAGAAACTGGAAGGCGAGGCTGGCGAGAGTGTTACTTTCGATCAAGTATTAGCAATTGCTGATGACGCAGGAATGAAGGCAGGTGCTGATTTGAAGGCAACTGTTACTGGCGAAATCGTAAAGCAGGGTAAGGCGAAGAAGATTGTCGTATTTAAGTACAAGGCGAAGAAGGGCTATCGTAATAAGAATGGCCACAGACAGCCTTATACCAGAGTTCGCATTACAGCAATTAATGCTTAATCAACGTGAAGGTGACTTGTAAGTGATACATGTTACGATTTGGAAGAATCGCGAAGACGAAATTACAGGATTTTCTGTAGAGGGTCACAGCGGGTATGAGGAATCCGGTAAGGATATCATTTGTGCTTCCGTATCGACATTGTTTTACACCGCGGTGAATGCGCTCGAGGATCAGCTCGGCTGGAAGGATTGTTACCGAATAATTGATGGTGATACTCCATTTACAGAAGTGAAGATGAGAGAGATTGTATCCGCCGAAGAGAAACAGATTTCCGCAATCATTTTCCGAACAATATGTATCGGACTTACTTCATTACAAGAACAAGTGAATGAAGAATATGGCGGGAAATACTTACAAGTAAAGACAAAGAAGAAATCACACTGAATGGAGGTGTAACAATGCTTAAGATGAATTTACAACTCTTCGCTCATAAGAAGGGAATGGGTTCGACAAAGAATGGTCGTGACTCGCAATCGAAGCGTCTCGGTGCAAAGAAGGGCGATGGACAGCCTGTTATCGCTGGTAATATCTTGGTAAGACAACGTGGCACAAAGATTCACCCTGGTACGAACGTAGGTATCGGTTCTGACGATACTTTGTATTCTCGTGTCGATGGATGCGTGAAGTACGAGCGTATGGGACGTGACAAGAAGAAGGTTAGCGTTTATCCTGCTGAGTAATCAGTATTGGATGACGCGACAATAATCGATAGAACAATGGGCCTATCCTGATAATCACGTATTATCGGTAGGTCCTTTTTCGTAACACAACAGTTTTGAAAGATAAAGGGAGAACAAAATGTTTATTGATCATGCCAAGATTCATATCAAGGCCGGCGACGGCGGTAACGGAATGGTTTCATTTCATACCGAGAAATATGTTACAAACGGTGGCCCGGATGGCGGTGACGGCGGAAAAGGCGGCGATGTCATTATGGAAGCCACGGATGAATTGTCGACGCTTCACATGTTTCGTTTTAAGAAGAAGTTTGTCGCCGGTGATGGTGAAAAAGGCATGAACCGTAAAATGTACGGTAGAGGTGCAGATGACTTGGTGATTCCCGTACCCGTTGGCACGGTAGTGACGGATTGTGAAACTGGAAAGGTGATTGCGGATTTTGCCGATAATGGGCAACGTCAGATAATCGCTAAGGGTGGCCGTGGTGGACAGGGTAATATTCATTACTCGAACTCCATACGTCAAGCCCCAAATTTCGCTCGGGCAGGTATCCCGGGTGAGGAATTCGATTTGCAAGTTGAATTAAAGCTCATCGCTGATGTTGGACTTGTTGGTTTTCCTAATGCCGGCAAATCAACACTTCTCTCTGTCATCTCCGGAGCGAAACCGAAAATTGCGAATTACCCATTTACTACCATTGAACCGATGCTCGGTGTCGTAGCCATCGACGATTTTAGTTTTGTTGTGGCTGATATTCCTGGAATTATCGAAGGTGCTCATACCGGCGCCGGTCTCGGACATGACTTCCTACGTCATGTCGAAAGAACACGTCTTTTGATTCACGTTGTCGACATTTCGGCAGAGGATGGCCGTGATCCGATTTCGGACTTTGACCAGATTAACGAGGAATTGGCAAAATTCAATCCGCTTTTGGAACTGCGACCGCAAATTGTAGCGGCGAATAAGATTGATCAGGCGGATGAGGAGACTATTGCTTCTTTTCGAGCAGAAATGGAAAAACGCGGATATGATGTGGTTTTCATGAGTGCAGCCATCGCCGAAGGAACCAAAGAGCTAGTGCAATTGGTCGCACGTAAGCTAGCGGCATTGCCGAGGACGATTTTGACGGAAGAGACAAAGGAAGAAACAATCTATACTTATGAACCGAAGGAGAAGTTCACAATTCGGGTCGAAAACAATTGCTACAATGTGGAGGGTAATTGGATTAAGGTGGTTTCGGAGTCGACTAACTTCGATGATCCCGATTCTTTGGCCTATTTCCAGCGTACAATCCGCAAGAATGGTGTCATCGATGCACTTGAGAAAGCGGGTATTCAGGAAGGTGACTTAGTTCGCATGTATGAACTGGAATTTGAATTCATTCGATAATTTGTTTCCATTTTGTACAGAATGCTCGCAATTCATTTACAAATATGCCATAGTTTTTCCTTTATCTATCGATATAAAGAAATCAGATAAAACAAAGGAGGACAGATTAATGGGACAGTTTGTTTGTGACTTATGTGGTTATGTCTATGATCCGGCAGTCGGTGATCCCGATAGCGGCATCGCTCCCGGAACGGCATTCGAGGATCTACCAGATGATTGGTCATGTCCCGTATGCGGAGCTTCAAAAGAATCTTTTTCCCAAATGTGAGTTGTGAGTTTCTCTTAGTTTTGGGGTTTGTAATAAGATTAAAGTCAGAAAAGACAAGAAAGTGGCCTTCGTTATTAGTAACGAAGGCTTTCTTTTGTTCATTTCTCACACATCGTGCGCAATACACGCTCGTACATTTCAACTGTGTTTTCTTGCCAACGGCTAACAATAGATTCCGCTTCGTTTTGTGTCGGAACGGAGAAGGTCATGTCTAAAAGGGCATTATGGTTTTCAAGGAGCAATATGTGAACCATAAAGGCACCAGCTCCATCCGGTTCCCATTTGCCGATGACTGTATTTGCTTTCTCTGTGACCTTGTTCCAGGATGTGGCTGCGGACGAGAGGTAAGAGCGAATACCTGATGGCATGGTAGGTAGGGCACGATTCAATATAGAGAGACCTTCGGGTGTGATATCGCAGGTTTCAACGACTTTACCATTCGAGTCGGTACGTATTTCGTCTTTGCGAACGGATTCAATCAATAAATGGTCGGATTTTAGAGCTTGCTTCGCTTCGGAAAAGAGAAAATAGTCCATATAAAGAGATTCCAACGCGCAGTTCATCAAGAGCGTGGAAGGCATGTTATGTGTCTTTGAAAGAATGAAGAGGATGATTAATTTTGCGTTTGGTAGGTCATTCGTTGCCAAAGTCGTAATCTCCTTAAGTTTGTTTATTCATTATAGCGTGTTTTGCTCGTTCAAACATGCCGGGTAAAGAAATTGCTTCATAACGAAGTAAAAAAGTTGCTTAAGCGTTTCCCTTTTTTTCAATCAATGCTATACTACTTCAAGGCGCAGAAGCGCACTGGAAATATTTATTACGAGGTGCCAAATGATTAAGCTTGATACGAAAAATCTTATGTCCTTTATTGATGAAAGTCAAATTGAAAGAATGGAACCGCAAGTAAAGCTTGCACACGATATGCTTCATAAGAAGAACGGTCCGGGAAATGATTTCTTGGGTTGGTTGGATTTGCCTTCGAATTATGATAAAGATGAATTCGCTCGTATTCGTAAAGCAGCTGCTCAAATCCGCAGAGACACCGATATTTTGGTAGTTATCGGAATTGGTGGCTCTTATCTCGGCGCACGTGCCGCAATTGAGCTTCTACAACATTCCTTTGCCAATATTGCTCCGAAGAGAATCCGTAAATCACCAATGGTTTTCTTCTGCGGTAATTCCTTAAGTGCTACATATCTCTCTGATTTGATGCAGCTTTTGGAAGGCAAGCGCGTATCTTTGAATATTATTTCGAAGTCGGGTACGACAACAGAGCCAGCAATCGCTTTCCGTATTTTGCGTAACTATATGGAAAAGCGTTACGGTAAGGAAGAAGCACGTCGTCGTATTTATGCGACTACTGATAAGGCTCGTGGAGCGTTGAAGACTTTAAGTGACAAGGAAGGCTATGAGTCTTTTGTTGTTCCTGATGATGTCGGCGGTCGTTTCTCCGTTTTGACGGCTGTTGGTCTTCTCCCTATTGCTGTTGCCGGTATCGATATTAAGGATATGATGCGCGGCGCGAAGGATGCGATGAAGCTTTATAAGAAGGCTTCTATTGCAGAAAATCCATGCTACCAATATGCGGCGGCACGAAATTGTCTCCTCCGTTCCGGCTATTCAACTGAAATCATGGTCAATTATGAGCCTTCTTTCCACTACATGACAGAATGGTGGAAGCAATTGTTCGGAGAATCCGAAGGAAAAGATGGTCGTGGAATTTTCCCGGCGGGCGTGGATAACACAACAGATCTTCACTCCATGGGTCAATATATCCAAGACGGACAACGTATGCTTTTCGAGACGGTTGTCGAAATTGATAAGGCACGTGTTTCTTTCGAAATTCCGAATGATGAGACGAATATGGATGGCTTGAACTTCCTTTCCGGTATGGATATGAACGAAGTAAATAAGCGTGCAATGCAGGGAACGGTACTTGCTCATGTAGATGGTAAGGTACCGAACATGATTATTCATGTTCCTGAGCTTACGGCTTATTGGTTCGGTCAATTAGTATTCTTCTTTGAGAAGGCATGCGGCATTTCCGGATATTTGAGTGCTGTTAATCCGTTCAATCAGCCAGGTGTCGAAGCATATAAGAAGAATATGTTCGCTCTCTTGGGAAAACCGGGTTATGAGGCTCAAAAGGCAGAGCTCGAAGCTCGTTTAACTGGCAAGGAGTAATTTCATTTTTATTTCGCGATTATAATGAGAGCCCGTTTGTTGCTTGCGAACGGGCTCTCTCACCGCTATAGAAATTTGGCTGTATGGGATAGTTTTCGGGTGAGTGCCCGCGTTTGGTCGTTTGATTCGTTTGGAGGAGGCAGTGAAACAGTGATACGGTTATTTGGTGAAGTCCAGGAGTCGATTACAGATGGACCGGGCATTCGTTATGCGATTTTTACGCAGGGCTGTCCGCATTATTGTGTCGGTTGCCATAATCCGGAAAGCCATTCTTTTACGGACGGCTACTTAGTCGAAGCTGACGACATCATTCGAAGAATTCGTAGAAATCCGCTTTTGGATGGAATTACGTTAAGCGGCGGTGAGCCCTTTATGCAGGCGGACGAACTTTGGAAGGTTGCAAAGGCGGCCCAAGAAGCCGGGTTGTCGGTCATTACTTTTTCGGGATATACTTTTGAAGAATTGCTCGAACACGCGACCGGCAGAAAAGGATATACAGAGCTCCTGTCGTATACGGATATCTTGATTGACGGCAAATTCGAAATAGAGCATAAGTCTTTGGATTTGCGTTTCCGCGGTTCTACAAACCAACGTGCCATTGATGTTCAGAAATCTTTAGAAGAAGGCCGAATTGTCCTTTATGATTTATGAAATGGGCAGAGGACGGCGCGTTGTCGCGTTGTTTTTTCGTAGATAATCATGTAAAATCGAAATGTATATTTTTGTAAAGGAGTACTGCTGTGAATAACGATGAGCTGAATTTTGCCGAAAGCTTACTTCACATTTTCAACAACGTACTTCTTACGGAAGAAAAGGCACTTTCAAAGGGCTACTTTTCCGATCTTTCAATTGCCGAGTTACATACGATTAATGCCATTGGGCCTTATGGGTCACGCACCATGAGCGAGACGGCTTCACTTCTTGGTATTACCACAGGCACATTGACTGTGGCAATCGACCGTTTGGTGAAGAAGAAATATGTGGAAAGAAAACGCGATGAGAAAGACCGTCGTATCGTCCGCATTTTCCTCTCTAAGCAAGGAAAACTCGCATATCGTATTCATTCGAAGTTCCATTCGTTGCTTGTGAAACGCATAATGGAACCATTAAACTCGGAAGAACAAGCTTTGCTTTCGCAAATGGTCGGCAACATCGACCAATTTGTGTCCGAACAATATGAAAAGTACAGTGACGAAGAACGATACAAGCAAATCATTGGAAAGCCACAACGTGGCAAATTAGGAGGAAAAGAAAATGTCTGATGTCATAACGGATCAGGTTAGTGATTCGGATAACGGCAACCCTCGAGAACGGATGGAGCCTGACGAGATTACGAAGATGAAGGATCGTATTTATGACGATATCATCGGAATGGTCACGGATATGCTCGCTATATCGCCGACGGATATTCATCCCGAGACGACAATGATTGATGATTTGGGGCTGGATTCGCTTCAAATGTACGAGATGGTAATCGACCTGGAAGGCGCCTATGATATTCGCATTCCTGACGAGAGTCTCGAAAAAGTTACCATGGTAAAGGATGTCGTTGATTTAGTTTACCAATTGACAACATTGAACTAACAAAAATAGAAGGGTAATCGGTGATTCCTTGCATTACATATTTATTGTCAACTCGCGTGCGCATAAGAAAGTGCTTGCCGATTTTAACAAGGCTCTTAGTATTGTACCGAAAAGCATTGCTGAGTCGATTGAAGTTGCTTACACAGAGCATGCTGGTCATGCCGAGGAACTGGCGATTGATTATTCCGATAAATATGGCACCGATGCGATTATTTTTGCATGTGGCGGAGATGGCTCCGTGCATGAAATTGCCAATGGCTTAGCATTCAGAAACACGCCGATGGCGGTTTTTCCGCTAGGCACGGGTAATGATTTTGCACGTACGGTACTTCCGAAAGAATTCTATCGTGATCCTTTTCTTTTCTTCAAAAATCTCTCCTCCTATGAAATACGCCCGATTGATTTGCTTCGTATCGACAGCTATGATGCAATGGGCAATCACTTACCGATATGGAGTAAATACAGCCTCAATGTGGCTTCTATGGGCCTCGATACATTGGTGCAAGCGAAGGCAAAAGCCATGGTGGCGGCTCATCCGAAGAGTCTCTTCTATCGAAAAAATGCTTATTCCATTGCCGCCGTATCTTGCTTGTTAAATGGGTGGAACTATCGCATGGATTTTTCTATCGAATTGGCCAACAAGGAAACGATTACAAAGAAGAATGTCGCATATTCACTTACCAGCATTTGTAACGCAAAATACTACGGCAATGGCTTTTGTCCAGCGCCAGATGCTGTGATTGACGATGGCATCTTGAATGTTTGTGTTGTATCATCGATGTCTAGGATGAAGGCCTTCGGATTATTGAGTAAGTACAAACAAGGCAAACACATCGGACAGCCTGGTATCACAATGTATCAAGCTAAAAGCGGCGTTTTTTCTTCGCTTGACAGTAATTTCCAATTACAAGGCAATTATGATGGTGAAGATTTCTATGGTCATCAGGTCAGATTTGAGGTTATCCCGCAAGCGATACAGTATGCATTTTTCAATGCTCCCCATAACTAAACCAAGCTAGCTAAAACAAAAAGAGTAAAGAAAAAGCGCCGCGTTGAGGCGCTTTTGTTTAATTCGGATTTTATGTTATCAGTTCTTCAATTTGTCTGCTGCGCCAGTTTTTTCTTCCATATCGTGCATCCAAGCGGAAAGTGCTTCGGTCATTTTGTGCGCGTTGTTTTCGTAATCAGCGGCCAGAAGAGGCTTGCCGAAGTGGAGGATGATACGACGGCGACAGTGGTTAACTTTATCCCAACCATTTGGACGCTTCATGTGACGCGACCATGCTTGATAGCCTCCCTCGATATAGACAGGAAC
>Ga0116152_10003250_pt1 | contig 13094 bp, 8 predicted proteins | sample AD_UKC119_MetaG_FD_89894 | JGI IMG/M metagenome (GOLD analysis project Ga0116152, IMG submission 89894) | Active sludge microbial communities of municipal wastewater-treating anaerobic digesters from Hong Kong - AD_UKC119_MetaG | ecosystem: Engineered > Bioreactor > Anaerobic > Digestate...
CGGATCGGCAACTGCTCGGGTTTCTACGGCGACCGCTCAGCCGCCATGCGGGAGATGCTCACCGGCGGCGAGCTGGATTACCTGACCGGCGACTACCTCGCCGAACTGACCATGCTCATCCTGGGTCGAGACCGGATGAAGAGCCCCGAACGCGGCTATGCCAAGACTTTCCTGACCCAACTCGAGGAATGTCTGGGCTTGGCTCACCAGCACCGGGTGCGCATCGTCACCAACGCGGGCGGCCTGAACCCGGCCGGCCTGGCCGCCGCGGTCCGGGCTCTGGCCGACCGGCTGGGGGTGCCGCTGAGCGTGGCCCATGTCGAGGGCGACGACCTGCTGGCCCGAAGCGCCGAACTCGGGCTGGGCTCACCGCTGACCGCCAACGCCTACCTGGGCGCCTGGGGGATCGTCGAATGCCTGAACTCAGGCGCGGACATCGTGGTCACCGGCCGCGTCACCGACGCCTCAGTCGTGGTCGGACCCGCCGCCGCCCACTTCGGCTGGGAACCGCGCGACTACGACCGGATCGCGGGCGCGGTGGTGGCCGGGCACGTGATCGAGTGTGGCACCCAGGCCACCGGGGGCAACTACTCGTTCTTCACCGAGATCCCCGACCTCTCCCACGCCGGCTTTCCGTTGGCCGAGATCCACCATGACGGCTCGTCGGTGATCACCAAACATCCCGGCACCGGCGGGGCGGTCAGCGTCGGGACTGTCACCGCGCAACTGCTCTACGAGATCACCGGGGCCCGCTACGCCAACCCGGACGCGACGGCCCGGTTCGACTCGATCGAATTGGGCGACGACGGCACGGACCGGGTACGGATCTCCGGTGTGCGCGGCGAGCCCCCGCCGCCGACGCTGAAGGTCTCGCTCAACAGCATCGGCGGTTTCCGCAACTCGGCCACGTTCGTCCTGACCGGGCTGGATATCGAGGCCAAAGCAGCGCTGGTGCGCCGCCAACTCGACGCCGCGCTGAGCGCCCGGCCCCAAGAGCTGGAATGGACTTTGGCGCGTACCGACCACCCCGACGCCCACACCGAGCAGACCGCCAGCGCGCTGCTGACCTGCACGGTGCGCGACCCCGACGAGAACACCGTGGGCCGCCGGTTCTCCGCCGCCGCGGTCGAACTCGCGCTGGCAAGCTATCCGGGCTTCCACACCACCGCCCCGCCCGCCGGCGCGGCGGTCTACGGCCTGTTCACCGCCGGCTATGTGCCGGCCGGCGAGGTGCCGCACACCGCCGTTCTCGCCGACGGCACCCGGGTGCCGATCCCCCCGGCGACCGAGACCCTGGAGCTGTCCGAGGCCGCGCCGCCCGCGCTCCCCGAACCGCTGCCGGACGGCCCGACCCGCCTGGTGCCGCTGGGCACTGTCGCCGGGGCCCGCAGCGGGGATAAGGGCGGGGGCGCCAACATCGGGGTGTGGGTGCGCACCGAACGGCAGTGGCGCTGGCTGGCCCACGCGCTGACCGTCGAAGCGGTCCGCGAACTGCTGCCGGAGGCCCGGGATCTGCCGATCACCCGCCACCTGCTGCCGGGCATCCGCGCCGTCAACTTCGTCGTCGACGGCATCCTCGGCAAGGGCGTGGCCTACCAGGCACGCTTCGACCCGCAGGCCAAGGGGCTGGGCGAATGGTTGCGCAGCCGGCACATCGAGATCCCCGAGGAGATCCTCTAGGTGAGCATCTGGACCACACCCGAACGTCAGCAGTTACGCAAGTCGGTGCGCACCTTCGCCGAACGGGAGATTCTGCCGAACATCGACGAGTGGGAACGGGCCGGCGAGCTGCCCCGTGACCTCAGCCGGCGGGCCGCCGCGGCCGGACTGCTCGGCGTCGGGTTCCCCGAGGACGTCGGCGGCGAGGGCGGCGACGCCGCTGACGTCGCGATCATCTGCGAGGAACTGCACCAGGCCGGCACGCCCGGCGGGGTGTTCGCCTCCCTGTTCACCGTCGGCATCGCCGTTCCGCACATGGTGGCCTCAGGCGACGCGCGATTGATCGAAAAGTTCGTCAAGCCCACCCTGGCCGGGGATCTGATCGGCTCGCTGGCCATCACCGAACCCGGTGGCGGCTCGGATGTCGGGCACCTGCGCACCACTGCGGTCCGCGACGGCGACCACTACGTCGTGAACGGCGCCAAGACCTACATCACCTCCGCGGTGCGCGGGGACTACGTTGTGGCCGCGGTGCGCACCGGCGGCCCGGGCGCGAGCGGGGTCTCGATGATCGTCGTCGAGAAGGGCACACCCGGTTTCGAGGTGAGCCGCAAGCTGGACAAGATGGGCTGGCGCTCCTCGGACACCGCCGAACTGTCCTTCAACGACGCGCGAGTTCCCGCAGAGAACCTGATCGGCGCCGAGAACACCGGCTTCTTCCAGATTGCCGCGGCCTTCGTCTCCGAGCGGATCGGCCTCGCGGTCCAGGCATACGCCAGCGCGCAGCGCTGCCTGGATCTGACCCTCGGGTGGTGCCGCGACCGGGAGACCTTCGGCAAACCGCTGATCGCCCGCCAGAGCGTGCAGAACACGCTGGCCGAGATGGCCCGGCGCATTGACGTCGCCCGGGTGTACTCCCGCACGGTGGTCGAACGCTCGCTGGCCGGCGAGACGAACTTGATCGCGGAGGTCTGTTTCGCCAAGAACACCGCAGTGGAGGCCGGCGAATGGGTGGCCAACCAGGCCGTGCAACTCTTCGGCGGGATGGGCTACATGGCCGAGTGTGAAATCGAACGGCAATACCGCGACATGCGGATTCTGGGCATCGGAGGCGGCACCACCGAGATCCTCACCGCACTGGCCGCCAAGACGCTGGGATACCAGCCGTGAGCGCTCTGCGCAGCGCCGTCGACCTCTTCTCCCCGGCCTACACCGAGGCGGCCGCGGCGATGCACGCCAAGCTTGCCGACCTCGACGCCGAGCTGGCCAAGGCACTGGCCGGAGGCGGCCCGAAATACGTTCAGCGCCACCATGACCGCGGGAAGCTGACCGCCCGCGAGCGCATCGAGTTGCTCATCGACCCGGACTCCCCGTTCCTGGAACTCGCGCCGCTGGCCGCCTACGGAACGGAGTTCCAGGTGGGGGCCAGCCTGGTGACCGGTATCGGCGTCGTCGAGGGAACCGAGTGCATGCTGGTCGCCCACGACCCCACGGTCAAGGGCGGAACGTCGAATCCGTGGACGCTGAAAAAGGTCCTGCGGGCCAACCAGATTGCGCTGGAGAACCGGCTGCCGGTCATCTCGCTGGTGGAGTCCGGCGGCGCCGACCTGCCCACCCAGAAGGAGATCTTCATCCCTGGCGGGCGGATGTTCCGCGACCTGACGCGGCTGTCGGCGGCCGGTATACCGACTATCGCGCTGGTGTTCGGCAACTCCACCGCCGGCGGCGCGTACATCCCCGGCATGTCCGACTACGTGGTCATGATCAAAGAGCGCTCCAAGGTTTTCCTGGCCGGGCCTCCGCTGGTCAAGATGGCCACCGGCGAGGAGTCCGACGACGAGTCGCTCGGCGGGGCCGAGATGCACGCCCGCACTTCCGGTCTGGCCGACTATTTCGCCAACGACGAACTCGACGCGCTGCGCATCGGACGGCGCATCGTGGCCCGGCTCAACCGGACCAAGAAGGGTCCCGCCCCGCTTCCTTTCAGCGAGCCGCTGGCCGACCCCGAGGAACTGGTCGGCATCGTCCCGGCGGATCTGCGGCTACCCTTCGACCCTCGCGAGGTGATCGCCCGGGTGGTCGACGGCTCCGATTTCGACGAATTCAAACCGCTCTACGGCGGCTCCCTGGTTACCGGGTGGGCGCGTGTGCACGGCTACCCGATCGGCATTCTGGCCAACGCCCGCGGCGTGCTGTTCAGCGAGGAATCCCAGAAGGCCACCCAGTTCATCCAGTTGGCCAACCAATCCGACACCCCGCTGTTGTTCCTGCACAACACCACCGGCTACATGGTCGGCAAGGCCTATGAGGAAGGCGGGATGATCAAGCACGGCGCCATGATGATCAATGCGGTGTCCAATTCGACCGTCCCGCACATCTCGCTGCTGATCGGCGCCTCCTACGGGGCGGGCCACTACGGCATGTGCGGCCGCGCCTACGACCCGCGTTTCCTGTTCGCCTGGCCCAGCGCGAAATCAGCGGTGATGGGTGGGGCGCAGTTGGCCGGGGTGCTGTCCATCGTGGCCCGCGCCGCGGCCGGCGCCCGCGGCCAGGCTGTGGACGAGGAGGCCGACGCCGCCTTGCGCGCCGCGGTGGAGGCCCAGATCGAGGCGGAGTCGCTGCCGATGTTCCTCTCCGGTCGGCTCTACGACGACGGGGTGATCGACCCGCGCGACACCCGTACCGTGCTGGGGATGTGCCTGTCCGCGATAGCGAACGGCCCGATCGAGGGGACGTCGGCCTTCGGCGTCTTCCGGATGTGAGGGGCGGCCGATGATCAGCAGGGTTCTGGTGGCCAACCGGGGCGAGATCGCCCGGCGGGTGTTCGCCACCTGCCGGCGTCTCGGCATCGGCACCGTCGCGGTCTACACCCACCCGGACGCGGGGTCGCCGCATGTCGCCGAAGCCGATGCCCGGGTGAAGATCGACAGCTACCTCGACGCCGAGGATCTGGTCCGGGCGGCGCTGTCCGCCGGCGCCGACGCGGTACATCCCGGATACGGATTCCTCTCGGAGAAGGCGGGTTTCGCCCGCGCGGTGACCGACGCCGGCCTGACCTGGATCGGCCCCCCGCCGGCGGCGGTGGACGCGATGGGGTCGAAGATCGAGGCCAAGAAGCTGATGACGGCCGCCGGGGTGCCGGTGCTCGACGAGATCGACCCGGCCACGGTGACCGCCGAGCAGCTGCCGGTGCTGGTCAAGGCCTCGGCCGGCGGCGGCGGCCGAGGTATGCGGGTGGTGGAGCACCTCACCGACCTGCACGATCAGGTCCGGGCCGCCCGCCGGGAGGCTCATTCGGCGTTCGGTGACCCGACGGTGTTCTGCGAGCGTTACCTGCCGCGCGGTCGCCATATCGAGGTGCAGGTGATGGCCGACCGGTACGGCACGGTGTGGGCCGTCGGGGAGCGGGAGTGCTCGATCCAGCGACGCCACCAGAAGATCATCGAAGAGGCGCCCTCACCTTTGGTGCAGCGCATACCGGCCATGCGGGAGCGACTGTTCGAGGCCTCCCGACAGGCCGCGGCCGCGATCGGGTACACCGGCGCGGGCACAGTGGAGTTCCTCGCCGACGAGAACGGCGATTTCTTCTTCCTGGAGATGAACACCCGGCTACAGGTCGAACACCCGGTCACCGAGCTGACCAGCCGCCTGGATCTGGTCGAACTGCAGATCTCCGTAGCCGACGGCGATCCGCTTCCCGCCGGGCCGCCCGCGGCAACCGGGCACTCCATCGAGGCCCGGCTCTACGCCGAGGATCCCGCCAAGGGCTGGCAGCCGCAGGCCGGACGGATTAACCACTTCGAGGTACCCGGTGCGGCAACGCAATTCGGGCTCACCCATCGGACCGGGATTCGCCTGGACTCCGGAATCGTGGACGGTTCGGTGGTGTCGATCCACTATGACCCGATGCTGGCCAAGGTGATCTCCTACGCACCGACGCGGACACGGGCCGCCCGGGTGCTGGCCGATACCCTGGCCCGCACCCGACTGCACGGTCTGCGCACCAACCGCGAACTCCTGGTCAACGTGCTGTGTCATCCCGCCTTCCTGGCCGGCGACACCGACACCGCGTTCTTCGACACCCACGGACTGGACGCGCTGGCCACACCCCTGATCGGTGACCGCGGTGTGCGACTCGCCGCGATCGCCGCCGGACTGGCCGACGCCGCGCACAACCGTGCCACCGCCACCGTGCTGGCCGGCGTTCCCAGCGGCTGGCGCAACGTGGTATCGGGCAACCAGCACAAGACATTTCACGATGACGACGGCACCGAGCACCGGGTGTCCTACCGGTTCACCCGCACCGGGGTGAGCCTGCCCGACGATCCGGCGGTCACCGTCGACTCGGTGAACGCCCACGAGGTGGTCCTGGCCGAGTCCGGGGTGGCCACCGCGTTCGTCATCAGCCGACACGGCGACCAGGTCTATGTCGACTCGGCACACGACTCAGTCGCGCTGACGGCGGTGCCCCGTTTCCCCGAACCGGGATCGGTGGTCGAAAAAGGCTCATTGCTGGCGCCGATGCCCGGCGCGGTGATCCGACTCGGTGCCGCACTCGGGGACGCCGTTGCCGCCGGGCAACCCCTGGTCTGGCTGGAGGCCATGAAAATGGAACACACCATCACCGCACCCGTCGACGGCATCCTGACCCAACTGGAGGTCACCGTCGGCCAGCAGGTCGAGGTGGGAGCCGTGCTGGCACGAGTGGAAACCGCCGAACCCGAGGGGAAATGACCATGACTGGCGAATGCGACACCAGCTTCATCGAGAGCCCGGAACGACAGGCCTTGAGAAAGTCCGTCGCCGCGCTCGGCGCGAACTTCGGCCCCGACTACTACCTGGAGAAGGCCCGGGCCGGCGGGCACACCGACGAACTCTGGGAAGAGGCGGGCCGACTCGGCTTCATCGGGGTGAACCTGCCCGAGGAGTACGGCGGCGGCGGCGCGGGCATGTACGAGCTGGCGCTGGTGATGGAGGAGCTCTCTGCGGCGGGTTGCCCGCTGCTGATGATGGTGGTCTCCCCCGCCATCAACGGCACCATCATCGCGAAGTTCGGCACCGACGAGCAGCGGAAGCGCTGGGTGCCCGGTATCGCCGACGGGTCGGTCACGATGGCGTTCGCCATCACCGAACCCGACGCCGGTTCCAACTCGCACCGGATCACCACTACCAGCCGCCGCGACGGCGCGGACTGGATCCTGTCCGGACAGAAGGTCTGGATCTCGGGGCTGGACCAGGCCGACGCTGTCCTGGTGGTGAGCCGTACCGAGGATGCCAGGACCGGAAACCTGCGCCCGGCGTTGTTCGTGGTCCCCACCGACGCCACCGGGCTGACCTTCACCAAGATCCCGATGGAACTGAACATGCCGGAAAGCCAGTTCCAGGTGTTCCTCGATGAGGTGCGCCTGCCCGCAGACGCCCTGGTCGGCGCCGAGGACGCCGCCATCGCGCAGCTCTTCGCCGGCCTTAACCCCGAGCGCATCATGGGTGCGGCCAGCGCGGTCGGGATGGGCCGGCTCGCGCTGGAGAAGGCCTGCGACTACGTCAAGACCCGCCAGGTGTGGAAGACGCCGATCGGGGCACATCAGGGCATCGCTCATCCACTGGCGCAGAACCACATCGAACTGGAGTTGGCGAAGCTGATGATGCAGAAGGCGGCCACCCTCTACGACGCCGGCGACGATATGGGCGCCGCGGAGGCGGCGAACATGGCCAAATACGCGGCGGGCGAGGCATCCACCCGGGCGGTCGACCAGGCGGTGCAGTCGATGGGCGGCAACGGCCTCTCCCAGGAATACGGCGTGGCCGCCATGCTGGTGGGGTCCCGGCTGGCCCGGATCGCCCCGGTGAGCCGGGAGATGATCCTCAACTTCGTCGCCCAGACGTCCCTCGGCCTGCCGAGGTCGTACTGATGGTAGTCGTGGACTACGCGGTGGACGGAACCGTCGCACGGCTGACTCTGGACTCCCCGCGCAACCGCAACGCCCTGTCCTCGGCACTCGTTCGCGAGTTGAGTGACGGACTTCAGCGCGCGGCGGCGAATCCGGCGGTGCGCGCGGTCGTGCTCGGCCACACCGGCAACACGTTCTGCGCGGGGGCGGACCTGTCCGAGGCGACGGGGGGCGACCCCCGCGAGGCCGCCGTCGGTCGCGCGCGGGAACTCACTGCCCTGTTGCGAGGCATCGTGGCCTGTCCCAAACCGGTGATCGCGGCGATCGACGGCCACGTCCGCGCCGGCGGTATGGGCCTGGTCGGGGCGTGCGATATCGCGATCGCCGGCCCGAAGAGCACATTCGCGCTGACCGAAGCCCGGATCGGGGTCGCTCCGGCCATCATCTCGCTGACGCTGCTTCCCAAGCTGGATCCGCGGGCGGCGGCCCGCTACTACCTCACCGGCGAGACCTTCGACCCCGGGCGGGCCGCCGACATCGGGCTGGTGACGACCGCGGCCGAGGATCTTGCGGCGGCCGTCGACGCCGTGGCGACAGACCTCGCCAAAGCGTCACCCCAGGGTCTTGCAGCTTCGAAGGCCTTGACCACCGCGGGCGTGCTCGCCGGTTTCGATCGTGATGCCGAACGGTTGGCGCAGGAGTCGGCGGCGCTGTTCGTCTCCGACGAGGCCAGGGAGGGCATGCTGGCCTTCCTGGAGAAGCGCCCACCGCGATGGGTCGCCGAGTGAGGTGACGGTTCGGTGAACGGACTGTTGCGTCGTCGTTGACGGGCCGTAGGCTGGGAGTGTCATGAGCAACCTTTCCCCCCGCAAACCGGCGACGCGGGCCTCCGACGACGACCGGATTCAGGTTGCCCAGTTGCTCTCCGAGGCCGCCTCGCACGGCCGCCTGACGATCGACGAGTACGAGACCCGGTTGAACAAGGCCTATGCAGCGAACAGCTACGACCAACTCGATCGCCTGACCTACGACCTGCCCGAGGCCATGGAGTACCGGCGCGGCAAGATTCGGCCGGCGCCCTCGACGATGCTTTTGGCCATTCTCAGTGGTTTCGAGCGCCGCGGCCGCTGGTACGTTCCCGGCCGGCTCACCACCTTCACCCTGTTCGGCGGCGGCACGTTGGATCTGCGGTACGCCGACTTCACCAGTTCCGATGTCGAGATCCACGCCTACTCGATTCTGGGCGGCCAGACCATCCTGCTGCCGCCGGAGGTGAACGTGGAGATCCAGGGCCACGGCGTGATGGGCGGATTTAACCACCAGGTCGAGGGCAGCGGCGTGCCGGGTGCCCCCAAGGTGACCATCAAGGGATTCTCACTGTGGGGCGGGGTCGGCATCAAGCGGCGCAAGCGCGCGGCTCACGATTCCGACTGAACCGAACTCGTGGGGCAAGCCAGGGAAAACCGCGGCCTGGGGAAATACATCGTCCCCCGCCCGACGAGGGCGGGGGACGATGTATTTCGTGCCGACTAGTCGGCGCTATCGTCCGAGCTCTTGTCTCCCGAGCCGTTTGCGGTCGACGTCGCGCGGTCCCCACTCGACTTGGCCGCCTTCGAGCCACCGAGGGCAGAGGCGATCGACTTGGCCGCCCGTTCCACCGCACCGCGAGCCGCGCGGCGCGGCGACTTCACCGGAGCCTCCACCGGCGCGCTGGCCGCTTCGTCTGCGGCTGGGACGCTCGTGTCGACCTCGTCCAACGCCGCAGGTGTCTCCACGTCCGCCGCTTCGACGGCCGGGGCCTCCACAGGCGCGACATCGACAGAGCTGACAGCCGGGGCCTCGACCGGCTCAGCCGCGGGAACGACTGCGGTCTCGACCTGATCGACCGGGGTCTCGACCTGCTCAGCCGGGGTCTCGACCTGCTCAGCCGGGGTCTCGACCGGCGCGGCGTCCTGGACGTTCGGTGCCGCCGACTCCGCGGCCGGTGTGGAAGCCCCCGCCGACACGGCTTCCAGTGCGGTGGCTGAGGCGCTGGGCAGCACCGACGCGCTTGCGGTCGGTTCCGGCGGATACGGCGGCAAGGGGTTACCCCCGCTCAAGACCACGTCGAGCGAATAACGCAGTACACCCGACAGACCCGCAAAGTAGCCCCAGTCGCCGAAGAACTCGTCCGAGGTATAGACGCCAAGGGCCGCCTGGATGCCGCCGTAGATATAGGGGCCCAGAACGGGAACGTTGGCCAGCGCCAGCTTCGAGATCGTGTCCAGGACCGTAACGGTGGCAATGGTCACGTTGAAAGATCCCTGGAACACCTGATAAATCAGGCCCGCAATGTCCGGGTTGTACAACGGACTCGCCGGATCACCGAACGGCTGGGTGAGTAGGTACTGCACGCCAGAACCAGCACCGGCCTCGAAGAAGTAGTTGACGGAGGAAACGCCCCACGGCGGGATGACGTACGGGTTGTAGTCGGGCTTGTCGGGATCCGGTTGATAGGGCTTGCTTGGATCCTCCAGTTCACCGTTGACGTAGTCGATCCCGTAGCCGGTACCGTTGAGCAGCGCGTCAAGAGCCAGGTAGGCGACGCCCGAGGGGCCGTTCACCTGGCAATTGAAGTTGCAGCGCGAAAAGGGGTCGAGAAACTGTGCAAACCAATCGACGTCCGGGTCCTGATTCGGGCTGATCGCCTGACCCCAGCCCTGGAAAAGGTAGTAGTTCCAATCCTCCGGCGTGATCGACAGTAGGTCGGAGAAGGTTGCCAGTTGCACCTCCGCCTGCGCCGCGGACAGCGCGAGAGGGGCCGGTGCGGTCACGTTGGGCATGATCGCCGGTGTCGCCGCGACGATCGCAGCGGCACTGGCGAAGGCCGCTCCCGTCATCAGGAGTGGACGAATCTGAGTCGCCATGATGCTGAATCCCCTTTTTCTGCGCGGTTCGCGCTGTTAGCAGCGAATTTTTCGGTATGCCGACGCCGGTCTCGGTGCAACATCCCAATCGTACGGACAAGTTTGCCGTCCGGCAACCTGCGCCCCCGTCTCCGGGATCTCGCTGAGCCGGAGTTGATAACTTAGTTAGCCAGCGAACTCCCGTCAACCTGCGACGGCGCGATTGCTGGCCGTTATCTGCCAGTTGATGTTAATTGGCTTCTCAGTTTGCCCTCAGGTTGGTTCGCGCGGGCGCTTGTTTGCCAGAGTGCCGGTCGCAGCCCCCCGTCGCCCGCGAGCGCCGATAGTACCCGACCAATTCGCAGCAAATCGGGATCCGAGCAGAAAACGTTCTGAACAGGGCTTAGGTAGAAGATGCCCCGTTTGGGGCAATGCAGATCCACCGCGATGGCCGAGCCGGGCCGGCCCCCGGGGGCCGGCCTCACCCCGCAAAGACCCTCACCGCCCGTACGGAAATCCCGCTTTAGCGGTGCCCGCCGGCCCCCGGTCGGCGCAGCTTTTGCTCGCAACGGCGGGAGATCAGCGTCGCCGCCGCCGGGAGCGAAGGTAATCGGCGACCACGGCCGCGCCGAGGCCGTCGAGGTCGGGCACGATGACCCGGCCCTCGATCCGGCGGGCCACCTGGTCGATGAACCGGGCCAGACCGGGGTCGTCACCGAGCCGGAAGATCGTCACCTGTGCGCCCATCCGGGCCACCTCGTCGAAACCACGGACCGTGTGGCCGATGGTGCGCGGGTGCGGCGGGTAATCGAAGAACACCTGCGCGCCCCGGCCGCCGAAGTTCTCCAGGTGGGCGGTCGGTTCGCCGTCGGTGACGACCAGCACCACCGGCTGGGCGCTGGGGTGCCGGCGCAGGTGCCGGCCCGCGAGCGCCAAGGCGTGGTGCAGGTTGGTGCCCTGTTCGTAGACGCCCTCCAGAGCGGTCAGCTCGGCGGCCGACATTGTCCGGGCCTGCCGGCCGAAGGCGACGATCTGCAATGCGTCCGAGCGGAACCGGGTGCTCACCAGGTGGTTGAGCGCCAGCGCCGTCCGCTTCATCGGCAGCCAACGGTTCTCCATCACCATCGAGAACGAGGTATCGACCAGCAACGCGACCGCGGCCTGCGTGCGGGTCTCGGTCTCGGAGACCTCGACGTCGTCGACGGTGATGCGCAGCGGCGCGTCGGCGCCCTCGGAACCGGCCCGTCGCAGCACGGCGTTGGTGATCGTCTTGGTGACGTTCCAGGGCTCGGTGTCACCGAACTCCCACGACCTGGTAGCGCCGGTGAGTTCGCCGGCGGCCCCGGCACGACGGGTCTCCCGCTCGCCGAGCCTACCCGAGAGTTGCTGGGCCACATCGCGCAGCGCTGCCTGGCCGAGTTGGCGCATGGCCTTCGGGGACAGCCGCCACTGACCGTCGGAGCCGCGGTCGAGGAACCCCTGGTTCATCAGCGCCCGCTCCAATTCGGCCAGCGTGCGCGCGTCGACCGCCGCCTGCTCGCCGAGTTGGCGTGCCAGCGCCTCGAGGTCGACGTCATCCATGCCGGCCCCGGGGTAGCTCTGGGACAGCTGCTCGGCGAGCTGCTCGAGCTCGGCGATATCGGCCATCGCCTGTGCGGCCTGGCCCATTCCGAGCGGGTTGTCGCCACGGAACTCCGCAGATGAGGTCCAGTCCTCCCCCGGCCTGGCCGCCTGCAGGTGGGCGTCGAGCCGGTTCAGCGCGTTCATCAGCTGAGGCGAGCCGAACGCCTGCTGCGCCAGCGCGTCCAGCTCCGCCCGCTGCTCGGCGGTGAGGCTGTTGCGGAACCGCTGCGCGGCGGCCGCCCGCCGGGCCAGCGCGTCGATCAGCTCCTCGACGTTGCCGGGGTTCTCCGGGAAGTGCCGACCGTGCTCGGACATGAACTTCTCGAAGTCATCCTGGCTGTCTTCGCCGCGGGAGTGCTTGTCCAGCAGGTCGTTGAGGTCGTCCAGCATCTCGTTGACGGCCCGTCGGTCGTCGTCGGTGGCATTCTCCAGGGCCTGTTTCATACCGGCGAAACGCTGGTCGAGCATCTCCCGGCCGAGCAGATCCTTGATCTGCTCGTATTTGGCCTTCGCCTCGCCGCTGCGCCAGTCGTATTCGGACAGTTCCTGCACGGCCTTCGCCGGCGACGGCGAGAGCGACTCGATCTGCATCTCGGCGAAGCGGGCGTCGTCGTCGAGCGCCCGGGCGAGTTCCTTGCGCTCCGCGAGCACCGCTTCGTCGAGCAGCTTCTTGATTTCCTGCAACGTCCCGTCGAGGTTGTTGCGCGACAGCAGCTCCCGGCGCCGGCGATTGACCTCCGCAGCCAGCCGGTCGGCACCCTTCATGGTCGGGGTGCCACGGCGCAGCAACTCCGAGAGAGCGCGACGCGGCGAGGCGCCCGCCATCACGTCCTCGCCGATCTGCCCGAGCGCCTCACGCAGGTCCACCGGCGGAGCAAGCGGGTCCGGGCCCCCGGTGTAAGCCGAGTACCGGGAGTCCCTGCCGCGCCCTCTAGCCATATCGCCCGCTAGCCATACACGGTCTCCCCGTCGCCGGTGGTCTTGTCGATCTTCTTGGCCAGAGGGCGCGGCAGGGACTCCCGGTACTCGGCTTACA
>Ga0116152_10003251_pt1 | contig 13091 bp, 9 predicted proteins | sample AD_UKC119_MetaG_FD_89894 | JGI IMG/M metagenome (GOLD analysis project Ga0116152, IMG submission 89894) | Active sludge microbial communities of municipal wastewater-treating anaerobic digesters from Hong Kong - AD_UKC119_MetaG | ecosystem: Engineered > Bioreactor > Anaerobic > Digestate...
CCCGCATTTCACTGGGGACTGGGCTGGGATGGGGTGGCGCAGCCCGGCCTCGCCGCCGTGGGCGTGACCGCCTGGCATAAGAATGGTGGCACCCTGACCTACGGCTCCGAGTTCTTCGTGGCGCCGGCCGAACGGCTGGCGGTAATGGTGACGGGTGCTTCCGTCAAATTCAGTGTGGGCCAGTTGGCTGAACGCATCATGTTGCATGCCCTGGCCGAGCGCGGCAGCATTGCCGCCGTGCCCACTCCGCTGCCCGACACGCCGCAACCCAAGCAGCCCGCGACCGATGCCGATCTGGCCGCCATCGTCGGCGATTACGCGCAATTCGAAGCTTTGCTGCGGATCGAAGCCTTACCCGACCGCAGCCTGAAGATTTCCATGTACAGCAACGGAGTCTGGACCGAAATTGCCAACGATTTGGAACGGCGCATTGACGGCAGCTTTTCCAGCGATGCCGCGCCGAACGTGGCGTATCGAACCTTCGACGGGGAGGGGCGGCACTATTTGGTTGCGCGTCGGCCCGTCGGCTTGGGCCATTATCTGGCGGAGATTCCCTTTGGTCAGCAGGTTCAACCGGCGGCCCCCTTGTCAACGGCTTGGCAAGCGCGCGTGGGTCAGCGCTGGCTGGTGGTCAACGAGGATGCGCAGTCCATCCCGTTGGTCCAAGGAACGGCACCACCCCGGTTTGCCCTGGACGTGGTCGACGGATTGCCCGGCTACCTGGTTGCCACAGCGATTCACACGGGCTCGCAAATCGTCGATCCGGCCGGCAGCGATACCTTGGCGCGGATGTTCCTGAAAATCCCCGTGAACTTTGGGCGCGATCTGAACGATGTGGTCATCGAGACCCGCGACGGCGCAGAATGGGTGCGTTACGGCAGCACGCTGTTCCGTCCACAGGCCAGCGTGCCGGTGCTTCCGGTCGGCGACAGCGCGGTCGCGATCGGCAGCGAAGGTTTCGCCGAGTGGCGCAAATTGTCGGTGGGAGGCACGGTGGCGATCGCCGGCGCCAGCGCGTGGAAGTTGTACGACGCCGATCTCAAGTTGCTGGCATCCGGCCTGGGCAACGGCAACATCAGTACCGCCCCGGCGGGCGCTTATCTGATGGTGTACGGCGCGTCGGACACGGCGATCACGGCGATCACCGTGACGCTGGCCGCCGCCGGCTGACCTCACTCAAGCTATTCCCATTCGTGGAAATCTCTTCCCCATGCCTACTGCATCCACTCCGTCCAAACCGCTGGAACTGGTCTGTCCCGCCGGTAATCTCCCTTCGCTGAAAACCGCTGTCGATCATGGGGCCGATTCGGTTTACATCGGCTTCCGCGACGATACCAATGCCCGCCATTTTCCCGGCCTGAATTTCGACGCCAAGACCGCCGTGCAGGGGGTGCGATACGCCCATGCCAAGGGTCGGCGGGTGTTCGTCGCGCTCAACACCTTCCCGCAACCATCCGGTTGGGAGCGTTGGCGGCGGGCGGTGGATCAAGCGGCGGACTTGAGGGTGGATGCGGTGATCGCCGCCGACATCAGCGTGCTGGACTACGCTCACCGCCGGCATCCCAATCTGCCGCTGCATCTGTCGGTGCAGGGCTCCGCCACCAACTACGAGGCGATTCGCTTCTATCACGAGCATTTTGGCATCCGCCGGGTGGTGCTGCCGCGCGTCCTGTCCTTACCGCAAGTTCACCATGTGCTCGAAAACAGCTGGTGGATCTCGAAGTGTTCGGCTTCGGCGGGCTGTGCATCATGGTCGAAGGCCGCTGTCTGCTGTCGTCCTACGTAACCGGTGAATCGCCCAATATGTGCGGAGTTTGCTCGCCGGCCAAGGCGGTGCGCTGGGAAGAAACGCCGCGCGGTTTGGAAACCCGGTTGGGCGGCTTACTGATCGACCGCCACGCACCGGGCGAGCCGGCCGGTTATCCGACCCTGTGCAAGGGCCGGTTCACGGTGGCGGATCAGACCTATTACGCCATCGAGGAACCGACCAGCCTCAATACGCTGGCATTGCTGCCGGAGTTGCAAGACATGGGTATCGCCGCGATCAAGATCGAGGGTCGCCAACGCAGTCCGGCCTACGTGACCCAGGTCACCAAGGTCTGGCGCGCGGCCATCGATGCTTGCCGACGCAATCCCACCGCTTACGCGCCTAAACCGGAATGGTTGCGAGAACTGGGCAAGGTATCCGAAGGTCACCAAACGACCTTGGGCGCTTATCATCGGACCTGGCAATAGGAGTCATCGCCATGACGATTGAACCACGTATGCCGAAACTGGCGCTGGGACCGGTGCTGTACTACTGGCCCAAGGAAAAGCTGCTGGATTTCTACGAGCAGATCGCCGCGTCGCCGGTCGATATCGTGTATCTCGGCGAAACGATCTGCGCCAAGCGCCGCGCGCTGAATACTGAAGAATGGCTGGCGCTGGCCGAACGACTGAGCGCCGCCGGCAAGGAAGTGGTGTTGTCCACCATGGCGTTGCTGGAGGCAGAATCGGAACTGAAGGCCCTGCACCGTTTGTGCGAGAACGGTCGCTTCACCGTGGAAGCCAACGACATGGGCGCGGTGCGGTTACTGTCCGCGCGGGGCGCGTCGTTCGTGTCGGGTACCGGCATCAACGTCTATAACGACCGGACTCTGCGCTTTCTGGCCGGTTTGGGCGCCAAGCGCTGGGTGATGCCGGTGGAGCTATCGGCCGAGACGCTGGCGGTGATGCAGGCGGAGCGGCCGGCGGAAGTGGAGACCGAGGTATTCGTCTACGGCCGCTTGCCGCTGGCGTATTCGGCACGCTGCTTTACCGCCCGCCATCACGATTTACCCAAGGATGATTGTCGTTTCCGCTGTCTGGATTACCCGGAGGGCCTGACCGTGAGCACTCGCGAGGGGCAGGCGTTCCTGGCACTCAACGGCATTCAGACGCAGTCGGCGCAGACCTGCAACCTGTTGTTGGAACTGGAGGAGTTACGGGAACTGAAAGTGGATGTGCTTCGAGTCAGTCCGCAGGCTGAGGGGACCGAGGTGGTTATCGAAGCGTTCGCTGCCTGTTTGCGCGGGGACCGTGATCCGCTGGAGGCGGCGCGGACGCTGAATGCCGCATTGCCGTATGGCGCTTGCGACGGTTATTGGCAGGGGCAGGCAGGGCTGCGGCAGGTGGAGGAGGTGTAGTGTTTTGTGTGCACCGGATTATCCGCATCTGTTTATATTTTATAATCAATCTGTTGCGATTGGCTTAGTGTGGTGTCAGCAGTCGAAAATCTACCTTGTTGAAGTAGTTCTTTCAGGTTTCCCGTTTTCTGTCATCTTGATCTAACTCAAAATGTTTGATCGCTTTACATATCACCATAACTAATCCGACAGAGCAACGTGAGCGCTTCGCGGCTTTTTCGTCGGTCTATGCGGGAGTTCATCAAGCGTCATGCGGATGACGACTATTTGGAGACCCCGTTTGGTAAGGAAGCCAAAAAATGATCGATATTCATCAGCATAAAGGTATATGACCAAGCCACGACAAACCGGTGCTATGAAATGACGAATGCTTGATTCGATCGTTGGAACATCAGATGACCTTAAACGTTTTCGATTTTTTCTCAGGATGTGGTGGTACCAGCAAGGGGTTTCAAAATGCTGGACTGAATCCCGTTTTCGCTCTTGATTTTGATAAAGATGCCGCAAGTACCTTCAAGACAAATTTTCCAAGCGTTTGCTTCAGAAACTCAGATATTAGATGGTTCGATACCGCCGATCTAGATGAACTAATTCTGGATAATAAAGTTGGCCGAACGTTATTTTGTGGATGTGCGCCATGTCAGCCGTTTACGAGACAGAACACCAGAAAACCGGATAGTGAGATCGATGACCGAATATCTCTTTTGTCAAGGTTTGGCGAACTGGTGGACAGATATCTTCCCAATTATGTCTTTGTGGAGAACGTGCCCGGCATTCAACGTGTTTGCGAGGACAGCCCGCTTGTACGTTTCAAGAAGCGCCTTGAACAACTCGGGTATTACACAGTTGTTGCAGTCGTCGAATCTCAGCAATATGGAGTTCCGCAAAGACGTCGGAGACTGGTTTTACTGGCGTGTAAGCACAGGCAAATCGAATTGCCCAAGCCGACACATGGTCCAGCTCTCGGTACTCCCTATAGTAGGGTGAGAGACTGGATAACCCACTTACCTCCGATCGCAGCTGGAGAGAGCCATCCTACAGTCCCTAACCACAGGGCCGCGTCTCTTTCACCGCTTAACTTGCAGAGAATTCAAGCAACACCACCGGAAGGTTCTCGGGCAGATTGGCCAGAAGAGCTGCGTTTGGCTTGTCATACGGAGACCGGCTACGTCGGCCACACCGATGTATATGGCCGTATGAAATGGGACGGGCCTGCGACAGGGCTGACCACACGCTGTATCAGTTTGTCAAACGGAAGATATGGGCACCCGGAGCAACACCGGGCTATCAGCGTGAGAGAGGCGGCCGCTCTACAAACATTTCCTGACGACTTTACGTTTTTCGGATCGCTGAATTCCCAAGCCCGCCAGATAGGAAACGCTGTACCGGTATTGTTGGCTGAAGTGTTCGGGCGCTACATCTTAGATCATATGGAGCGTTACGTAGACTAGGTTATGGCCAAGTTCAAAACAAGAGCTCGAACTGTCGACATGTTAGGTCGTCAACAGATCGCGAACATATCGACAGCTATCAGCGAGCTATTCAAGAATGCATACGACGCCTATGCTGATCACGCCGAGGTGGATTATTTCCGCTCGGATAATCTGCTCGTGATACGCGATAACGGTGTCGGCATGACGCCGGAAGAATTTGAGAATCGATGGCTTGTTATCGGTACGGAAGGCAAGTATGCACCACTCGGACAAAAGGCGGATACCTATCGCCCTGGCGATAAGCCGGAGCGGGCTATCATGGGTGAGAAAGGTATCGGTCGTCTGGCTATTGCGCTGTTGGGGTGTCAAGTTCTGGTGCTCACCCGCGCCGAACGTCACGGTGAGCTGCATGATCTGGTCATGTGTTTCATCCACTGGGAGTTATTTGAAAAATCTGGAATTAATTTGGATGAGATTGATGTACCGATAAAGCTCGTTAAGGATGGGAGATTGCCACGTACTGATGAAGTCGATGATCTCATCGGTGAGATGAGAGCGAATATCGAAAAGTTAACCGGAAAGTATGGAAAAGAGATTTTTCAGGGTATTCTGGATGATATGGACGATTTTCAGCTTGACCCTGAGGACATGGACAAGTTTCTCGGTGGCCTAAGTTTGCGTGACCATAATTGTGGCACACATTTCTTCGTCGCGCCAGCCAATGAAGGGATAGCGCATGAAATTGAAAGAGAACGGCAGCAAGCCTCAAAGGAATTCACTAAGTTTCTATTAGGCTTCTCTAATGCTGTATTCAGGGAGGAGCCTCCATCGCCGATCGAAACGGCTTTCCGGTATTGGTCTACGGATGCGTTCCCCGAGGATCTAATCGGACCAGGTGAGTTCTTTACACATGAAGAGCTGAATGCGGCAGATCATAGGATAAGCGGTCGGTTCGACGATTTCGGGCAGTTTCAGGGCAATGTAAGAATATACGATCACAAGATGGAGAATCATGTCATTCCCTGGAATGATGGCAGCGGACGGACTACGAACTGTGGGCCTTTCGAGATTGAGTTCGGATATGTTACCGGTTCCCAGCGTGAAACCCGACTCCCGCCAGATGAATGGAAACGTATTACCGACAAACTGAACAAGATTGGCGGTATCTATGTGTATCGGGACCGAGTCCGAATTCTGCCGTATGGCAACTCTGATGTTGATTGGCTGGATATTGAAGAACGTAGAACGAGGTCTGCAGCGTACTACTTCTTTTCACACCGGAGAGTTTTCGGCGCTGTAAAACTGACGAGAGAACACAACGGGCTTTTGAAAGAAAAAGCCGGCCGGGAAGGATTTCAGCAAGACAAAGCTTATCGTCAGTTGAAGGATATTCTTGAAAATCTCTTTTTGCAGCTTGCAGCGGATTTCTTTCGCGAGAGCGGGGACTATGCGGAGTATTTCAGCGCGCAGCGATCTGAACTGGAACGACTGGAACTCGCGCGTCGACGGCGCGAAAATCAGGTCACCAAGAAACGCAAGAATATTGCTGTATCCCTTGAGAGTTTCTTTCAGCGGGTCGGCGACGGGTTGCCGGAGACAGAACTGAATGCGTTGCAGGATACTATAAAACAATGCATGGACGCTGCGGCCAAGATGAAAGATCCAGACGATGCCTCGACCTCTTTGCTGGATGCTGAAAGGGAAGCAAATCACAGGTTGACCAATATTCGTGAGAGCTACCGAATATCGAGGCCGCGGGGCGTTGGTTTATCGCAAACGCTGCAACGTGACTGGAACGCCTATATGGCCGAGCAGGAAAGACTGGAAAAGGAGTTATTTGATCCTTTTAGTCGCGAGATTGCACGAACGCTGGGTGCAGTAGCCAAGGAAGCGAAGTTGTATGTCGATCAAAGAAGGCGGTTGAGTGATTTGATCAAGCAACAAGCGGAGAGCAAAAAGAAGTCCGTGTCCCGGCAGGCGGGACAGCTTCGGAATTCCGCTAACGATACAAGATCTGCAGCGTTGAGGTTCGCCCGCGATGCCATCCGCGAATTGCAGGAAACGATAGCCGATGTCGAGATGGAATTCGCCCATAAAGACCTGGCCGGATTGTCCGAGGACGATATCGAACATCTCCGTAACAGTTTCGAAGGGAGAATCGAGTCGGTCGGGCGCAAGAATACAGAAACCTTGAGCAAAGTTCGAGATATGCTCACCGCTATATCTTCAAACATAGAGCAGGGTCTCGATATCGTCGAATCGGATATTGTCGAGGCCATGGATCAGGAGTTACAAGGACTCCGTGAGCAAACGAACGCCGATGCGGAACTGGTCCAGCTCGGCTTGGCGGTTGCTGTGATCAATCACGAATTTGAAGCGGCCATAAAAGGCGTTCGCCGATCCTTGCGAGAACTGCGTCCCTGGGCGAGTGCAAATGATGATCTTGCCGCCCTGTATCAGGAGATTAGAAACAACTTCGATCATCTTGACGGGCATTTGAATTTGTTCACGCCATTGCAGCGGCGACTCTATCGGAAAGCTATCTCTATAAAGGGTTCTGATATCAACCACTATGTTCGAACGCTTTTCGAGGTACGACTGAAGAGACACAACATAGCATTGAAGACGACCGATGATTTTCTGCATGCGGAAATTACCGGTTTCCCGTCCACGGTATACCCTGTATTCGTGAACATCTTGGACAACGCGATCTTTTGGCTGAAAGATGTCAAGAGCGAAAAATTGATCACATTGGATGCTGAGGAAGGCGCATTTTTGATATCAAATAACAGCCTGGCTATTCATAAGCGAGATTATAAGGCAATCTTCGAGCAGGGATTTACAAGAAAACCCGGTGGTCGAGGCCTCGGACTTTTCATATCAAGAAAAGCATTGCAGAAGGAAGGAATGGATATTGAAGTTGTTCCCAATGACGATAAGTACGGAGTAACAATGAGAATAGGCTGGCCTCAACATGAAGACGCTACCTGATACAGTCTTAAAGTACTCGGAGTATGCGGTGCAAGAGTTCTTGCAAACCGTAGTATTCATTGACGATAGAATATACGAACGCAATAGTGGCTCCGTTGCGGAGCCGAAGAAGGTTCCGACTCCGAAGCAGAGAAGAAAAGTTGCAAAAAGCGCGGAGAAAACAGCCTCTGAATCCGTTGTATTAGATGACCCGAAAGAATCGGATGAGTATTCGCCTCATGACATTATGATTAGCTTTGCAAAGAAGCAAATTATTTGTTCACTCTATGAACCAAAGGAGAATGCCAAAGTTTCGGAGCATTCAGATATATTCTTTCTGTGTCTGGCTGCAGATATTGTGATTGTAGATTGGGATATGTATGGTGATAGAGGGAATCGTGCATTAGAACTAATTGACGGGTTGATTTTGCAGGCTATCAAGGATGTGCCGGAGCAGCTGCGACTTATTCTGGTCTATACGCAGGAAATCAATCTGTTCGACATTGCCAATCAGTTGTATGAGAAGGTTAGCGCAAGTATTGGTGAGAGGCTAAAGCCGCTGAAGGAAGAAAATGGCCTGGTATTCCATACATTGAATAGCAGAATTGTGATTCTGGGGAAAGCGGGCAGGGTTAGGTCGCCGGAATACTCGAATTACGTTGTCGAAGCAAAAGATCTGGCTGATGTTGCCGTGAAGCAGTTCGCCAAGTTGGCATCTGGGCTTCTGCATGCTGCGATATTGTTCGGTCTTGCCGGCATCAGGAAAAACAGCCGGAAGATTCTCTCAAAGTTTAATGTAACGCTTGATCCAGCGTTTTTGACACATAGGGCTATGAGTTTGCCGGAAGAGGACGCATCAACGCATATCGTTCCCCTTCTCATCTCCGAAATCGAATCCGTGTTGGAGGATGTTCTTCCAACTCCCCTGATATCCGAGCAGATCTTAAGGGACTGGTGTCGAACGGTTTGGCAGCCGTGTGATCATGTGGACGATCTTCTTGGTAACAATAGCCCAAATAAGCGGACTATCGCAGAGGCTATTTGCTTGAAGGGATTTAAAGCTGCGAAGACTGAATACAGTCAGATTCCTAATCCAAATGGCAACAAGAATGTCAGAAAGGCGGCAAAGATCTTGCTCAGCGGAGATGATGATAAATCGAACCATCTGTTTTCGCATCTGATGGCCAGTCGGACGTTCTATAGTAAGATGCAGAAATCCCTAAAGCTTGGTTCCATAGTATATGATAAAAATGGCGATAGGTACTTTCTTTGTATCCAGCCTGTCTGCGATAGTGTAAGGCTCGATAACGACAAGGTGTTCGTCTTTGTTCAACTTACGAAGACCGATCCCAGTTCAGGGAATCAGGCGTCCCATGTCGTCGTCAAAGAAGATACTGAGACGATAGAGCTGTTCTATCAAGCGAAATCCTATCAATGTTACGTGGCGATATTCTCGCCGGACCCACATGCCAAACAGGTTATAACGAGGGTATCTAGGAAGACCGGCGAGCAGGTGTTCGTTGATAAATCCCGAAGATGTTACGTCTGGATCGACCAGCTCAAGCCATCCCATGCGCAGCGCGCCGTAGAAAAGTTTGCTAGGGATCTCTCGCGTGTGGGATTAACGGAATCCGAGTGGTTGAGAATGCTGGAGAAGAAATAGGATGCTGGTATGGCTGATGTATTGACGCTGGCGCAGAGACATAAATGCATGTCCGCCGTTCGACGGGAAAATACTGCGCCTGAGAAATTGATCCGCTCTATCCTTCATAAAGCTGGTTTGCGTTATCGCCTCCACGACAAAAATTTGCCCGGCAGCCCCGATCTTGTCTTTCCTCGTTTTCATGCTGTGCTTTTCGTTCATGGCTGCTACTGGCATAGGCACGGATGCTACAAATCCACTGTTCCGAAGTTGCGTCGTGATGTATGGGAAGAAAAGTTTGCCGCTAACATAAAACGGGATGCAGGCAGCGTCCGATCACTTCGTGATAGCGGATGGCGCGTCATGATTCTGTGGGAGTGTGCGCTTAAAGGAAAGACGTCGTATCATGCAGATAAGATCACAAGTGTGATTAAAGAATGGCTCAGGTCATCCGTGACTTTTACTCAGATTCCGCCCGTTGTTTCTGGTGTATTGGAATATTAAGTGATACCGATGTCCTAGCCGCGCCGGGTCTGCAAGTAGATGCACAGCAGCATCAAGCTGGAGGGAATCAGCGCTACAAAACGATTGTGGCTCAATAGATAGGGGAGTTCCCACAGCAACGCCGGTGCACATGCAACAGCTAAAAGGCCTTGAAGTTACGGTACTGAGCCAGATGAAATCGATCAGGATTGTCATGATTTTACTGAGAGCCAAACGACTGGCCCGACGCTGCAGGCGGGTGCCGACGGTCAGGAGCTGGCGATGCCGGGCGGGCAGGAACACTAGGCAACACAACACTTATCGACTTCGCAGAACAGGTCTTCCAGGTGCATGAGAATGCGCCCTCGGTACCGCCAGCGTGTTAGCCAGCGAACCTTAGCAGGTCATGCACCGAGAGGCACTTCTCCATCCTTATCCAGAATTCACGTTATTTATAACAGAGACATCATCCCGGATCATCACCATGCGGCGAGCTTGCCGCATAGATCGTCAGCTTCAGTTCCGCATCATCGAGCAATCGATATTCTGGTCTGCGGCCAGAAAGTCTTTCGCTCTCGGTAATGATAATGGGAACGCCTTCACCGCGTTTATCCATAATGAAACTGCGTTGACTACCAATGGCATTGACGTTCATCGGACAACGGGCCAATAAGGAACTCAATAATTCGTTTCGAGCCGATTGACGTTCCGAAAGACTGTCGATCGTCATCGTGTTCGGAATCGTTCCCGGCGAGAAAAGCTCCAAGCGATCGGCGAAAAGATGTAGACGGATTCTGGAACCGTACATCGAATAATCGCGATGCGCCACCGCATTGACGACCGCCTCGAAAACCGCATTCATTGAAAACTGCGGTGTTTCGACGCGATTCGGAATCTTGATCGCATAAACTCGCATATTGCGCTCAATGAATTTACAGGCTTCTCGTATCTGCACATCCAGCGGCCCGGTGATGTCTTTTGCATCCAATTGATAAGCAGCATTTCGCTCGGTGCCACGATAGCAAACAGCCTGCACATAAGCTGTTGCAAGGAATACCTCTGGATGTTCGGTCGCCATCAACACACCGCTGACGGTCGGACGTAAGATTCCATCTTCATCCTGGGCAATCAGCTTCATCTTCTCCAAAAATTCTTGATCGTCGGCAGGTGAGAGCACTGTCCTGAATCGCTTCCACAACGGCGCTTCAAGGATATCCGGCTTTGCGCTGGCAATCGTTTGTTCATCGAAGCGGATCAGTCGGGCCTGACTTCGTTGCTGAAACAAGCGCGCCAGCACATCGGGTCTCATCGGTCGTTTTGAGCTGCCAATGCGGCGAAAATAGCCTCCCGGACTTCGATGCACGAATAAGCTGCGTGGGACATCGATACGCATGAGCGCTTTTTCGCCACCATCCGCATCCGTGATTAAGGTTTTGCGGATTACGCAGTCCAAGGGTGGTTCGATCAGGTCGTTGCTGATTTCGCGCAGCCAAGCTTCGATGATATCCAGCTTATCCTTGGGAACACCGCGAATGGCTTTCGATTGATCATCCACGCCGAGCAAGACGATGCCGGTATGGGTATTGGCCATCGCGGCAAGCTCGTCGGCCATGCTGTTGCGATGGGGGCCGGTAATCCTGTCGCCACTGAATTCGACGGTTTTCAGTTCGAGGACCGAATCCTCGCCGAGGGCTATTTGTTTTAGGAGTTCCGTCGAAGGTTCAAGCATCGATGCCAGCCACGCGTCGGGGGACGATCAATTCGCGTGTTCAATTGCCGCTAAACCGTTCGTAAGCCCCCATCAGCCCATTGGCGGCGCGCAGCAGCGACGGCAATGGCTCGCCGGCTGCTTCCAGGTCCATCCCATCCAGCCAGTTCTTCAATTCCAGACCCAGTGCGGTATCACCTTCCATTACCACCCGGCGGTTGAAAAACAGCGTGTCGGAATCCTCGCGGCGGGTGGCCAGCGCCAGAAAATCGTAGATCGTGCCACCGATGGTCAGCTCCGGCGATTGCCCGATCGGGCCGGGTACGAAGCCAGCAGCTCCGGCAAAGCGAATTCGGTATTCCACCTTGGCGTCGCGCACCTGAATCGCCAGTACCCGGTCACGCAGAAATTCGAACTCGCCCTCGCGGATGCTCGCGGCGAACAGCACGTTCAGGGCTGTGATCAGCGCGATCGAATGCACCGGGCCGGGAATCAGTTTTAACGGCAGAGCGAACGGAGTGGGCAGGGTCGGGCGGCGTGGGGCTTGGAAACCGCTGGCGGTATCGACGGTGGCGTTCATGCGCTTGCAGCAGGGTTGGGGAGTGGGGGAGAGTGGCGTTCAGCGCTTCATCGAATCGAAGAATTCCTTGTTGGTCTTAGTGCTCTTGAGTCGTTCCAACATGAATTCCATGGCTTGCAATTCGTCCATCGGGTGCAGCAGCTTGCGCAGTATCCACATCTTTTGCAGGTCGTCCGCCTCGGTCAGCAGTTCCTCGCGGCGGGTACCGGAACGATTGATATCGATGGCCGGGAATACCCGCTTCTCGGAAATCCGCCGGTCGAGATGGATTTCCATGTTGCCGGTGCCCTTGAATTCCTCGTAGATCACATCGTCCATGCGTGAGCCGGTGTCGATCAGCGCGGTGGCGAGGATAGTCAGCGAACCGCCTTCCTCGATGTTGCGCGCCGCGCCGAAAAAGCGTTTGGGTTTCTGTAGGGCGTTGGCATCCACGCCGCCGGTCAATACCTTGCCGGAGGCCGGCACCACCGTGTTGTAGGCCCGCGCCAGCCGGGTAATGGAATCCAGCAGGATCACCACGTCGCGCTTGTGCTCGACCAGCCGCTTGGCCTTGTCGTTCACCATTTCCGCGACCTGCACGTGGCGGGTGGCCGGCTCGTCGAAGGTGCTGGCAATGACTTCTCCGCGCACCGAGCGCTGCATCTCGGTGACTTCCTCCGGCCGCTCGTCGATCAGTAGCACGATGAGATAGCACTCGGGATGGTTGGCGGCGATGCTCTGGGCGATGTTCTGCAACATCACGGTCTTGCCGGCCTTGGGTGGCGAGACGATCAGGCCGCGCTGGCCTTTGCCGATGGGCGAGATCAAGTCGATCACCCGGGCGGTGATATCCTCGGTGCTGCCGTTGCCGCGTTCCAGCGACAGCCGATCGTTGGCATGCAGCGGCGTCAGATTCTCGAACAGCACCTTATTCTTGGACGCTTCCGGTGGCTCGAAATTGATGTCGCCGACCTTGAGCAGGGCAAAGTAGCGTTCGCCTTCCTTCGGGGGGCGGATCTTGCCGCTGACCGTATCGCCGGTGCGCAGGTTGAAGCGGCGGATCTGGCTGGGGGAGACGTAGATGTCGTCGGGGCCGGCCAGATAGGAGCTGTCGGCGGAGCGCAGGAAACCA
>Ga0116152_10003253_pt1 | contig 13086 bp, 12 predicted proteins | sample AD_UKC119_MetaG_FD_89894 | JGI IMG/M metagenome (GOLD analysis project Ga0116152, IMG submission 89894) | Active sludge microbial communities of municipal wastewater-treating anaerobic digesters from Hong Kong - AD_UKC119_MetaG | ecosystem: Engineered > Bioreactor > Anaerobic > Digestate...
CCTGGACCTGCGTTGCGCGGCCGTCGAACATCCTGCTGGCGGGGACGAAGGCGCAGCAGGAGAAATACCTGATGCCCTGCATCCGCGGCGAGACCTGGGATTGCCTTGCCATGACGGAACCCGGCGCGGGCAGCGATCTGCGCGGCATGTCGGCCTCGGCCCGGCCGGACGGCGGCGACTGGGTGCTCAACGGCACCAAGCACTTCATCAGCCACGCCGATCTCGCTAGCTTCACCATCGCCTTCATGGCGACGGGCGAGGAAGAGACCCCGCGCGGTCGAAAGAAGCGCATCACGGCCTTTTTCGTGGACAAGGGAACACCCGGTTTCTCGGTGCGCGCGGGATATCGCAACGTGTCGCATCGCGGCTACAGCAACGCTGTGCTGGAATTCGACGCGTGCCGCGTGCCCGCCCGCAACGTCCTGGGCGAGGTTCACCGGGGGTTTGAGGTGGCGAACCAATGGCTGGGCGCGACCCGGCTGCAAGTGGCCGCGACCTGCCTGGGCCGCGCCGACCGCGCCCTCGGTCACGCCATTTCCTGGGCCTCCGAGCGCCGCCAGTTCGGCCAGCAGATCGGCAAGTTCCAGGGCGTCAGTTTCAAACTGGCGGACATGGCCTTGGAGCTGAAGGCGGCCGAGTTGCTGACCCTCGAGGCGGGCTGGAAGCTCGACGCCGGCACGGTGACCGACGCCGACATGGCGATGGCCAAGCTGAAAGCCACCGAGGCGCTGGCGATGATCGCCGACGAGGCGATCCAGATCCATGGCGGTATGGGGTTGATGGACGAGTTGCCTCTCGAACGGATCTGGCGGGACGCCCGCGTCGAGCGGATCTGGGAAGGCACGAGCGAGATCCAGCGGCACATCATTTCGCGCGAATTGCTGCGCGCGGTCGGCGGGTAGCGGGGGGCCAGCCCCCCGCACCCCCCGCCAAAGGGGACGCAGGGCGCCCCCTTTGGAAACCCCACCCCCCCCCACTCTGAGCGTATGTCCGGCACGATAAAGGCGCGATGGCGATGGAGCGAACAGACGATTTGGGCACCCAGGCCCCAAGCCGTGCGGTGGCGCGGGCGGGCGACCTGTCGCGGGTGATGCGGCCGCGGTCGATCGCCGTTCTGGGCGCCGGCTGGGCGGCGAACGTGATCGAACAATGCGCCAAGATGGGGTTCGCGGGTCCGGTCTGGCCGGTGCATCCGACGCGCGACGCCATCGGCGGCGTGGCCTGCCTGCGCAGCCTTTCCGACCTGCCCGAACCGCCCGACGCGGTCTTCGTCGGCGTAAACCGCCACGCCACGATCGGGGTGGTGGCGGAGCTTGCGGCGATGGGCGCGGGCGGGGCGATCTGCTTTGCCTCGGGCTGGGAGGAGACGGGCGAGGCCGGGTTGCAGGCGCAACTGGTGCAGGCCGCCGGTTCCATGCCGATCCTGGGCCCGAACTGTTACGGCGTCATCAACTACCTCGACGGGGCCCTGCTTTGGCCCGATCAGCACGGCGGTCGGCGGGTCGCGCGAGGCGTCGCGCTGATCAGCCAGTCGTCGAACATCGTCATCAACCTGACGATGCAGGCCCGCGGTCTGCCGGTGGCCTATGTCGCCTGCCTGGGCAACGCGGCGCAGGTGGGCCTGGCCGATCTGGCCGAGGCCGTCCTGGCCGACCCGCGCGTCACGGCGCTGGGGCTCTACGTCGAAGGGATCGACGACCCGACGGCCTTTGCCGCGATTGCGCAGGCCGCACGGGCCGCGGGCAAGGGCATCGTCGCGGTAAAGTCCGGAAAGACCGAAGCGTCGCGCGCGGCGGCGGCGTCGCATACTGCCTCGCTCGCCGGAGGGGGGGCGGCGTCGTCAGCCTTTCTCAGGCAATGCGGGGTGGCCGAGGTGGCGACCCTGGGGGCCTTGATCGAGACCCTGAAGGTGATGCATGGACATGGCCCCGATCTGGGCCCGCGCTTGTGTTCGCTGTCGTGTTCGGGCGGAGAGGCGGGGCTGGTGGCCGATCTGGGCGCGCGCGCGGGCCTGGCCTTCTCGCCGCCCGACGCCGCGCGCAAGGCCCGCCTGTCGGAAACGCTGGGGCCGTTGGTGACGATCGCCAACCCGTTGGATTATCACACCTTCATCTGGGGCGACGGGCCGCGCACGACCGAGGTGTTCAGCACCATGCTGGGCGGCTACGACGCCGGGATCTTCATCATCGACCCGCCGCGCCCCGACCGCTGCGACCCCTCCAGTTTCGAACCCGCCCTGGCCGCGATCGAGGCCGCGCAAGCGGCGACCGGCAAACCCGCCTTTCCGGTCGCCTCGTTGCCCGAGAATTTCGACGAACCCCGCGCCATCGCGATGATGGAGCGCGGCGTGGTTCCGCTGATGGGTCTGGAAACCGCGCTCGAGGCCTTGAAAGCGGCCCAGACGCCGGCCGGGCGCACGGATTGGCGGCCCTGGCCCTCTGCACCGGAGGGTCCGCGCGTGGCACTGGACGAGGCTGCGGCCAAGGCGATTCTGGCGGGCTTGGGCGTGGCGGTGCCGCGCGGGGTGCGTGCGATGACGCTTTCGGAACTGGACCCGACCGGACTGACCGGCCCCTTTGCGCTGAAAGGGCTGGGTTTCGTGCACAAGACCGAGGCCGGCGCGGTGCGTTTGGGGGTGCGCGATCCGGCCGCCGAACCGCCGATGCCGGGCGCCCTGGGGTATCTGCTGGAAGAGATGGTCGAGGGCGGCGTGGCGGAACTGCTGATCGGTCTGCGGCGCGATCCGGTCTATGGCGCGACCCTGACGCTGGGCCTGGGCGGGGTGACGGCCGAACTTCTGGCCGATACCGTGACGCTGGTGGCGCCGGCGGGCGCGAACGAGATCGCCGGCGCGCTGGAGCGCCTGCGCCTGTGGCCGTTGCTGGACGGCTGGCGGGGACGGCCAAAGGCCGATACGCAAGCGGCCGTGCAGGTCGCGCTGCGATTGCAAGAGGCACTGGAACGCGACGCGACGCTGGCCGAGATCGAGATCAACCCCTTGATCCTGAAGGCAAGCGGTGCGGTCGCGGTGGATGCGGTAATCTGGAGGGACGCATGATCAATCTGACCGAAAGCCCGATCAGGACGCGGCGCGAGGGCGCCATTCTCGAGGTGACCCTGGACCGGCCAAAGGCGAATGCCATCGACCTGGCCACCAGCCGCGTCATGGGCGCTGTGTTCCGCGACTTTCGCGATGACGACAGCCTGCGGGTCGCCATCCTGCGGGCCGAGGGCGACAAGTTCTTCTGCCCTGGCTGGGATCTCAAGGCCGCCGCAGGGGGTGACGCGGTCGATGGCGATTATGGCGTCGGCGGGTTCGGCGGCTTGCAGGAGTTGCCCAACCTCAACAAGCCGGTGATCGCCGCGATCAACGGCATCTGCTGCGGCGGCGGTCTGGAGCTGGCGCTTTCGGCGGATCTGATCGTGGCCAGCGAGACCGCCACCTTCGCCCTGCCCGAAATCCGCTCGGGCACGGTCGCGGATGCGGCCTCGATCAAGCTGCCGAAACGGGTGCCTTATCATGTCGCGATGGACCTGCTGCTGACCGGGCGCTGGTTCGACGCGACCGAGGCCAAGGCCTGGGGCCTGGTGCGCGAGATCTGCGCGCCCGGCGACCTGCTGGCGCGCGCCTGGGACCTGGCGCGGTTGCTGGAATCCGGCCCGCCGCTGGTCTATGCGGCGATCAAGGAAATCGTGCGCGAGGCCGAGGCGATGCGCTTTCAGGACGCGCTGAACCGGGTGACCAAGCGGCAGTTCCCCACCGTGGACCGGCTCTACGGCTCGGACGACCTGCACGAGGGACAACGCGCCTTTGCCGAAAAGCGCGATCCGGTCTGGACCGGTCGCTGAGGCGGCGCGCGGGCGGCTTTCAGCCCATGGCTTGCGCGGACGCCCCCTCGGCGCTATCCCGTCGCAACCCGACCCCGCGCGAAAGGCCGCCCCGCGACATGCCCTTGCTTCTGCGTCTCTATCTGGGTTTTGCCGCCGTGTCGGCGCCGTTCTGGCGCGTGGTGCTGTGGCTGCGCCAGCGCAAGGGGCGCGAGGACCGCACGCGCGGCCGCGAGAAACTGGGCTATTTCACCCGCGCCCGCCCCGACGGCCGGCTGCTGTGGTTTCACGCCGTGTCCGTCGGCGAGGCGCAGGCGCTGGTCTCGTTGCTGGACCGGCTTGGCGCCGCGCACCCGGATCTGTCGGTGCTGCTGACCACGCACACCCTGGCCTCGGCGCAGGCGCTGGCGCAGCGTGGCCTGCCGGCGCGGGTGATCCACCAGTTCGCGCCCGCCGATTACCCTGCCGCCTTGCGCCGCTTCCTGCGCCACTGGCGGCCCGACGCGCTGATCGTGGCCGAAGCCGACATGTGGCCCGTGATGCTGACCCGCGCACGCCGCGCCGGCCTGCCGATGGTGCTGCTGAACACCCATGTCACCGCGCGCCGCTATCGCCGCCGCCGCCGGGTCGCGGCCAGCAACGGCTATCTGATGAACCTGTTCGACCAGATCCTGGTGCAGGACGCGGACTCGCTGGAACGGTTCAAGGATCTGGGCGCGCCGGCGGCGAAGATGTCGGTCATGGGCGTGCTCAAGGCGGCCTCGGCGCCCCTGCCCGATCAAGCGGCCGAACGTGCGGTTCTGGACCGGCAAATCGGTGCCCGGCCGCGCTGGCTGGCGGCCTCGACCAAGGCGGTCGAAGAACCGCTGCTGATGCAGGCCCATGGCCTGGCGCGCGCGCAGCGGCCGGATCTGCTGTTCCTGATCGCCCCCCGCCAAAGGACCGAGGCCGACGCGACCGAAGCGGCGGCGCGCGCGCTCTTTCCGGCGGCGGCCATCGCCCGGCGCTCGCGTCAGGACCCGATCACCGCCGACACCAGCGTCTACATCGCCGACACGATCGGCGAGATGGGCCTGTGGTATCGCCTGGTCCCCGTCGCCTATACCGGCAATTCGATGCCCGTGCCCTCGGGCCCGCCGCTGACCGGCAAGAACCCGTTCGAGGCCGTCGCCCTGGGCGTCATGGTGCTGCACGGCCCCGATGTCGGCAATTTCGCCGCCGCCTATGCGCGCCTGGCCGCCGAAGGCGGCGCGCTGGAGGTTCGCGATGCCCAGGCCATGGCACGGGCCGTGGTCGCCGCGCAGGACCCGGCGTTCCGCGCCCCCTTTCTGGCCGGCGCGGCGCGGGTTCAGGCTGACAACCTGCACCCGTTGGAAACCGCCGTCGCGGCGATGGAGACCGTCCTGGCCCGGCTTCCGGCGCGCTGAAATGCAGGTTTTCAGCCCGCGTGTTCCGCGCTAGAAGGCTTGCACATCGCCCCTTGCCCCGGGGCCCAGATCGAGGACCGCCCATGACCCCGTCCCTCTTGCCCCGGCCCGAGGCCCGCTGACATGCCCGGTCCCTGCCTGCTGTGTGGCGGCTCTGACCGCGCGGTTCATGCCACCCGGGACGCCAAGGACGGCCAGCCCCTGGACATTGCCGTCTGCGCCACCTGCGGCATGGTGCAACTGGACACGGTTCCCGACGATGCCGCGCTGTCGGCGTTTTACGCCAGCGAATACCGCGCCGCCTATCGCGGCAGCGCTGTGCCCAAGTTGCGCAACGTTCACAAGGCGGGCGGCAAGGCCGCCGGACGGCTCGCGCCAGTGTTGCCGCTGACCCGCCGCGGGGCCCGGCTGCTGGATATCGGTGCCGGGGGCGGCGAATTCGTGTTCCTCGCGCAAGAGGCCGGACTGACCGCGCGCGGCATCGACCCGAACGGCGACTATGTGGATTATGCGCGCACGCACCTGGGCATCGACCTGAGCCGCGCCGAGGTTTCGGACCTGGCGCCCTCGGACCGGTTCGATGTCATCACGCTGTTTCATGTGCTGGAGCATCTGGCCCACCCGCGCGCGGTCTTCGCGCAGATCGCCGGATTGCTGAACGATGACGGGTTGCTGGTGATCGAGGTGCCGAATTTCGGCTCGGCCCTGCTGCCGCCGCGCAACACCTTCTTCAAGGCGCATATCAACTATTTCACCGAACCCACGCTGCGAATGCTAGGATCCGAACATTTCACCGTCGATCTGGCCCGCAGCACAAAGGATCTCTACATGATCTTTCGCAAGCGGGCGGCGGCGGCGGAGCAGGACACCGCCCCCCGGGCCGAGGCCCGGCGCATCGCCGACGAGCGGTTCGCCAAACGCGGCCTGCCGGAATACCTGGCCCAGGGCGGCGGGCTGTCGGTCTTTCGCAAGCTGGCCCAGCAATGGGCAACCCGCAAGGCGATCAAGGGCGCCGACCCGCGCGCTGTGCTGATGCGCTTTGCCGGGCAGCGCGCGGGCGCCTGACGCCCTTTGCCCGACGCCCCAGGACCGAGGACCCGAGCCGTGAGCGAGACCGACAGCCTGCTGACCGTCGCGATCATGTCCTACAACCGGCCCGATTATCTGCGCAATTGCGTCGACTCGGTGCACCGGCACCTGCCCGGGGCGCGGATCCTGGTGATGGACGACGCCTCGGACGACCCGGTGCAACAGGCCGAACTGCGCCGCGCCGAAAACGAACGCGGGGCGCGCGTGGTCATCGGCGGCGCCGGCAGCGACTGGCACGGCGGCCTTTACGGCAACATGCAGCGCGCGCTCGAACTGTGCGAGACGCCGCTTCTGCTGTATCTGCAAGACGACAGTCAGATCGTCCGCGACGTCTCGGGCGCCGAGATCGCGGCGCTTGGCGACCATCTGCGGCAAACCGGCGGGGCCTTTCTCTATCCGTTCTTTCTGAAGGCCAAGAAAAAACGCCCCTGGGCGCGCCGCTTCGTGCCCGATCCGGTGCATCGGCTGATGCAGCCCCTGCGCGGCGCGGACGGTGTGGCGCATCTGACCTATGCCGATATCGCGCTGGCGCATGTGCCGGTGCTGCGCGCCGCCGAGTGGCGCTTTCAGCGCAGCGAGCCCCGCAACGAACAGAACGCGGCCGCGCTGTTCCCGCAGGGCATGGCGATCCTGGCTGACCCCTGGGGTTTTTACTGCCCAGAGGTTCCGGTCTTCCGGCACCGCGCGCGCACCCGCTCGTGGGTGCATCGCTGGGCGACGCGGGGGACCTCGGGGGCCAACCGGTTGCGGGCGCTGGACGGCGCGGCCGTGGCCCGCCTGCGCGCGCGCGCGCCCCTGGATCTGCCGATCGCCGAAGATTGGCTGACCGCCGAGGACCCGCGCATCAAAAGGCCGTTCGTCTTTGACGAAATGAAGCGCAACAAACTGATCTGGCTGGCCTTCACGCTGGAACAGCGGCTGCGGCGGCGGGGTTAGCCGCGCTTGTCCCACAGCGCCTGCAACGCCGGGTCGATCTGCCAGTCCACGGTATCGGCGGTCTCTTCGCGGCCCTCTTTCCAGCGCGTGGAAATGCCGTGGCAATGCGCGAACCAGAAATCGGGCGCGCCGGAGATCCAACTGCGGGGCAGCGATTCCAGCGAATGGGTCATCCAGGACCAGCGCCCCACCACCCCCTGCGGGTCAAGGGCGTATTTCGACGGGCAGGCCCGGGCCCGGGCCGGGTCGATCCACAGGTGATCGGCGTGCAGGGGCTTGCCCCGGCCCGGTTTGGCAAAGCGCCAATAGCCGGGAAAGGTCATCACGCCCAGCCGCCGGTCGCGCGCCGCGTCGAACACGCTGGCACCGCTGTTCGACACCACGATCTCGTCCACATCGCACGACAGGACCGCCCGCGCCCGCCCGAGGTAGAGATCGCGGTTCGTGTTGGCGATGCCGGTTTGCAGGAACCGGGCCTGCGAGGCACGGCGGCAGATGGCCGAACTGGGGCCATAGCGGAACGGCACCGACAGGATGCGCACCGCCTTCAGGAAATCCAGCCCGCGCAGCCGCTCCAGCAGGTGCTCCAGCGGATAGGCCGTCGAGGCATTGTCCGAGATCAGCAGCGCCTCGGCCCCGTGATGGCGGTTGAGATGCGCCATCCAGTCCACGATCCAGTCGGGATCGTTGTTCTGCGACATGGTGTAGACGGTGTTCAGCCCCGCAAAGACATCCGTCGCCTGATGCAGGATCGCCATCGCCTGCGTCCGCCCGTCCAGTGTCAGGATCAACCGGTCAGCCGGCGTGGTCAGCGCGAACTCGGCGATCACATACCGCTTGAAATGCCGCAGCCTGGGCGCCGGCAAGGGGCCCCGGTCGGTCGCATACCCGGCGCGCGCCAGCAGCGGCGCCAGGTTCAGCGCCCGGGGACCATAGAGCCGCAGCAAGCCCCGGTCCTGCAACCAGACCGCGGAATAATAGAGCACGTCGTCGTCATAGCGCGCGCGCAGCCCCGGGTCGTCGGTGCGAAAACGCACCAGCGGCGGCAAGCCGCGCCTTGGCGCCCCTTGGGGCAGGGTCAGGCCGGTCAGGGCGTCGATCGCGCGGGGTTCGGGCATTCACGGGACTCGCCGGATGGTCGGCGCGACCCTAGACAAAGGCGCGTGCGGCGGCAAGCGGCGGTGCGATTGTGCGCCAGGTCACAGACTTTGTGCGCCGATCGGCACCCCGCTCACGCAAATGCGACCGCGCACCCGTCAAAGCTGTGCCTATCCTGCGCCCGCACACACCAACAGGGAGAGCCCCATGTTCCGCACCGCGACTGCCCTTGCCCTCGCCGCAACGCTGGCCTTGCCGACGCTGGCCGGCGCCGAGGAGACCTCGGACCCGAACATCATCGCGCGTCAGGCGCAGATGAACCTCATGGCCTACAACCTGGGCGTTCTGGGGGGCATGGCACAGGGACGCATCCCCTTTGACGCGGCGATGGCCAGCGCGGCAGCCACCAGCCTGCACCAGATCGCCACCATCGACCACGGCCGCATGTGGCCCGAAGGCTCGGACAACATGAGCGCCGACGACACCCGCGCCCTGCCGGCCATCTGGGATGACATGGCCGGTTTCGAAGCCCGCTATGCCACGCTGGCCACCGCATCCGAAGCGATGGCCGCGGCCGCGGGGACAGACCTCGCGACGCTGCAAGGGGCCGTGCGGAACCTGGGCGGCGCGTGCGGTGGCTGCCACCAGACCTATCGCCAGCCGGAGTGAGCGCATGAAGCGGCTGATTGGCGCGGCCCTGGTCCTGGGCGCGGCCGGGCTGGCGGGTTTCTGGGTTCTGACCCGACCCGCCGCCCTGCCCGACGACACGCTGGCCGCGCTGCATCTCGCCCAAGGGGATGCGGCGCGCGGTGAGCAGGTCTTCTGGACCGGAGGCTGCGCCAGTTGCCACGACGCGCCGGGGGTCGAATCGCAGGCCCCCGACGCGGCGCGCCTGGTGCTGGCCGGGGGGCGGGCCTTTGCCACGCCCTTTGGCACCTTCCATGCGCCGAACATTTCGATGGCCCCCCAGGCCGGGATCGGGCGCTGGACGCTGGATCAGTTCGCGACGGCGCTGCTGCGTGGCGTCTCGCCCCGGGGCGCGCATTACTACCCCGCCTTTCCCTATACGACCTACGCCCACGCGACGCCGCAGGACGTGGCCGATCTTTGGGCCTTCTGGCAGACGCTGCCGGCCGATGCCACGCCCTCGCTGCCGCACGAGGTCCGCTTTCCGTTCTCGATCCGGCGCGGATTGGGGTTGTGGAAGCTGCTGAATTTCACCACGGATTTCGCCACCCCGCCCAGCACCGACCCGCAGGTCGAACGTGGCCGCGACCTGGTCGAATCCTGGGGGCATTGTGGCGAATGCCACACGCCGCGCGACGCGCTCGGCGGTCTCGACAGGTCACACTGGCTTGCGGGGGCGCCCGCGCTCACGGGCACGGGCCGGATCCCGGCGCTGCCACCCGAAGGCTGGTCCGCCGCGGATATCGCCGCTTATCTTCAGAGCGGCTTCACCCCCGAATTCGATGTGGTCGGGGGTGAGATGGCTGACGTGGTTGCCAACCTTGGCCATATCGCCCCCGAGGATCGGGCGGCGATCGCGGCTTACCTGATCGCGCTCAGATCATCGCCCAATCGCTGAATTTCTGCGTCGGGCGCGGCGCGGGTTGCGGCGCGGGCTTGGCGGGTTGGCGGACGAATTTCGACATGGGTCTTTCCTGTGAATCACGCGACGAATCGCCGCTGTCCTATCTCTCTGTCGTGGCTCATCCACAAGAGGGTCATTCAACAATGAGACAAAATTGAGGCGACTTATCCACAGCCTCGGCGGAACCCCGCCCAGGGTGCATTCGCGCTTGACTTGACAGGGCGCCGGAGGCCAAACCTCGGGCCATGACCGCAGCCCGCCTCTCCATCGACCTCGACGCCATCGCCGCCAACTGGCAGCGGCTGGCACGGCTCAATCGTGCCGAAACCGGCGCCACCATCAAGGCCGACGCCTATGGGCTGGGCGCGGGTCCGGTCGCGCGCCGGCTGGCGGCCGCAGGGGTGCGCAGCTTCTTCGTGGCCCTCGCCGAAGAGGGCGCGGCGATCCGCCAGGCCTTGGGCGCCGGGCCCCGCATCTTCGTCTTTTCCGGGCACATGGCGGGCGATGCGCAGACGCTGCGCAACCTCGACCTGATCCCCGTGCTGAATTCGGCCGAACAGATGGTGCGCCATTTCGAATCCCTGCCCGACCATGCCTTCGCCGTGCAACTCGATACCGGCATGAACCGGCTGGGCATGGAACCCGCCGAATGGTCGGCGGTGCGTGCGCTGGCGCTGCCCAAGGGCCCGAAACTGATCCTGTCGCACCTGGCCTGTGCGGACGAGCCCCAGCACGTGATGAATGCCGAACAGCGCGAGGCCTTTGTCGAGATGACCGACGGCTGCGATGCGCCGCGCTCTCTGGCGGCGACGGGCGGCGTGCTGCTGGGACCCGGTTACCACTTCGACCTGGCGCGGCCCGGTATCGGCCTTTACGGCGGCGCGCCCTTCGACGAGGCGCTGCCGGTCGTCACCCTGTCCCTGCCCGTCATCCAGACGCGCGAGGTCGCGACCGGCGAGCCGGTCGGATACAACGGCACCTGGGTTGCCGACAAACCCTCGAGCATCGCGACGGTGGCCTCGGGCTACGCCGACGGGTTGCTGCGGTCCCTTTCGGGCAAGGCCACGCTCTGGGCTGGCGACACCGCCTGCCCCGTGGTCGGCCGGGTGTCGATGGACCTGATCACCGTCGATGTCTCGACGCTTGAGACGGTGCCGGACGCGTTGGACATTCTCGGCCCGCACCAGGGCGTCGATGACCTGGCCGCGCAGGCCGGAACCATCGGCTACGAGATCCTGACCAGCCTGGGCGCACGCTACCGGCGCCGTTATACCGGGCAGACCGCATGATCGGGGTGTCGGCCCTCGGCGCGACGGGACGCGGCTTTGCGGGCGTTCTGGGCGCGGTCGGCCGGTTCGTCGGCTTTGCCGCGCAGGCGCTGGCGTGGATGGTGCGCCCGCCGTTCCACGCGCGCGAATTCGGCGCGCAGGTGTTGCTGATCGGCTGGTTCTCGATGCCGGTCGTGGGGATGACGGCGCTGTTCACCGGGGCCGCGCTGGCGTTGCAGATCTATGCCGGATCGGCGCGGTTCTCGGCCGAATTCGCCGTGCCGTCGATCACCGCGATCGGCATGGTGCGCGAACTGGGGCCGGTGCTGGGCGGGCTGATGGTGGCCGCGCGCGTCGCCTCATCCATCGCCGCCGAAATCGGCACGATGAAAGTCTCGGAACAGATCGACGCCCTGCGCACGCTGGCGGTCGAACCGATGCAATACCTGACGGTTCCCCGCCTGTTGGCGGCGACTTTGGCGATGCCGGTGCTGGTGGCGGCGGGCGATTCCATCGGCATCCTGGGTGGCTATGCGGTCGGCGTCACGCGGCTGGGGTTCGATGGCCCCACCTATTTGCGCAACACGTTGGATTTCCTGGAATTCTGGGACGTAGGCTCGGGCCTGGTCAAGGGCGCTGTGTTCGGCTTCCTGGTCGCGCTCTCGGGGTGCTATTTCGGCATGACCTCGGGCCGCGGCGCGCAGGGTGTGGGCGAGGCCACGAAATCGGCGGTGGTGCTGGCCTCGGTGTTGATTCTGGCCGCGAATTACCTTCTGACCGAGGCCTTCTTTTCGGCATGATCCACGCGGACGATCTTCACAAGGCGTTTGGCGCCAAGCGGGTGCTGAGGGGCGTGTCCTTCGCCGTCCCCAAGGGCCAGAGCCTGGTGGTGATCGGCGGATCGGGCTCGGGCAAATCGGTGCTGCTGCGCTGTCTTCTGGGGCTGGAGCGCGCCGATCGCGGCCATGTCCGCATCGCCGGGCTGGACGACCCCGCACCGCAGGTGCTGGCGACGCACGTGGGGATGCTGTTCCAGGGCGGCGCGCTGTTCGATTCGCTTCCCGTATGGCAGAACATCGCCTTTCGCCTGATGCGCGGCACCGGGCGGATGGGACGCGCCGCCGCCCGGGACCTGGCGGTGGAAAAGCTGGCCCGGGTCGGCCTGGGGCCCGAGGTTGCCGATCTCTATCCCGCCGAACTGTCGGGCGGGATGCAAAAGCGCGTCGGACTGGCCCGCGCCATCGCCGGCGACCCGCCGATCCTGTTCTTCGACGAACCGACCGCCGGGCTGGACCCGATCATGGCGGCGGTCATCAACGCCCTGATCCGCGGCGTCGTGACCGAAATGGGCGCGACCGCCGTGACAATCACGCACGACATGCGCACGCTGAGCGACGTGGCGGACCGCGTCGCCATGCTGCACGAGGGGCGCTTTTGCTGGCAGGGCAGCGCCAGCGAGGCGCTTTCCACCGACGACCCGGTGATGCGCCAGTTCACCCAGGGCCGCACCGAGGGGCCAATCCCGACGCTGCGCTGATCCGCGCCGCCTCAGGCCGGCGCGGTCATCCCGGTTCGGCCGTCGGCACCGTCTGCATCGCCGTCGCGCTGGCGAGCGGTGGCTGGACGGGGTCCATCGGCAGGGGCGCGTTTGCGCCCGGCGGCTGGGTCAGCCGCACCGCGCGCATCCCGCGTGTCTGCCCCAGGCGGCCCGTGGCCGGGTTCTGACCGTCCAGCGCGATCAGTCGCACCTCCTCGAGGTTGGACAAGGGGAAGGTCAGCGTGCTGCCGATACCCAGGCCCAGGACCTCGGCCAGGGGCAGGGTCACGCGGCCCAGTTCCGCCCGCAGGA
>Ga0116152_10003254_pt1 | contig 13085 bp, 11 predicted proteins | sample AD_UKC119_MetaG_FD_89894 | JGI IMG/M metagenome (GOLD analysis project Ga0116152, IMG submission 89894) | Active sludge microbial communities of municipal wastewater-treating anaerobic digesters from Hong Kong - AD_UKC119_MetaG | ecosystem: Engineered > Bioreactor > Anaerobic > Digestate...
AAGTATCCAGGTGATTTTCAGTTCTCTGATCAACTTGTGATGAAAGTGCTGTTCGCCCATCGGGCACACGCACGAGTCCTTGCAATCGACACAACCCAGGCTGAAGCGATGGAGGGCGTTGTGATGGTTCTTACTGCAAAAGATGTGCCAGTGAACGAGTATGGGCTTGGGGTAAATGACCAACCCGTCTTGTGTGGACCGGGTTCCAGCATTGAGGGTACTGATGTTGTGCGTTTTGAAGGGGACCAGATCGCTTTGGTGATTGCAGAAAGTGAAAAAATTGCCGCTGAAGCGCTAAAGCGGATTTTGGTGACTTACGAAGAGTTACCGGTTGTGAAAACGCTTGGCGAAGCCTTAAGCGAAGGCGCGCCGATTCTTCATTCCCGTTTAAAAAATAACATCTTCCATCACAACATTGTTCGCAAGGGCTCAACGGATGAGGCATTTAAGCATTGCGCAGTGATCGTGGAAGGCGAATACCAGACTCCGGTCCAGGAACACGCTTACTTGCAGCCGGAATCGGGTGTTAGTTTCATGGACGAAGAAGGCAGGATCACGATTGTAACTGCCGGGCAGTGGGCTCATGAAGATCAGGAACAAGTGGCGCACTCCCTTGGAATGCCTCATGAGAAAATCCGCATCATTTATCCTGCCATCGGAGGAGCATTTGGTGGAAGGGAAGATATGTCCGTCCAGATCATCCTTGGACTGGCTGCGCTAAAACTTAATGAACGCGGGATTGACCGACCTGTGAGGGTTGTCTGGTCGCGTGAAGAATCGATCATTGGGCATTGTAAGCGGCATGCTTACACCATGAAAGCGAAGTGGGGAGCAAGCGCGAAAGGGAAAATCCTGGCTGCTGAATGCGAAATCTGGGCGAATGGCGGTGCTTACGTTTACACCTCGCCTAAAGTGCTTGGAAATGCCACGCTACTTGCAACCGGACCTTATGAGGTGCCTAATGTTAGCACTGACGCCTATGCTGTTTACACCAACGACATTCCAGGCGGGGCTTTCCGGGGTTTTGGTGGACCGCAAGCGGCGTTTATGGCAGAAATGCAGGCGGCTAAACTGGCAGAAGCCCTGAAAATGGATCCGGTTGAATTTCGTATGCGCAATCTGTTCAAGGAGGGTTCCACAATTTCAATGGGGTCACAGCTTCCCGCAGGAGTAACAATCCGGGAGGTGGTGCAAAAGTGCGCTGAAGAGGCAGGCTGGACGCAAGGTCCGGATGGTTGGAAAAAACCTGAGCTCACTCCGTCAGAAAATCCCAACGTCAGGCGGGGACTTGGGATAGCTTGCGGATATAAGAACATTGGTTTTTCTTACGGGGCTCCTGAAAATTGCGGCGCTATTATCATCCTTGAGGGGAACGAGCAAATTGAAAAAGCGAAGTTGTTCCATGCTGGCGCAGAAGTTGGCCAGGGATCGCACAGTGCGTTTGCCCAATTTGCAGCCCAAGCCCTGGATTTACCCATAGAAAAGCTTGAACTGCATTACTCTGATACTTCCAACTCGCTCAACTCAGGTAGTGTTTCAGCCTCACGCATGACGCACATGGCAGGTAATTCCATTATTGGCGCGGCAAAATTGGCTTTGGAACGTTGGCAAGCCGGCGATCGTCCTGCTATAGGATCTTTTGTTTATCGTCCACCAGCCACCACAAAAATGGACGAAATTGATGGGCACTGCAATCCAAACTTCACGTATGGTTACGTTGCCCAGGCAGTATTTGCTGATGTCAATATCCAGACAGGTGAAGTTCGTTTGCGCGATGTGATCAGTGTGGATGATGTTGGCAAAGCGATCAACCCGATGCAAGTAGAGGGGCAGATCGAGGGATGCGTGGTCCAGGCTGCTGGTTACGTAATCCTTGAGAACTGGAAGAAAAGGAATACCAGGGCACTGACAAAAGAGCTTTCTACCTATCTCATCCCCACCGTTCTGGATATTCCCGATCGGACTCGTTCGATTATTTTGGAGTATCCTGATCCGATTGGTCCCTATGGCGCCAGAGGAATGGGAGAGATGCCCTTCTTGCCTTTTGCGCCTGCGGTGATTGACGCGGTTTACCATGCTACAGGAATACGCTTTCATAGCTTTCCTCTGACTGCTGAAAGAGTTCTGCGCGGTCTGGGGAAGCTGGCGCCAGAGGTAAGTGGATTCTGGGATTATGAGTAATAAGGTTGCGGGAATCGTCCTGGCAGCGGGCGGTTCGAGCCGGTTTGGCGCGCCAAAACAATTACTACCGTGGAGAAATACAACTGTACTAAACAGTGTTGTTTGTACTGCGCTGGAAACAGGACTTGCGCCGGTAGTCGTGGTACTTGGAGCAAATGCGGATCAGATCGAGCCTGGATTACCAGAAGGCTGTGTAGTCGTAAAAAACGTTTTTTGGTCTGAAGGTCAGAGCACCTCGATGAAAGCTGGATTAGCGCAACTACCAGAGGATATTGAAGGAATGCTGATTTTGTTGGGGGACCAGCCCCAAATAAATCCACTTTTTTGTGAAAGTATCCTGCGAAAGGGTCTCGAAACCGGAAAGATCACGATTCCCTACGTAAATGACCGGCGTGCAAACCCGGTTTATTTCCCCAGAAAAACGTTCGAAAAGCTTCGACAAGTGGTTGGTGACAAGGGCGGGCGGGCTATCTTTTCGGAATTCCAGGTCGAACTCTTACCCTGGCTGGACGACTGCATGGCGATGGATATCGACAACCCCGAAGATTATGAAAAACTCAAATCCTGTTACGGCTTTGAATAGGGGAGGAAGAATTTAGTATAATCGTTGGGTCATTGAAATATGTGTACGCTTAATCTTGGCAATCTCATATTGCCATTTGAATAGAGTGTTTACTAAAGAATAGGTAACTAACTAATAAACCAGGAGACTATTTTGCTAACCGACCAAACTGTTTTAAATGCCTTACGCAATGTGATGGATCCCGATTTACATCAGGATCTTGTTAGCCTTGACATGATCAAGGATGTGAAAGTTGACGGAGATCAAGTTAGTTTTACGATAGAACTAACGACTCCCAGCTGCCCACTCAAGTCAAAGATTGAAAATGACGCCCGCCAGGCTGTTTTGAGCATGACCGAGGCCAAAGAGGTAGACATCAACATGTCGGCTCGCGTTCGGAATCCAAAGGCTGTGACGATTGATAAAAATCAATTTAAGCACGTTATAGCCGTTGGTTCTGGCAAGGGAGGTGTGGGTAAGAGTACGGTTTCGGTAAACCTGGCATTGGCGTTGGCAAGGGATGGTGCCAAGGTTGGTCTGCTCGATGCCGATATTTATGGTCCAAACATTCCTCGCATGCTGGGCATCGATCGGTTGCCCGATAAGGAATCCGAAGGCAAGATTCCCGTTGCGGACGTTTTTGGAATGAAAGTTTTATCGATTGGTTTTCTCGTGCAAAACGGTCAGCCGCTGATCTGGCGAGGACCCATGCTCCACTCGGCTATACAACAGTTCATCACGGATTTTGATTGGGGCGAACTCGATTACTTTGTAGTGGATTTACCGCCAGGCACAGGCGATGTGCAGCTTTCTTTGAGTCAAACATTACCCCTTACCGGAGCGGTGATCGTGACAACGCCCCAGCAGGTTGCTATCGATGACGCATCAAGGGCCGTAGCAATGTTTGAGAAGCTTGAAGTACCCGTGTTGGGGATTGTAGAGAACATGTCATACTTGCTCATGCCGGATGGCTCGAAACTGGCAGTTTTTGGCACCGGTGGAGGCGAGCATCTCGCTTTTCGCACTGGTACCACCTTCCTGGGCAGGATTCCGCTGGATCCTGAGATCGGGCAAGGCGGGGATACAGGAAGCCCGGTTGTGTTGATGCCAGATGGCAACCCAAGTGCTGAAGCGTTTAGGGAGATTGCTTGCAGAGTGGCTGCGGAAGCCAGCATCAAAGCTCACGAGCGTGAAGCCCTGGGATGATATAATCGCCATCATGTCTGAAACAAATTATATTGGCGTTCAATTTAAGCCGATCGGCAAAACGTATAGCTTCGCATTTCCAGAAGGACTGGAAGTTGAGCGAGATACCCTTATTGTAGTTAATACTGTACGGGGTAAGCAGATCGGAAGGGTCACAACTGTGAATCTAGCTCAACCGGAAAATACTTCTGAGGTTCAACCCATTGAAAGGATTGCCAACGAGGAAGATCTGCAACGAAAGGCGGAAATTTCTGCCAAAGAGGAAGAAGTCGTCCTGGCAGTAGCAAAATACCTGCGTGATCCTGGTCACGAAGGCGTAAAGGTTGTTGATGCTGAATACAGTCTTGATTACTCGAGGCTCACCATCTATCTCAACTACGAGACAACCACAGACTTTAATCCGCGCAATTTCATCCGGGATGTTTCACATATGTTCAAGGATTGCCGGATTGAAGTGCGGCAGGTCGGACCCAGAGATGCTGCCAAGGCACTCTCGGGCATCGGATCTTGCGGGATAGAAAAACGCTGCTGTTCCAGGTTCCTGACAGAATTCAGTTCGATTTCGATCAAGATGGCAAAATCTCAGGATATTTCCCTGACTCCGATGGAGATCACCGGAATTTGCGGACGGCTTCGCTGCTGCCTGGCGTATGAGCACGAATTTTACGAAGAGGCTCGCCAAAAGCTGCCCAAGAAGAAAAAGATGGTAGTTACTCCCCTCGGAGAGGGGAAGGTACTGCAAGTTATGCCCTTGAAAGATTCAGTTTTGATCGACCTGCCCGAAAAGGGACCCAGGGAATTTACCCGAACAGAACTTGAAACCGGCATCCTTGAAGAAAAAGTCGTTCCAGTTGTTGCCAGGGATTTTGCGTTCTCTGAGGAAAATGAAGATGTCGAGGTAGTGCGCCTGGATTCTCCAAAACAGCGGGAAGATAGATCTCGCGGAAGAAGCGGCAGACCGGATAACAGATCACGCCAGGGCAGTCAGCCCGGCGGCGGAAATCCACGGGATGGACAGAGATCAACCAGGGAACAAAAGCCCTCAAACAATCGACGGCAGGATCAGCCACGGAATAGCAATCAGCAATCCAATCCAAGCCGGCAGGATCGAACAGCGCAGCCGCAAGAACAACGAAAAAACAACTCAAGTCGCAGGAGAAAATCACGTCCAAGGCGCGATCAAACCTCAGACAAATCTCCGAAACAGGAATAACACAACGATGATTTTTCCAGAATGGGAAGGATCAAAAAAAATCATGGTAATCCTCGCCCATCCGGACGACCCGGAGTTTTTTTTGGGTGGAACGATCGCCGAGTGGGCAAAGCAGGGTCACAAGGTAAGTTATTTGCTCCTGACAAAAGGGCAAAGGGGGGTTAGCCCTGAATATCCTGATCCTGCATTGTTGGGCGAGGTACGGGTGCGAGAGCAGCAAAACGCTGCGGTGAAACTTGGCATAAAACAAATCGAGTATCTCGATTATCAGGATGGTTATCTTGTTCCAGATATTGAAGCCCGAAAGAAAGTGACACGGGAAATTCGAAGAACACGGCCCGACATTGTCGCCACTTTTGACCCATTGTTTATTTATCAAAGGGGACGAATTAATCATCCTGATCATAGGGCTGCAGGTCAAATTGTGATCGATGCCATCTTCCCCGCAGTCGAAAACCCTGCTTTCTTTCCGGAACTGTTAGACGAAGGGCTGCTCCAACACCGTATTAAGGAGCTTTGGCTCTGTTCGCCGGTGGAAGCTAACTTTGAAATGGATGTGACCGGTAACTGGCAATCGAGACTGGATGCATTATTGGAGCACGTCTCACAGGTTGGCGAGCCAAAGGAGTTCCTGGAACAAATGGAGTCAAAAAGACGAACCCGTTTTGGTGAAAAAATGTGTTACGTTGAATCTTTCAGGAGATTAATTTTATGAGCGAATCTCACATTTATCAATTTGCCCAAACTCTTCAAGATTCCGCCAGTCAACACCGTCGACACATCCACCGCAATCCGGAACTCGCATTTCAGGAATTTCAGACTGCTGATTACGCAGCAAAGGTGCTGGAAGAACTGGGTTTTGAAGTTTCCCGTGGATTTGGCAAGACAGGGCTGGTGGCATCTTTATCCACTGCTAATGAAGGTTCACACTTTTTGCTGCGCTTCGACATGGACGCGCTGGCCGTGCCAGAACAAACCGGCCTTGAATTCGCATCGACGAAAGCGGGATTTATGCACGCCTGTGGTCATGACGGGCATGTTTCAATTGGTCTGACGGTGGCAAAAATTCTCGCGGACATGAAAAACGAATTGCCTGGGAGTTACTATCTGGTTTTTCAGCCGGCTGAAGAAATCGGACAGGGAGCTTCAGCCATGATCGCGGATGGTGTACTTGATTACATCCAACCAGACTATGCCCTGGCAGTGCATCTCTGGGCTGAAGAACCTGCGGGATGGTTGGGAATTACATCAGGCCCGGTGATGGCTGGAAGCAAAGACCTGAGTATCAAGGTTCGTGGGGTTGGCGGGCACAGTGCTCGTCCCCACAAAGCCGTGGATCCGATCCTGGCAAGTGCCCATCTTATCACTGCGCTTCAATCCATCGTCAGCCGCAAAATAGATCCGCTTGAGAGTGGGGTTTACTCGATCACTCAAATTCATGCCGGTTCGACCATCAACGTCATCCCTGAAGTTGTCACCTTGAGCGGTACACCGCGTTATTTCACCCCGGAGGTGGAAGAAGAAATCGAGACTTCGACAATCCGAATCTGTGATGGGATCGCGAAGACATTTGGCTGTGAAATCGAGGTTAACCTTGGAGTTAACGCACCGCCTTTGGTAAACAATCCAGCGGTATGCCAGGCCGCAGAGGTGGCTGCCCGGATAATCAGTCCTAAATTTGTGATTGAAAAAAATCTGAGAATGATGGCGTCGGAAGATATGGCGCTGTTTCTTCAACGCCTACCTGGGGCGATGTTCTTTATTGGCGCAGGCAAGGAAGATCCCGAAACACGCTTTCCATTGCATCATCCCCGTTTTGATATTGACGAAAGCAGTCTTGTCACTGCAGCCACGCTTTTGCTGGAGACTTGCAAGCAGTTGGCAACTACCACCTTATGAAATCTGAGCCAGTAGTCATTGGCTTGTGTGGATCAAGTGGAAGCGGAAAGACTCTAACTTGCCAGAAGCTTATTCAAGAATTGCGTTCCGCGAACATTGCCTGCTGTGGTTTTATTTCGCCAGCTTTCTTTGAGGAAACAAAAAAGTCAGCCATCAAGGTTCAGTGGCTTGAGAGCGGCGAGGAACGGACCATGTTGATTCCTGCAACAGAAACCAGCCAACACACTATTGGACGGTGGCAGATCCTCCCTGAGGTTTTTGAATGGATCAGCCAGAAACTTGAGGACATGCAAGGCTGCCAGGCTTTTTTTTGTGACGAGATTGGGCCGTTGGAAGTGTTGCAAGCAAAAGGATGGATCAAAGCGCTGGATGTTGTGGACGAGAGAAGGTGTGAAATAAACGTGATTACCTTCAGGCCTTCACTAAAAGAATATTTTTGCCAACGTTATCCTGCCATGATTCTTTACGACCTAGAAATTGCAGGGGATGATGTCAAAATCGTCAAAGATGTTAAACACCTCATCGGTATAGACTAGACCAAGGCAAAAACAGCCTTGCTTATGTATAATCCCAGTATGAAAGAAGATCCTTCAAACCAAATGCCCCTGACCCAGCACCTGGAAGACTTGCGCAAAGTTTTATTAAGGGCACTGCTCGGTCTGTTTGCAGGTGTGATCGCAGGCACGTTTTTTGTTAAACCGGTACTCGATTTCTTTGCCAGACCTATCGGTGGAGTGGAGAAGCTGCAGGTGATCGAAGTGACCGAGTCGATTTCCGTCTACATGCGCGTCGCGCTGCTTATCGGTTTGATTGTTGCTTTACCCTGGATTTTCTTTCAGTTGTTCTCATTTATTGGAAAGGGCCTTAAAAAGAGCGAAAAACGTGGATTGTTGATCGCAATTCCATTCGCAACTATCCTTTTCCTGGTTGGCGGTGGCTTCGCATTTTTTGTAATGCTGCCGTCTTCCATGAATTTTTTTACCAGCTTACTGGAAGTGAATACCAGTCTGCGATTGAGTTCCTACTTTGGATTTGTGATCAACCTGGTATTCTGGATTGGAATTAGTTTTGAATTACCCTTGCTGGTTTTTGTGCTGACCCGGGTTGGGGTTATCAAACCCGGCTTTTTAACCAAGGGATGGCGTGTCGCGTTGGTTTTGATCGCGGTGATGGCGGCGGTGATTACTCCGACAGGTGATCCTGTAAATATGGTAATTTTCATGTTGCCGCTATTTGTATTATATTTATTAAGTATTGGGCTTTCGGCACTGGCATACAAAGCAAGGCGCGCCAGTGAAGTTGGAAGATCGGAGGATAAGTGATATGGGAAGTTTACATTGGCCTGAAATAATCTTGATCCTGGTAGTCCTGGTTCTCGTTTTTGGAGTTGGTCGCATCTCAAAGATCGGCGGCGAATTAGGATCCGGCATCAAAGCGTTTAAAGAAGGTTTGAACGGCAAGAAGAAGTCTGATGAAGAGAATGAATCAGACGAACCCAAGGCTTCCTAGTAGGCTTGAACATGGAATTCTTAAATCTCGGCTGGTCTGAGATTCTCCTAATCCTCACGCTGGCATTTATTGTGCTCGGTCCGGATCGGATCAAGAAATTCGGAGGAGACTTTGGGGTTTTCCTGCGAAAATTGAGCAAAGACGGACTATTTCGGGAAGTAGTGCAAACAACAGACGAATTGCGCAATTATCCGCGAAAAATCCTGAATGAAGCCATGCTGGACCAACCTGTGATGTATGATCAGGCAGAAAGAAGCATGATTCATCCGCCAGAAGAAACAATTGACGCTGAAACTGGCAATGAACAGGATCAAAACCAGGCAGAGTAGATTGCCTGGTTATTTCATAAATTTTCGCATCTCACCCATCACCATTTCAAAAGCTGAACCTGCATCCTGCAAAGGTTTTTTCTCACTTGTCGGAACGATAGCTTCATAGATTGCCAGGAATTGAGGTTTTGTGAAATGATGGGAGATATCGAAGATGGCAGTCGGGTTGGTTGGCAGCACGGGTAGCTTTTGCATAAACAAGCCTTTTGCCAGGGTCGAAAGGCGGAAATGTTGCATTAAGCGATGGAGACGGGATGTCGGTGTGGATTTGAAGGATTCCAGTCTGATACCAGCCAAATGAACTGAGAGCTCAGTTTGTGCAGACACTTTAGCGACACAGACAGTCAAAGATTTGTGGGCTTCGTCGTAGCTGCTTTCAAAAGCTAATTCCACTTCCGAGCCGCTAATATGTATCCCGGTTGGTTGACTGATACCGATGATTTCAAATTCATAGTCCCGGATTATCGGAAAACCTGTAATCGCATCTGGCTGTCCTGTCACGACTGACTTCGTAAGTTTGAGGCTCTCACCACTCATGGTCTGCGAGAAATCTGTCAAGGCAAAATCCCCATTAAGGTAGGATTGAGTTTCCCCGTCATCTTCGTAGAGTTGATAGCTTCCATCTGCGCCAGCAAAGAATTTAACCTGAAGTCGTGATGGCAGCCTGACTCCATTTGCCGGAGCATCAGCACTCATTGGGATAATAGCTCCAGCTTTGACGAAGACCGGGATCTGGCTTTGGGCGGCCTGGAGGGTCAACCACTGCCCGCCTTCGAAGGTTTCATTGGTGAAGAAATCAAACCACTGCCCAGCTGGGAGCCAGACTGAATGGCGCGTGAGTTTGGTACTTGGATCCGCAGGTTGGGTGATTGGGGCAACAATGAGCTGACGGGCGAAGGTGTATTGATTGGGCGACTGGTAAGCGGTTTCTTCGTTCGGATAAGAATAGTACATGGGGAGGATGAGGGGCTCTCCCTGTTCAGCATTGAGCCAATTGGCGGTGTAGATCAAAGGCAACAGAAAATGCCGAAGCTGCATGGCAGAGCGGGCGTTTTCCAAAATGTCCTTGCCAAAAGCCCAGGGACGCCTGTCTATGAATTCATTGTTGGTTGAGTGTAGCCTGAAGATCGGGCTGAAAACGCCAAATTGCACCCAGCGCAGATAAAGCTCGGGGTCTTCAATCCCCTCACAGTGCCCGCCGATGTCGTGGCTCCACCAGCCATACGCGACGTTGGCGGCTGTTGCAGTCATTTCTGGTTGAAATGCCAGGCTCTCCCAGGAGACGATGGTGTCACCTGAGAAACCGATCGGGTAGCGATGTCCACCCAAGCCTGGCCAGCGGGAGAAGATGAATGGACGTCGCTCTGGTATTCGGCCAAGGTCATAGTAGTGCAGATGGTTGAGCCAAAACAGCGGATCCAAACCAGCTGTTGCGGATTGCGTGCCTTGCTGCCAGTCCATCCACCAGAAGTCAACCCCCTGTTTTTCCATTGGATGATGGAGATATTTGAAATAAGCTTCCGTATAAGTCCGACTAGCGATGTCAAAGAAAACAGGTTTTTTTTCAGATGGGTCCTGCCCAAGAGCCGATGCCATGGCGGCATAGGCATCCTCATGTGGATGGACGCCTTCGGCGGGGTGGAGATTCAGGGCGGTTTTCAACCGGCGATGGTGGAGCTCTTCGATAAACTGGGTAGGTTCAGGGAAAAGTTCCCGGTTCCAGGTGTAACCCGTCCATCCAGAGCTGGCGTTGCCAGTCTTGGTGACGTGCCAATCCATGTCCACAATGCAAACTGAAAGTGGTAATTTGTGCTCATTGAATTCATCCATGAGGTCCAGCAATTCCTGGTCTGAATAAGCCCAATAGCGGCTCCACCAGTTCCCCAGTGCCCAACGGGGAAGCAAGCCAGGTCTACCTGAAATAAGCTGGTAATCGGCGATTGCGGCGAGGTAGTCTTGCGCGTAGCCAAAAAAGTAAAGATCCCGCTTTTCGGGAGCGGTTTCCCTGGGCTGGAGCCACTCGTTGTCATCGAAAATCAGGCTGTGGCTGTCATCGACCACCGCCCAGCCGCTGCGCGAGATCAGACCGTCTGGAAAGCTCAGGCGTCCGTTGGTGCTGTCAAGGGTGCGAATGGTGCCGCCAAGATTCGTTTCGTCAGGGTAGCTGTACTGACAGGTCTGACCAGTTTGCTTGAGGGTAATGTGCAGGTCGCGCCAGTGGAATCGTCCGTTTTCTTTGAATCGGAGGTGGAGGTAATCTGTTTCAATGTGAAGCCATCCGTCCTGTTTCCAGGAGTGAAATTCCGGCACGCATTGATCGCGATACAGGAATACCTGGCTGGCGTGATCCTCAAACCTTTTCAGTGGGTCAAATTCCATCCGAATCAGCCGGCTGGTCAGGATTGTGAACCTGGCACTACCTTCGAGTATGATGGCAGCAGGATTGGCTTTTTGGGTGGGTGTGGGGTGAATAGCTTGGATCATTGTTTCTCCGAACGACTTTGATGCTTTAGTTTAACTCTAAAACCCGTTTTTATCACAAGTAGCGAGTAGAATTAGGAAATCAAATCTGAGGAGGTTGGAATGGATGGAATCATTAATGAAAGAATGAATACTCCAGTTGTCAAACGCGCAAAGTGGAGAACCTTGCTCGCGCTTTCGTTGGGATATTTTGTCGATCAGGGTGAAGGGCAGGCCATGTCCATTTTCAGCCCGGTATTGAGGCAACTCCCCTGGGGCTTGACTCTTATGAACCTTTCTTTGATCACATTTACCCGCAGCCTGCTGCAAGCCGTGAGTTCACCTTTCTGGGGATACCTTGCTGACCGCCACTCCAGAAAGAAGGTACTTTTCTGGGGAACGGGTTTTTGGGGACTGTGGACGATCGCGGTTGGCCTGACGCAAAATTTCGGGCAATTGCTGGCTGTGAGGGTGATCTCTGGGATAGGGTTGGGTTGTTTGATGCCAGCTACTTTCTCGATCATGGCTGACACTTTTGCTCCAAAAATCCGCGGCAGAATGCTCGGGCTTTTGGAATCGGTCGGGGTATTTGGCATCATCATTTTCACTGTTGGGCTTGGAAGATTAGCCACTCCTGAGACCTGGCGTTATGGATTTGTAATTTTGGGAATTGCCAGTATTCTGTCCGGTATTGTCATACTTCTTTTTGTTGACGAACCGCTGAGAGGTGAGGCAGAACCTGAAATGAATGGGCAATTGACGCTTGAGGACTCTCAGAAATATACTGCGCAGATTGGCGACATCGAAAAAGTTCTATCTATTCCAACGATCCAGGTCGCTATTTTGCAGGGTTTGGCTGGTTCAATGCCCTGGGTTATTATGGGCGCATTCCTGATCCTGTGGCTGGTTGAGCAGCGGGGACTATCTACCCAAGTGGCGCCAATGGTGTTTGGCGCGATGATCGTCGGGACTGCCATCAGCAATGTGGTAGGCGGTTTTCTTGGCGATTATGCCGATAAGAAAAACCCCAAGTATGGCAGGACGATTATTGGGCAGGCCTCCGTAATTATCGGTATCCCGTTTACGCTGTTTTTGTTTTTGAGGACAGAAAACTGGGATATCCCCTCTTTGACAATTCTCTGTTTTATAACTGCTCTGTTCATAAGTTGGCCTGGAAAGGGCTCCAAAGAGCCGATGATGCCTGCGGTGGTTCCTCCCGAATTACGCTCGACGGCTTTTGCCATGACCACTCTTATCGAGAGCGGTTTTGCCGGAATCGTGGCTTTGATTTTTGGCATCATTGCCGATCGAATCGATTTGCAAACAGCTATGCTCTGGACAATTCCTTTCCCCTGGATCATTTGCGCAATCTTGTTCAGCGGCTTTTATCTGACCTATCCGAAGGATCTTGAGAAAAACAAAAAACTTCTGGAAGATCGCGCCAGGGAATTTGGTATCACAGAGTAAATAAAAAGAAACTGCCGAAAGGCAGTTTCTTTTTCTGGCGGGAGCGACGGGATTTGAACCCGCGGTCTCGGCCTTGACAGGGCCGCATGTTCGACCACTACACCACGCCCCCAGAGCGAAGCATAGTTTATCATGCCAATACACTAAAGTCAAGAACAAAAGTAGAGTGGACTGTGAGGAGGTCAGCACATGGTATACACTTTTTAGATAAGTCATACGAGTTGTACCGGGACCGATGTTTGGAGTTATGGGGGATAAG
>Ga0116152_10003261_pt1 | contig 13075 bp, 12 predicted proteins | sample AD_UKC119_MetaG_FD_89894 | JGI IMG/M metagenome (GOLD analysis project Ga0116152, IMG submission 89894) | Active sludge microbial communities of municipal wastewater-treating anaerobic digesters from Hong Kong - AD_UKC119_MetaG | ecosystem: Engineered > Bioreactor > Anaerobic > Digestate...
AGTGCCTTCCTGCGCCTGCTGCTGATTTCCATCGTCGTACTGCCGGTCGTACCGGCAGAGCAGCTGGGGCCGTATGGCGTGATCAATCCCCGCGAGATCTGGCTGCTCGTCGTGCTGATCAGCGGGCTCGGATTCATCGGCTATCTCGGCGTGAAATTCCTTGGCGAGCGGGGCGGGGTCGGCCTGCTGGCACTGGTCGGGGGGCTTGCCTCGTCGACCGCCGTGACGCTGTCGCTGGCGCAGCTGTCCCGTGCCGACCGGGAGCACCACACGGCGTTTGCCGGAGGAACGTCGACGGCGTGGGCCGTGATGTTTGTGCGCACAGTGATCATTGTTGCGGGCATCCGGATCACCTTGCTGCCGTCGCTGTGGGTGCCGCTGGGGGCGATGTTTGCCGCGACGGTGATCATGGCGCTGCTCGCCTTGCTGCGTGTGCCGGAGAAAGCACCGGCTCAGCTCGCCCTGCCGAACCCGCTGGATCTCAAGTCGGCGCTGATCTTCGCAGCCGTCGTGGCGGGTGCGCTGGTTCTTTCACGGATGGCGCAGGAAGCCTGGGGCGCCGGCGGTATCCTGGGATTTGCAGCGCTGGCCGGCACCGTGGACGCCGATGCCGTGACCGTATCGATGAGCCGGCTCGGCAGCGAACAGATTGCGGACCACGTTGCCGCGCGTGCCATCGTCATCGCCACCATGGCCAACACCGCGTTCAAGGGCGTGATGGCCACCGTAGCGGGAACGGGCGCCTATGGGCGCCAGGTCCTGGTCATGTCGGCAGTCACGCTGGCGGTCGGGTTGGTTGCAACGTTCGCCGCGATTGCTGCCGGTTGGCTCTGACCGCTCAGGCTGCCGTGATCAGCTTTTCGATGTCGGCGACGGGCCGGCGTACATGGTCACCGGTGATCATGTGTTCGATCCGGCCTTTGGTCTGGTCTTCCAGGACGGCACGCATCACGCCCATGGAGCGTGGATCGGCGACCAGTACGAAGCGGCGGGCAGGCGCACCGGCGGACCATTTGTCCATCCTGGCGGCCAGCGATTCGACGAAGCGCTTTTCTTCCTGGTCGTGCCAGTCCGTCTGACCAACGGCGGAGCGCTGGCCATCCGGGCTGGAATAGCGGCCCGGCCTGTCGGTTCCCTGATCATGGGTGGGCGGATTTTCATCTTCGCCGAAGCTGACGGTCCGCAGGTCCATCCGGTCCGCATCACCCTGGTTTTCGTAGACGACGAACTTGCCGCCATCGCATACGACGACCCAGTCTCCATTCCTGAGATGCATGGCCAACTCCTCCTGCGATGCCCGCCGGAGCGGGTTACGCACCATTAATCTGCGCTTTTCCGAAGCATAAACAATACCGCCGCGGGCTGCTGTGCGCGATGCGTAATGTCACGGAGTTCCCCTGCCGGGGCTGGTTTCCCATAGTGGGAAAACGGGTCGGCACTGCAGCCAGAGAGACAGCAATGGATACTCTGCCCACACAGGATAATTCCGGCCCGGCAGGCGTGGCAGCCGGTCCTGCGGACCGCTTGTCCGCCATGCTCTCGCGCGTTGGCTATCCGTCCGTTTCCCGGCGCCTGTCACCGCACGATCATCTTTATTTCGAAGAAGATCCGCGAAGCGGTGTCTATGAAGTAATTTCGGGGACCGTCATCCAGTACACGCTGCTCGCGGATGCGCGCCGGCGGATCGAAGCCTTCTCAAGGCCCGGAGACCTGCTGGCGTTCGGCTTCACCGGCCTGCACGACGAGAATGCCGAGGCGCTGACAGATGCACAGGTGAACTTCATCCCGCGCAGCGTGTTCGAAGCGGCCCTGCGTGACCTGCCGGGGTTTCGCGACGCGGTGTTCCGCCGGATCGAGGCGATGCTGCGCGAGGCGCGCCGCCAATCCACGCTGATCGGCTGGAAAAGCGCGGCGCAGCGCACAGCCAGCTTTCTGATCTTCCTTGAGGAACGGTTCTGCGACCCGGTCAGCGGTATCGTCCGCATTCCCATGACGCGCCGCGACATTGCCGACTATCTCGGACTGACCATCGAAACGGTCAGCCGGATGATCAGTCGGCTGAAAGAGAACGGCATCATTGGCCTGCCTTCGCCGGCGGAATTCGTCGTGCTGGACCGGTCGCGCCTCCTGCTGGCATCCGGCGACCGGGAAGAGGATACGCGGCTGCTGCATCGCGACACGGCCTGATCGCCGGCTGGCTCAGTTCAGGATCCCGGCCCGGAATGCGAGCCGGACGAGATCGGCAATGCCGGTGGCTTCCGTCTTCTGGTGCAGCCCAGCGCGGTAGACGTCGACAGTCCGCGGGCTGAGGCTCAGGTCCCGTGCCACCTCCTTGGTGGATTTGCCCATGATCAGGAGTTCGAAGACTTCCCGCTCCCGTGGTGTCAGACGCTCGATCAGGTCAAGCGCATTGCTTCGGTCCTCGGTCTGTTCATGCATCCGGTGCGACAGGTCGCAGGCACGGTTGAGGGCATTCAGGAGTTCGGCGGACTCCCATGGCTTCTCAATGAAATCGAGTGCGCCCCGCTTCATCGCTTCGACCGCGAGACGGATGTCGCCATGCGCCGTCATCATGATGGTCGGAACGGAGATCTTGCGTGCGCGCATCGCGTCGAGGACATCGAGCCCATCCATGTCCGGCATGTAGTAGTCCAGCAGAAGGCAGGCGCGGCTGTGCTCCGGCGCCGCGTCGAGGAAGGCCCGACCGGAGGAAAACGTCTCCGGATGGTAGCCGGACAGCGCAATCAGCGTTGCGAGCGAGTCGAGCACGCCCGCGTCGTCGTCGACAATGTAGACCGTCTGCGTGACGTCAGTCATTTGCGTTGCCTCCGCCGCTCTCGTCCGCATGGCGCGGCAGCACCAGTTCGAATGTGGCGCCGCCGCCGGGCGTGTCGCTTGCGGAAATCTGACCGCCGTGGGCCCGCGCGATCCTTCGCACGACAGCAAGGCCAAGGCCGCTACCCCGCTCATCGGTTGTGAAGAAGCTGTCGAAAATGCGGATCTTGTTGCCGTCCGGAATGCCGGGACCATTGTCGGAAATGGTCAGGACGAGCGTGTCGTCGGAGACGGTCGAGGAAATATCGATCCGGGGGGACTCCGTTCCTTCCAGCGCGCGCCGGGCATTGGACGCAATGTTGGTCATGACCTGAAGCAACTGAACCCTGTCGAAGTCCGCACGCCCGTTCGTGCCTTCCTGGTGGACCGTGAGCGTGATCCCGTCCTTTTCGAGCACGGGGCGGATGAAGTCTGCCGCATCGGCGACAGCTGCATGGAAATCTCCGGTTTCGGTGTGCGCGGGCTCCTGCTGGTAGAGCAGGCGCATCCGGCGGATGATCTCGCTGCCGAGACGGGATTGCTGGCGGGCCTTGCCGATCAGTTCGAGTACGAACGGATCCGGCTCGGCCTCCTGCCGCTGCAGGTGGAGGACGAGGGAGTCGAGATAGTTTGAAATGGCGGTCAGGGGCTGGTTCAGCTCGTGGGCGATGGTCGAGGCCATCTCGCCCATCACGCTTCGCCGGTTGGAGTATTCCAGGGCCTGACGCAGTTCGCTGAGGCTGTTCTCACGTTCGACCGTGTTGCTGACGTCGCGGATGATGCCGAGGAATTCGGGCTCCGGGTCGTTGCCGAGCCGGGAGAGTGCGATTTCGACCGGAAACAGGGTGCCGTCGCTGCGCCGCGCTTCCACGCGCCGGCCGAAGTCGGGCAGCTTGCGTTCACCGGTCGTCATGTATGTGTCGACATAGTCGTCATGTCGGCTGGCGTGCGGCTCGGGCATCAGCGCGGAGACATGGCGCCCGCGCAGTTCATTCTGCGTGTAACCGAACATGGCGGGCGCCGCGCCGATGAAATCGAGAATCTGCCCGGTCCGGTCGATCCGGACAATCGCATCCGGCGCCTTGAGAGCGATCGCTTCGAGCACATCCCTCTGCCGGGAAAAAGCCGACCGCAGCCGCAGATCCTCGACCACCAGGCCGGCGAGGCGGACGACCTGGTCCATGAACTGCAGGAAGGTGTCGTCGCCCCCGGCATCGTCCGCGGTGCGCACGGTCACGATGAAGGCGACCGGGTTCTCATTGGGGGCCGACAGGGCAAAGCCGCGCAGGTCCAGGTGCAGGCCGCTTCCATTGTCGAGCAGGTTCTCGATCCTGAGCGGTATGGTGGACGGATCGCTGAGATGTGGCTGTAGGGCCGCGCGCAGCCTGTCCCGTTCCGTGTTCGAAAATGCTGGCGCAGCGACCACCCGCAGCTGCCTGCGGCGGTCCGCTGAGAGAATGGCGACCCGCCCCGCACCGGGTATGGCCTCGATGGCGCCCACGAGTGGCAGGGACACATCGTCCAGTGGCCGCTCCTCGGAAACCGAGTCGAGCGCCTTGTCGAGAAAGTCGGCAATCAGCCCGACAATCGTGCCGTTGTCCTGAAACCAGGCTGCCAGCGACTCATCCGCCATGATGTACCCCTGCGATACTCAGGGGCAGCGTATCACGGCCTGCGGCTGCGCAAAGTCTGCGCGTCGTGCGGATTTCAGGGCGCGCGGGTCGCAGCCGTATCGTCCGCGCTCCGGCTCGCAGAGTAGATCGCCAGCACGATCATCAGGCTGCCCGTTGCGGCGAAGAAGCACCAGACCGAGATGAGCGTCGGCCGGTTGAACACCAGGACGAGCAGGAGCGCGGCGGCGGAAAAGCCGGCGAACCAGCGCACAGGCCGAAGGCCGGAAAGGGCGAGGCTGCCGACTGTTGCGGCGAAGTAGGGCATCAGCAGCCAGTCGAGGCCGCCAATCTTCCAGGCGTGCAGGGCCGAGAGAACGGGCAGGCTGTGAATGGCGTCCTGCGTGTAACGAACCGAATGCCCGACAATATGCGCGCTGGTGACGGAGTTGAGCAGCTTGGTAATGTAGATCAGCGCAATCAGGCCGCCGCCGATGAGCAGGGCGTCGAGGATCCGCCTGCGCCCCGGGTGCGTCTCGCTCTGGCGGACGGCGAAAGGCACATAGGCCGGCCAGAGCACTGTCGCGAACAGCATGAAGACCGCCGGTCCGACGCCCGACACGATTCCTTCCGGGCTGGCGGCGATCTGTTGCCAGACGATGCCCTCAACAGCCTGCTGGAGAGCGAAACCGAGCGGCATCAGGGCAAGGGGCATGAGCCGCCGCGAGGGACATTTCGCCACGGCAAGGGCGCCCGCTCCGGCACATGCGGCAGCCACGGTGAAGCTCGCAGCAGCGGAAAAGCACATGCTGGCGCCTCCTTCTTGTATGTCATACTGGCACGATTTGCCCTTCTGCGCACCCTGGTTGGCGCTCGGGCAGGTCTATTGAGCGGTGTCAATTTGGCCTAAGCTGGTTCATGGAAGATATAGCCTTTCAGGAAGTGGAGATGACCCGTGAAGATCAAGGACATCAGCGTTTGCATGGCATCGCCGGAGGGCGACAAGGCGGCCTTCGAGTTTGCGCGCGAATTCGCCGCCGCGCGTGACGCTCATCTCAGCTGCGCCGCGTTCACGGTCCTGCCGCAGGTCGTGATCGGGTATGGCGACGCCGCAGGCGCCGAACTTTACGCCTCGCTCCTCCAGGACACGCGCGAAGCGGCGAATGCCGCGTGGGACAAGTTCGAGGAGAGCCTGCGCAACGACCCGATGATCGAGCTGCGGCGCGTCGAGGCGATGCAGAACCGCGTCGAACAGCTGTCCGCGATGAATGCGCGCTATGCCGACCTGGTTGTCGTGCGCGCGCCGGGCGCAACGGACGAGCAGCCGCACGCCGACATGCTGGAGGGCGTCCTGCTGGGAGGCGGCCGGCCAGTCCTCGTGCTTCCAACGGGCTGGAAGAACGAGAAGATCGGCAAGCGCACCGTCATGGCATGGGATGCCAGCCGCGAAGCCTCGCGCGCGCTGCACGATGCCCTGCTGGTGATGCCGGAGCATGCGCAGGTGTTCCTCACGACCATCGATGCCAAGCCCAGCGATGCCGGTGTCGGTGCCGGCCCCGGCTGGGATATCGGCGCCCATCTCGCCCGGCATGGCTGTACGGTCGAGGTACGCAACGAAGACAGCGGCGGCCGGTCGATCGCGCAGTCCCTTCTCGACGTCGCCACAGCCTATGATGCGGACCTGGTGGTGATGGGCGGGTACCGCCATTCGCGCCTTCAGCAGGCCATCCTGCCGGGTGTGACGCGCAAATTGCTGCGTGAGACGAAAGTGCCACTTTTGCTGTCGCATTGAGGCGCTAAGGTGAGGTCACTCTCCTGCCTGAGGGCCTGAACATGCCGAATTCCGAGCGCAAATTTGACCTGACGATCGATCCGGACGTTGCCTACCGGATTGCCGAGCTGGCTGAGGTCTATCAGGGCGAGGCCTATGCGCACGAAGATGACAGTTTCGTGGTCGACAACGACCCCGGCGACGATCCGATTCCTGACGTCGAGGCCATCGTCGACGAGGCGGAAAAGCCGCATGCAGATATACTCGACGATGAGCTGGAAGGCCTGATCAACGGCCTCAACATCGATGCGAAGCATGACCTGCTGGCCCTCATCTGGGTGGGGCGCGGCGACTTCGATGCCGACGATTGGGCCGGCGCCCGCCGGGCCGCGCGCGAGGCAGAGCCGTTCAGCGTGATCGACTACATCGAGGAACTGCAGTCGGGCGGCGACTATATCGAGGATGCGCTGACCGCGCTCGGCTACGAGCCGCCCGAAGACCGCAGCTGACCCTGCCTCACAGGCCGAATGGATAGGTGTCCGGTTCGCCCTCAGGCGGGCCGCCAAGCAGCGGCGTGACGGCTTCGGTTTGCCGGAACCAGACCAGCGCATCGAACTGGCGCGCGAGATTGGCTTCGAAATAGTGGCTCCAGCGTTCCGTTTCGGGCCGGTAGATCACGCCGATGGCGCGTTCCAGGCGAACCTGATCGAGGACTTGTTGCAGGTCCTCATCGTGGCGCCAGTCGGTCAGGCTTGCGGCGCAGCCTGTACCCTCGAACACGCGCTCCCAGGAATCCGGACGGGCCGGGATGACCTGCTTGATCCGTGCCTGACCGCCCCAGTCGTCGGCGGCCATGACTGTGCCCGTGCTGGTCGAAAAACCGATTGCAACCATGTCGCGTCCGTAGTGCTCCCGGCACAGCTGCCCGATGTTGAACTCGCCACGCGTGCCCATGGCGGTCGCGCCGGCATTCCCGATGTGGGAATTGTGCGCCCAGACAATCGCCTTGGATTGCGGTCCGGCCTGGTCGAGCAGGCGCTGGAGCGTCGAGAACATGTGCAGGTCCCGCAGGTTCCAGCTCTTCACCGATCCGTGGAACATGGCGCGGTAGTATTGTTCGGCCGCGCAGGCGACGCGCGCATTCTGTTCAGCATCGAAGAATTCGTCGCCATCCTTCTGCGAGTAGCCGATCCGCTGGTTCAGCAGGTCAATCAGCTGGCGGACGACTTCGTCCTCGCAGGTCTGGCCGGTCCGGACGGCCTGTGCGCCATAAATCTGCGGGCGGCCGACATAGGGCGACAGGCAGGCATACCGCTCGCGTGCGATGGCTGCGGCCGGTGGGTCCACACGATCGAGATATTCGAGCACGGCGGCGATCGACTTGTCGAGACTGTAGACATCCAGTCCCCGGATCGCGACGCGGTCATGGCCCGGCTGTCCGGCATTCCAGTCGCGCAGGCCTGCCAGGCAGTCGGCGAACTCCCGGTTACGCCACATCCAGCGGGGAAAGTTCACGAACGCGTCGCGTTCGCCCCATGGTTCGCGAGCGCGGACATAACGGTCGAGCTCTGCCGCATCCGGCCAGTCTCCTTCGATGGCCACAATCCGGAATCCGTGCTGTGTCACCAGCCGCTGCGTGATTGCAGAGCGGGCGCGGTAGAACTCGGAGGTGCCGTGGGTGCATTCGCCGAGCAGAACGACCCGCGCGTCCGCCAGCCCGTCGATCGCGCCAGCGAGGCCACCAAATGGATCCGGTGCATCGAGAGCCAGGGATTTTGACCGGATGAAGCCGGAGAGGTCAGCGTCGGACAGTTTCCGCAGGACCGTCATCCGCCGCCCTCCCGCCCGGCGGCTGTCCCTGCCGTGACCGGACCCGAAAGCAGGTCGATCACTTCCTCATCCGTCAGCTGATGGAAGTCATGGTAGAACTTGCCGACCGACCCGAACCGCTCCGGCGCCGCGAGGACGATGGTGTCGTCGACCAGCGCGGAGAGTTCGCGGAGCGCTTCGGGCGGCGCGACCGGGACGGCAAGGACGAGCTCCGCGGGATTGCGCCGGCGCAAGGCAAGGATCGCTGCGCGCACGCTGGTGCCTGTGGCAATGCCGTCATCGACCAGCACAGCGGTGCGGCCCTCGGCGCGGACCGGCTTCCGGCCGGGAAGGTAGAGGCTGCGCCGGCGCTCGATCTCTCTCAGCTCGGCTTCGGCCAGAGCCTCGATCTTCTTCCTGTCGAGATTTGTCATCTGCATGACGGCATCATTGGTGACGATTTCGGCCTGCTCGCCGTCGACCACGGAAGCGGCTGCGAGTTCCGGTTGCCAGGGTACGCCGATCTTGCGCACCATCAGGATATCGAGCGGTGCATTCAGCGCGTCGGCGATGGGCCTTGCCACCGGTACGCCGCCGCGCGGCAGGGCGAAGACGACCGGATCCTTGAGTTTCCGACCCGCCAGTGCCCGTGCCAGGAAGTGTCCGGCCTGTTCCCGGTCGGCAAGCGGCAGCGGAATGGTTTCACGCGACGAAAGATGCTTCAGGAACCAGGCGCCGGCCACGGCAAGCATCTGGTCCAGCGTGCCCGGCTCCTCGAACAGGTGCCCGGCGCCCGGAACGATTGCCAGCTTCCGCTCGCACACCATGCGCGCCGAGGCGGCTTCGTTCAGCCCGATCACCTGATGGTCGCTTCCACCCACGATGAGAAGCGTCGGCGCACGCACATGCGGCAGGGCATTGCCGGCGAGGTCCGGCCGGCCGCCGCGTGACACCACGGCTTTCACATGGGGGGACAGGGCAGCTGCGACAATTGCTGCGCCGCCGCCCGTGCTGGCCCCGAACACGCCGATCGGCAGCTCCCGCAACGCCGTCTCATGACGGGCCCAGTCGACGGCAGCGACCACCCTGTTTGCCAGCAGCGGAATGTCGAACACGTTGCGCCGGTCGGCAGCTTCCGCGTCCGTCAGCAAGTCGAACAGCAGGGTCGCGAAGCCAAGCTGTTCGAAGCTGCGCGCAGCGTGGGCATTGCGCGGCGAGTGCCGGCTGGACCCGCTGCCATGAGCGAAGATGATCAGGCCGCGGGCGTTGGGCGGAACTGTCAGGAAGCCCGGCAGGCCCTGGCTTCCGATCCGGACATCTTGCGTTTCCGTCATCGGGCGTCTCTTTCGATTTTCAGGTTTTCATTATCGTCCGAAATGGCCGATCGCGCCTTGATGCCGGTCAAGCAGCAGCTTTATGGCGGCCGCGATCATGCTAGGAACAGAAGACACGATCCTTGTTCAGGGCGGCCCGCTTCCATGAGTTCCTTTCCCGCGTCTATCTCCGAAGATATCTGGACACGGAAATACCGGTTCGGGGATGAAGCAGGTGTTGAGGACAGCTGGCGCCGCGTCGCGCGGGCGGTCGCGGCGGCCGAAAACGAAGATGCCGATCTGTGGGAGCAGCGCTTTTTCGACCTTCTGTCCGGCTTCCGGTTCCTTCCGGGCGGGCGCATCCTTGCCAATGCCGGCACGGAGCGCAGCGCGACGCTGCTCAACTGCTTCGTCATGGGCGAAGTGCATGACTCGATCGACGGGCTGTTCTCAGCGCTGCGCGAAAGCGCCATCACGCTGCAGGAGGGCGGCGGCATCGGGCTGGACTTCAGCTCGATCCGCCCGGCGGGCTCAGCCGCCAGGCGAACCGGCAATATCGCGACGGGTCCTGTGTCGTTCATGCACCTCTGGGACGCGATGTGCGAAACGGTGACGGCCGACCGTGCGCGCCGCGGCGCCATGATGGGCACGCTGCGATGCGACCATCCCGACATCGAGGAATTCATCGATGCCAAGATCGGCGGTGAGGCATTGTCGCGGTTCAACCTGTCCGTTCTGGTGACGGATGCCCTTATCCACGCCGTTGACGGCGATGCAGACTGGCCACTGGTCTTCAACGGAAAGACCGTCCGGACACTGAAGGCGCGGATGCTGTGGGAACGGATCCTGCTCGCGGCTTACCAGTCCGGTGAGCCCGGCGTCCTGTTCATCGACCGGATCAACCACGAGAATACGCTCGGCTACGCCGAGACGATCCATGCCTGCAATCCATGCGGGGAGGTGCCGCTGCCACCTTACGGGGCCTGTGATCTCGGCTCGTTCAATCTCACCTGCTTTGTGAGCCGGCCGTTCACGCCGGAGGCGGCGTTCGACTTCGACAGCATCCGCGGCCTGACTGAAACGGCCGTCCGCTTCCTTGACAATGTGCTCGATGTTTCCCGCTACCCGCTGCCGCAGCAGGCAGAACAGGCGCGGGCGGGGCGCCGCATCGGGCTCGGCCTGACGGGGCTGGGCGATGCGCTGATCATGCTGGGCATTCCTTATGGCAGCGATGAGGGCCGGCAATTCGCCCGCAAGCTGCTCCGGCTGATGCGCGATGCGGCATACGACGCCTCGATCGCGCTCGCGGCGGAGAAGGGCAGCTTCCCGCTTCTCCGCGCGGAAGAGTTCCTGGCCACGCCATTCATCCGGCGCTTGCCCGAAAGCCTGCGCGCGGCCATCCGGTCGACCGGGATCCGCAACAGCCACCTCCTCGCTATCGCGCCGACCGGTTCCATCAGCCTGCTGGCGGGTAACGTGTCTGCCGGGATCGAGCCGGCCTTCGCGGCCACGGTGCGGAGGCTCGTCCGGCGCGTAAGCGGAAAGTTCGAGCCGGAGGACATGGAGGACTATGCCCAGCGCCTCTGGCGCCAGATGGGTCGGCAGGAAGCCTCGCCCCCGGCTTTTGTCACAGCCGGGGACCTGTCGCCGGAGGATCATCTTGCCATGCAGGCGGCGGCGCAGGAATTTGTCGACAACGCCATTTCGAAGACCATCAATGCCGATGCAAGCATTCCCTTTGAGGCGTTTGCGAACGTCTACCGGCGGGCCTGGGAGCTTGGCCTCAAAGGCTGCACCGTCTACCGGCAGGGCAGCCGGGGGCAGGACGTGCTGACACCGATTGCGGGAGCCTACTGCACCTCTGATACCTGCTGAGCGCTCAATTGACCTGCATCAATGTCCCGCGCCAGCATTTCACTAGCCCGGATCATGGCACCGCATTAGACTCGCCTGCGACTCTCTCAAAGGAAGGGGAACCCCATGCTTCTGCAGCGTTCCGGACTTATCGCTCTTGGCCTTCTCGCCCTGACGGCGTGCCATACGCCGCCCCCGGCCGATGATGCGTCGCAGACGCCATCCTTCGATTTCGACAACAAAATCAAGGTTGGCCGCCTCATCGCGGAGACGCGGTGTTCCAAGTGCCACGCCACAGGCACCAGTGGCGACAGCCCGCACCCGGAGGCAAAGCCGTTCCGTTTCCTGTCCGAGAACTACCCGATCCGTGACCTCGAGGAGCCACTGGCCGAAGGCATCGTCGTCGGGCATCCGGACATGCCGGTCTTTACGCTGAGCCCGTACGAGATCGACTCGCTGCTGACCTATCTGCAGAGTATCCAGCACCCGCTGGGCACCTGACGCCTGCGCCCATCCCCGTGGCGAATGGCAGCGTTGCATTTCAGCCGCGACGGGTTCACGAGCACCAGCCGTTAGACAAACGCCAACGGGAAGAGGTGTTTTGCGATGCGGCGCGTGATTTTCTGGACGCATTTCGTGTTCGGTCTGGCGGCCGGCGCGTTTATCCTGATCATGTCGGTGACCGGGGTGCTGCTCGCCTATGAGTCCCAGATTGTTCAGGCCGCGAGGAATGTTGCGGTCAAGGCCGAGCCCGGAGCCGATCCCCTGAGTGTCGACCAGCTGGTAGAGGCGGCGTACGCGGCCGGAGCGGAACCGGGCAACAAGCTGACCCTCTCGGGCTCGGGCAAGGAGCCGGTCAAGCTGCTGAAGAGCCGGACGGACCTCATCCTTCTGGACCCTTATTCCGGCGCCGTGCTGGAAGACACTGGACACGGCGTGAAGAAGTTCCTCGCCCGCATGGAATCGATCCACCGATGGCTCGCCTTTACCGGCAAGCGGAACAAGCTGGTGTCGCCTCTCAATTCGTTCGCGAACCTGGTGTTCGGTGGCCTGCTGCTGACCGGGATCGTTCTCTGGTGGCCGAAGATGTGGCGCTGGCCGGTTGTCAGGGCGCAGCTGTTCTTCCGCCGTGGCCTGACCAATGCGAAGGCGCGGCACTACAACTGGCACCATGTGCTGGCGGCGTGGACGCTGCTGCCGCTGGCGGCCATCGTCTTCTCCGGGATCGTGTTCTCCTATGGCTGGGCCAACAACCTAGTCTATGCTGCGTTCGGCGAAGCGCCGCCGCAGCGCGGTGGCCCGCCGGCACCCGCCGCCATTGCGGAGGCCCTGGTGGAGTTGCCAACGGGGCCGCTGGAAGTCGTCAGCTATGATGCGATGCTTACGCAGGCTGTCGAAGGCATGCGGGGATGGCACCACGTGACAGTCATCCTGCCGGAGGCCGGCGCCCGGAGCGTTTCGATGACCGTGGACCGGGGCAATGGCGTGCAGGCCGGCAAGCAGCGGGCGCTGCGCATCGCCCGAGACGGCAGTGGCCCTGTCGCCACGACTATGACCGCAACAGGCAGCCCGGCCTCAAAAGCCCGGCGGTTCATCCGCTTCCTGCACACTGGCGAGATTTTCGGCCTGCTTGGGCAGACGATTGCGGCAATCGCGTCGGCTGGGGCCGTGGTGCTGGTCTATACCGGGCTGTCGCTTGGCATCCGGCGATTGATACGCATGCGGAAGACTGCGCGCGCCTGAAGCGAAGGCGCCGGCGCATCAAAGCCCGGCGAACAGGTCGCCGGTCGCCTCGTCGCGGGCATTGGCGATGTCTTCGCCGAGATAGAAGCAGGGGTGCTTCAGCCGGGCGAGGCCGATACCCCGCTCATAATGGACCCAGCCGCCATTCGGCATGCGCAGGC
>Ga0116152_10003262_pt1 | contig 13075 bp, 10 predicted proteins | sample AD_UKC119_MetaG_FD_89894 | JGI IMG/M metagenome (GOLD analysis project Ga0116152, IMG submission 89894) | Active sludge microbial communities of municipal wastewater-treating anaerobic digesters from Hong Kong - AD_UKC119_MetaG | ecosystem: Engineered > Bioreactor > Anaerobic > Digestate...
GTAAAAAAGTTCACCGCGCGGTTTGATTCTTCCATCAGCATGCCGAAGGTATAGCGCTCGCAGGCGCCGTTTTCATCCGTCCAGAGCACGGCCAGGCGGTCGGGTTCCTCTTTGGCGATACGGTCGGCTACATCAAAGGCAAAATTGAAGCTTTCGGGCCGTTTAATGGCAAAGTGTTTATTAAAATCATCATAGGTTGCATAGGTCAGCGGGCAGTCCAAGTATTCGGTGTACAGCGGTTTCATGCTTATTTTGCTCCTTCCTTGATGACAACGGCGATAAAGCGGCATTCGCCTTCCAGCGCGTACATAACGTGCGGAAGCGAGCTGTCGTAATAAATGCTGTCGCCTTTTTGCAAAAAGAGCTCCTGCCCGCCCAGCACGATTTTCAGCGTGCCGTCGAGCACATAGTCAAATTCCTGGCCTTCGTGGCTGTGCGCCTGCTTTTCTTTATCTCCGTCCTCGGACACCGTTACGATAAACGGCTCGGCCAGCTTATCCTTGAAGTTATAGGCAAGGTGATGATAAACATACTGATCACGGCGCTTAAAAATCAGTCCTTCGTCGGCACGCGTGAGGATATAGCCGTGCAGCTTGGGGCTTTCGCCTGTCAGCAGATCGCTGATGTCCACGCCGAGGACCTTGGCAATATTGAAAAGGTGCGAAAAGCTGAAATCGCTTTCCCCGGTCTCGTACGCTTCATAATCAGCAAGGTCGATGCCTGCCTTTTGGGCGACCTGTGCAGCCGACAATCCGTCAATCTCCCGCAGATCTTTAATCCGCATGGCAATCGCATGCAATTGATCCAAATTACTTTCCATTCCCATCGCTCCAATGCAATATTTAGCAGTATATAGGCGTTTCAGAATACCATGGAAAATCAAGGAATGTCAACCGCATACCGATATCGTTAACATGCATGACACGCATTGATATTCCATGGCGGTTATGCTAGGATGAAGCCGTATCAACGCATCGTTTACCGTTGGGCTGGGCGCTTGGGCGGCGGCCGGACCATGGAAAGGAAGATCATATATGAGACGGGTTTTATCGGTTTTGCTGGTTATCGCGCTGCTTGTGCCGGCATTGGCGTTTGCCGGCGATACGGGTTTGACCGCCGCGCCGCGCGCCATTGTGGAGCTTTTATACAATGGTGAATATCAACAGGTGTTTGACCAATCCACCGCCGACGTACAGGACGCGCTGGGCACCGCCGACGGTCTGCGTGCTATATGGGCGCAGATCGAGCAGGTTTACGGCACGTTTGAAGCCATAGGCGACGTATCAGCCGTGGAGCAAGGCGGCCTGACCGTTGGGCAGGTTACCTGTTCCCATGCAACGGCCGATATCACCTACACCGTTGCGCTTACTCCGGCGGGGCTGCTGTGCGGGCTGACGGTATCCGGCGTTGCGCAAAAAGCGGCGGCAAGTACGGCGGATACCTCCAAATTTGTTACGGAAGCCATTACCCTGCGCGCAGGCGAAGCGGATGAAACGCAGGGCATGCTCACCCTGCCTGTCGGTGAAGGTCCCTTCCCTGCCGTGATCATGATGCAGGGCTCCGGCGCCTCGGATATGAATGAAACGGCCTACGGCATCTCTATCTTCCGTGATATTGCCGAAGGGCTGGCGATAGCCGGCGTTGCCAGTATCCGCTATGACAAATACACCTACGTGCATGCGGATCTGCTGCAAAACGACTATACCGTTAAAGAGGAATACTTGATTGATGCCGCCGACGCGTTGGCGCTCCTGCAGGCGGATGACCGGATCGGCGATGTTTATCTGCTGGGGCACAGCCTGGGCGGCATGCTTGTGCCGCGGGTGATGCAGACGCTTGGCGCGGATTACTTTGCCGGCGGTATCATTCTGGCGGGTTCGCCGCTGGCGCTGTGGGAGATACAATACCATCAAAATCTGGCGCTGCTTCCAAGCTTAAGCGAAGCTGATCAGGCAACCGCCCAGGCGACTATCGACGCCAATCTGGCAATGCTCGGCAAAATGCCGGTCATGACGGATGAAGAGCTGCAAAACTCGCTGTTCTTCGGTATTTCCGCCTGGTACCAGATGGACCTGATGTCTGTGGACACGGCGCAGACAGCCATTGCCCTGCAAAAGCCGCTGTTTATCGCCCAAGGCAGCAAGGACTGGCAGGTTGTGCCGGAGGATGGAATCGAGGCCTGGCAAACGGCGCTTGATGACCAGCTTACGGCGAACTATCACCTGTATCCGAACATGAACCATATGCTGTGCGATCAGGAAGGCGAACCCGCCTACAACACATCGGACTATCAGGCGGGAAGCACGGTATCCGAAATACTGATCACGGATATTGCCGCATGGGTGTTGAACCAATAGCAAAAACAGTACGCAAAGGAAGGCCGCAGTTTATCGCTGCGGCCTCCCTATTTTGATCGTTTTTATAGAACGGTTATCATGTTGCGCCCCTCGGACTTGCTCATATACAGCGCCTTGTCAGCACGCTTGACCAGGTCGCTGGGCTCGTGGTCGTCTTCCTGCAGCGTTACGGCTATCCCCAGGCTCAGCGTCACAACACCCGACACGCTGGACAAGGGATGGCGGATCGCCTTGCTGGCCATTTCTTTTTGAATTCTTTCCGCCACGACCTTCGCGCCCTTGGCGTTGGTGTTGGGCAGCAAAACGGCAAATTCCTCCCCGCCGTAACGCATTACCGTATCGGTAGCGCGGGTGATGGCGGAGTTAATGGCATCCGCCACCTCTACCAGGCAGGTATCGCCCTGCAAATGCCCAAACGTATCGTTGTAATTTTTAAAAAAGTCAATATCTCCGATCACCAGCGATAGGGGCTGCTGCTCGCGCTTGGAACGATGAAACTCGTTATTGAGCAGCAGATCAAAATACCGGCGATTAAACACCCCCGTCAGCCCGTCGTGATTGGACATCATCTCAATTTCATGGTTCTTGCGCAGCATTTCTTTCTCGTTATCGGAGCGCGCCTTTTCATAATAGGCCGCAAATATAAACGCGAACACATTTGCCATCCCGATATCGATCAGGTTGATCACAGGCAGCGCGTCCGGCCCCGAGCCATACCGGAATACCAGCAAAAGCAAAATTGCATAGGCGTAAACCGCGCTGACAATCGTGCCATTGTGCAACCCCAGCAAAAACATGGCAAGGAAGTACGGCGCCACAATCCAAATGATATTGGTAATATGAAGATCGATAAACGCAGCGGCATACAGGATAAAGCCGGCGGTTAACACCACAAAAATCCAGCTTGCCATCATAAGATATTTTCTTTTATACATCACCAGTATATCCAACCCCAGAAGGATGAGCCCTGACGCGCCCTGCAAGATCCCAAGTATATAGTTGCCGACCAGGATATTGTACGGCAAAAAGAAAAAGGCAGTCAGCATGAGAATGATATTCGCGACAAAGAAAACGTTCCGCTTACGCTTTTCATTAAAATCCAATCTTATCTCTCCTTTTTCTGCATCCGTGCCGGTGGAGCATCTTCGGATTGGCAAACTACTGTAAGTACGCTACAATAGCTGTGTTGTTGTACTGTAAAAGTTTTTTAACGGCCGTATCGTTTTTTCATCATGGAAACACGGTTCTGCTTGTAAATACACAAATGAGAAAGGCGAACGATTATGCGAAGAAAAGACCGACAGGTAACCGATCCCCAAAAAATCGAAACCATCTTCCAAAATGCCGAATGCTGCAGGCTTGGGTTTGTCGACGATGGTGCTGCTTATATTGTGCCGTTGAGCTTTGGGTTTGTCAAGGAAAATAATGCTTATACGCTATATTTTCATGGCGCACCCAAGGGGAAAAAGATCGATTTGATTACAAAAACCGGCGAAGCTTCTTTTGAGATTGAGGCCAATTGCCGCCTGAAACAAGGGACACAGGCCTGCACGTTTTCCTATTATTACCAAAGCGTTATCGGGCGCGGGAAAATCCGGATACTAACCGACGAGCAGGAAACGCTGCGCGCCCTTAAATGCGTAACCCGGCACTATACCCATGAGGCCGATATGGGCATCAACCCGAAAATGCTTGCAGTCACTGTCGGTATCCGGCTGGACATTGAAGAAATGACCGCCAAGGAGTACCAGCCGCAGCCCTGACCGGCGGCACTATTCACAGTCTTTATGGTAGATCAGCCGCACCGTGTCCTCAATATCGGCATCCAGCACGCTCAGGTCGGCAATCTCCGTCTCGCGCGCAAGTTCGGAGATAATTTCAGACGCGCTGTATTGATGATGGTCAAAGCGGCACCATATCTTCGTACCTTCCACCTTATCCAGCGTAACCTTTGGGCAGCGGATTTCCGTAACGGGGCTGCGCAGCTCCAGCGTAATCACGCGGTACGGCGACATGCGCTGCACAATGCCGCCCAGGTCGCCGTCCTCCACCACACGGCCTTTGTTGATCACGATCAGGCGTTTACACAGTTCCGACACATCGCTCAGGTCATGCGTGGTCAGCAGCACGGTTACATTGCGCTGCCTGTTGATGTTTGCGATAAACTCCCGCATCGCCTGCTTGGCATCAAGGTCCAGCCCGATGGTCGGCTCATCCAAGAATAAAATAGAAGGCGAATGAATCATAGCCGCGGCCAGCTCACCGCGCATTTTTTGTCCCAGCGAAAGCTGGCGTACCGGCGTATCGATAAAGTCCTGCAGCTGCAAGACCTCCGTAAGCTCCGCAACGGTGTGTTCGTACGCCTTTTTATCCACGTCGTACATCCGTTTCAGCAGCTCAAACGATTCTCCCAGCCGCAAATCCCAATACAGCTGGGTGCGTTGCCCAAACACCACGCCCAAATTGCGCACCACTTCCTTGCGGTGCTCATGCGGTGATATGCCGTTGATATGCACACTTCCGGACGTGGGATTCAATATTCCGATCATCATTTTGATGGTTGTGGACTTGCCTGCGCCATTGGGCCCGATATAACCGACAACCTCTCCTTTTTGGATGTCGAAGGAGATATCATCAACGGCTTCCACCATAACCTTTTCCGGTTTGATCAGGCTATGCAGGGTACCGCGAAAGCCCTTTTTCTTTTTAATAACCTGATACTGCTTGGACAGGTGATCCACTTCGATCTGTGCCATATACTGCTCCTTTATGATCCGGCGCTTTCGTATTTATGCGAAAGCCCATAGTTGAATACCGCTCTTGCAATCAGGAAAAATGCCAGCGCAACCAGCGGCGCCCAGATCAGCAGATCCGGCGCGACGGGAAGGGAAGAATCCGCCGTGATGTTCAGCAGGCCGCGTACGGGATAAAATGTTATAAAACCCAACGGCAGCAAAAAGGTGAACATCAGCTGAAACCACTTGGGGTACATCGTCAGCGGATAACTGGAGGTGCGGTCCATCAGCGTCAGGTTGGTATCCTCCAGGATGCGGCTTTTCTTCGTCCAAAACGCCAGCGAACCTGTGATGATCAGCTGCGCCGCGCGGATAAAGGTGCCGGCAACCGTAATAACGACAATGGCAATGATATGATACGGCGTGGCAGGAAAGTGCAGTTGATTGCACGCGTAAACAAGGATGATCACGCCCGGCAGAATATCATAAAACCCTACCAGGTTGAAATGGGCCGTATTGAACAGAAAGAACACGTTCAGCGGACGGATCAGATACTGATCCAGCGTGCCTTCCAGCACATTGTGTTCGATAAAGCGATTTTGCAGGAAAAACATGTCCTCAAAGCCATGCGAAATGAACGAAAGCCCGACCAGAAAAGAAATCTGCGCGAAATTCCATCCGTTGATCTGCCCTACCCGATCCAGAATGGCTTTGAGCACAAAGAACGTGGAAAACATCGCGATCCCGATCATAAAAAACCAGACGATGGTGTACGAAAAGTACTGGAGATTGCATAAGGTGTTCAGTTTCAGCTGCCAATAACCCACTGCAATATAATGCTTGATCTTTTTCATCATCCTCAGCCTCCCTGCACCAGCACATGGCGCTGTGCCCGTTTCCAGATGATGTGAAGAACTCCGAACAGCAGCACAATCCACACGCACTGAATGCCGATCTGAAACAGCCCGTCCCGCAGGCCGATCCGTCCGATATAAATGCCCAGAGGCGTCTGGTAGGTGTACTGGAACGGCAGAAAACGGAGGATGTCCTGCAGCACCTGCGGAAAAAACCATACGGGGATCAGCATGCCCGACAGGATGTTGACCACTACAATACGCACAGCACCCATTTGCCCTAAAAACATAGCCCAGAAGGTAATCATGGCCGTAATGGCGGAAAGCAGCCAGATAATAAGATAGGAAAACACAATGCTTATCATAAACAGCAGCAGCGCGCCGACGGACACGGGCGCGGACAGGCCAAAAATGAGCATGCCGCACAGCAGCAGCGGCACGCAGCGCAGCAGAAATGACGTTACCATCAGCCCGATGTCCTCGCAGAAGTACAGCGATAACACATCCATCGGGCGCAGAAACTGCACCGCGATGGTGCCGCGGTTAATTCCGGTGCCGATTCCGTTTTCCACATTGGTCTGGAACAGGCTGCTTAGCACGATTGCCAGCACCGCATAGGTGATCATCTGGCTGTGCGTAAGGCCCTCCAGTTCCGTCGTATTGGCATAGGCGCTGTTCCACAGGCATACAGACGCCACCATCACAATCAGCCGCGTCAAGATTACCATAACGACTTCAAAGCGATAGGTAAATCCAACCAATATCCGCATTTTGATCAGGTATCGGTATGCATCCATAATTTTATATCCTTGTTAAGTTTTAGTGTGTCAGTACGCAATCATCGGAATACTGTGCGGTTTGATATCCGTGGGTGCTTCCAGCCCGAATTTGATACGGTAGATCCTTTCGCTGCAGTCACGAACGCTGTGCATCAGGGTTTCGTTAGGCAGGGAGCAGATATCAAACATTCCGATATTATAATTTTCGCCGTCAAACCGGCCCAATTCAAATTGATTATAGCACTGAAACCAGTGGCAGCCAACGCCGTAAGCATGCGCCGCAACGCGCTGCGTATAATACTGATATGCAATCCCTCGGTCGTCCTGCGACGCGACTGCCTCCAGCCCCGTGGCGCTCTGCCCCGCATCCAGCGCGCCGAAGTGGTATTCGCCGATCAGGATCGGCAAGTCCACACCCAGGCTGACGACATGGTCCAGCGCTGACGTCGGGTCCACCGCATAGCAATTGATGGAGAACACATCAAAGTGCTTCCAGCCCGTTACCAAGTCGGGATCGGATATCCACGCCCACCGCATGCCGAGGTTCATGTGATTGGGATCTGCCGCACGGCACGCCGCCGACGGGATGCCCGTGTAGGCATCCAGCATCCGGACGGAAAACGCCCGCAAATCCCGTCGCGCTTCGGCCGAGTATGAGGATGCGTTTTGGATCGGCTTTTGAAGGTCCTCAAAGCTTTCCAGCGGCATTTGCCATGCTTTGGCCAGCTCGCGCACAGAACCGTACTGCTCCTTCAGCGACGCAATCAGCACCTGTTTGCTTTCGCTCGGCGCGGGATTATACAGCACTTCGTCGGCAATAATCAGGCCGTCCACAAAAGCCCATTGGGGTTCGTTGCGCATAAAATAGCCGATCATCAGCGGGTCCTGCGCCTGCCGGCCAAGTACCTGTGCGCAGCGCTTGGCATCTTCCCGATACTCCTTACTGAACACATCGGGAAAATCACGGAAAATATGCACCTTGGTATCCGGAAACTCCGGCAGGATGGTTACATACGGAAGGTTTACCTTGCCGAGTATCTGGGGGTCACTCCAGTTGCCCAGGGTGTTAAGGCCGTTTTGCTTCAGCTGCCGGCACATCAGCTGCTGCCATGTGCTGTGCCAGTTCTCTCCGAAAGCGCGGTACAGGTTAGCCTGCGGAAAGGAAAACAGCGTGCATTTTCTTTGGTATTCTGTTTTCCTGCGCGGCCACAGGCTATGCGTATACATCGTTGCGTATACGGGATCTTCTTCCGGTGGCAGCCAATCCATCATCATTTTCGTGCTGTCCACCCGGCAATCCGCGCGCGCAACCACGCCGTCCGGACCCATGCTGAAAAACGGGTTTCCCAGCGGATCCACCAGCGTCCAGCGTCCATTGGTCCGCGCCTTGGTAAAGTATCCGGTTCCGTTTTGCAGCGGTTTTTCCGCAAGCCCGCCAAAAATATCCCAATCACGGACCGCATAGGCATCGGGAAGCGAAAGCGCCGTGTGCAGCTTGCTGCGCATTTGCGCAATAGATTCCACTTTTCCCGGCCATTGCCGGTTCTTTGCCTGCCCCATCTCGTCGATCCGCTTTTCATCAGGCACCGGGAAATACTGCGGAAACTCGTCGGTAAGTGTCAAATCGGACAATAAAATATTGACATCATGAAAGCAAGGCGGGATAACCAGCGTGATTTTTTCCATGGCGGAGCGCTCCACACGCCGGCCGTGGCAAACCACCTTCAGCTGTCCGGGATTGGACTCGGGAAAGAGGATATGCCCGTCCATGCATTGCAAGTCGAGGCATATTTTGGCACAGAGCTTTGGTAAAATGCCAAACCGTATGAAAAACGCAGGTACATCATCTCCCGTATGCTGATATACGTTCATATTCACGCTCAGGCTGTGATCCTCCAGACATTCCAGATCAAACACCAGGTAGCGCTCTGTGTGCCTGGTGATTTCGGTGATATCCAGCCCGCCGCCTGCTTGGGGAATATGTAGTGTTGCACAGCCATCCTGCGCTGCCATTATATCCGCGTTTGCCAAAATATCCTGTGTAATGCGAAGTGCTTTCATGGTTCTCCTTTACCGTACGCCGGCTGTTATTCCGCTGTGATAATGACAGGAGGCAGATTCGGAACGGATATATGCAGCTCCATTCTGCCGGTTTTCCGCACGTAAACAATCGCACGGCCTTGATATGTCGGCCTGGTTGGGCTGGCATAGCTGGTCAGGTCATACCCACAGCCGTTTTCGATGCCCATCAGTTCGCCATCACCCACAACGCAGCAGGTCAGCGGCTGATCATCCGTGGCGGCAAGCAAGCCCTGCGCATCCTTCAGGCAAACCTCGATCTGCTGCATGGTGTCCCCCGCTTCCGAGCAGTTCACCGCTTCCAGTGCGCTTGCCTTGCCTGATGTTACCATTCGATCCTCGGCGGTCTCTTCTCCCCGTTTGCAGACCACCGACAGCGTTCCGCTCTGATACGGGATTCTGAACTCCACCGCGCAGGTTTCATCCACCGGTTTGGTCCCGATCAATTTCCCGTTCAGCGATAACGCGGCGCTGTCTCCGTTGGTAAAGACAACGACATTCTTCTCCTCGCCCGGCGTACCGGCCCAGAAAGGCTCCGCATTCCAGAATTCCTCCGATTTACGGATGGTCAGCTTCGCCGTCAGCGCATCGGACCATAGCGCCTTGCGCAGCGCAAACAGCGGTTTTTCGTAGCCCGCGGTATTTAGCAGGCCCGGCTGTGCCACACGGTACGGCCATCCCAGCGCTTCGCCCAGAAAATCAACGCCCGTCCAGATAAACTGCCCGCTGATGAACGGATTATGCTTGACAGCCAGCCAATTTTCCGGTTCATGCCGGTTTTCGGTGCCCAGAATAACCTGGCCGGGATATTTTTTATGGTCGTCCTGATAAAGTTCTTCCTTATAATTATATCCGGCTACATCCAACGCCTGTGCATAACCGATAATGTTGCTGATCTCCGGCATGGCCAGCGCTGCACCGACCGGGCGGGAGGAATCGTATTCTTTAACAATCGCAACCAGCTCTTTGGCCACGGTCGTCAGCCGCTCCACGTTGGGTTTGTCAGGATTGTACAGCAGCTCCTGCTGCGGCTTATCCTTATCATTATTGCCGCGGGCCAGCTCAAACAGCGGATGCACATAGGGATCGTTGGGATAATCGATTTCATTGCCGATCGACCACAGAATGACGCTGGGATGGTTGCGGTCCCTGCGCACCAAATCGGCCAGATCCTGGCGGTGCCACTGCGGAAAATCATCGGAATATCCATGCAGTTTCGGCGGGTAAACATTATGGCCGTGCCACCACTTGTTCTTGCAGCCTTCCCATTCGTCAAAGGCCTCATCAATCGCCAGAAAGCCCAACTCGTCGCACAGGTCCAGCAGATGGGGGTCCGGCGGATTGTGGCTGCAGCGGATCGCGTTTGCGCCTGTTTCCTTCAGCTTCAGCAGGCGGCGCTTCCACACTTCCTTGGGCACGGCGGCGCCCAGCACACCCGCATCGTGGTGCAGGCAAACGCCCTTAAGCTTCCGGTTGACACCGTTTAGGAAAAATCCCTTATCGGCGTCGAAACGGAATGTACGGATGCCGAAGGGAATTGAGATGCTGTCGCACACCTCCCCGTCTTTATACCCATTCGCGACCAGCGTGTACAGATACGGCGTTTCGGGCGACCAGAGCCTGGGCGATGGTACCTGCAGCTGTGTATCACCCTGCGCCACGGTTTTTCCGTCCGCATCCAGCAGTACAAACGATGCGGTCGCGCCACCCGCGGTTTTGGCGGCTGCACGGATCACAGCGTGTGCAGAATCTGCCGTCTCGGTATAGGCAAATACATCGTCGGGCAGCAAATGTGCGGGCGGACACAGCGTCAGGGTAACGTCACGATAGATTCCGTTGCCGGTAAACCAGCGCGAATCCGCAAGCTCTATATGCTCACAGCGCACGGCAAGCACATTTTCTCCGTCCTTCACAAACTCCGTGATATCGTAGGTGAACGAGGAATAGCCATACGCGCGTATGCCCAAATAATTGGAATTGATCCACACCCTCGCATGCTGGTATACGCCGCCGAAGGTAACGAATACCTTTTGCTCTCCGAGGTCTGAAAGCGTAAACCGCTTGCGATACCAACCGATGCCACCCGGAAGGTATCCCGTGCCGCTTGAGCAGCTTTCATCAAATGGCAGGGAGACAGACCAATCATGCGGCAGGGTAACCGTTTGCCAGGCATGGTCGTCGCAGCCCTTATATCCGCCGTATTCCTTTTCGCCCAGATGAAACCGCCAGTTCTGGTTGAGTTGGATCAATTTTCTCATGTGCTTTGCTCCTTTGTGTGAAGCGGGGCTCGCAAGCAATTTCGCGAGCCCCTTAAATTGGTTGTTCTTAACGATTCTTAGTCGCCGTACACTGCATCGATCTGGCGTTGTACTTCAGCCATCACGTCTTCGATGCCGGCGTCGATCAACGCCTGACGGAACTCTGCCACATACGCTTCGGGATCGTCGTCCTTACCGAAGGTAATGACGGGCATGTAGGTGTTGTAGACATTGGAGATGTTATCCATCTCAACCGAGATCGAATCAGTGTCGAACACAAGCTTGCCATAGGGGTAATCGATCTTAACCGGGTCATATTCTTCGGTGCACAGGGCATCGTATGCAGTCCAGTCAACCTCAGAGCTTCTGATCTCCAGATCGTCGTTGCGGCCCCACCAATAGTCGAAGCTTACGCCGTCCAAAGTGCTGTCATAGCCGTCGGGGCGAGCCAGATAGCCGTCCTGGATGATGTACTGTTCGCCTTCGATGCCGTAGTTGAAGAGGCGATAGAAGGTTTCGTCGTTGCGGATGAGGTCATAAGCCATCAGAGCGCGCTCGGGGTTCTTGCTCTGGCCGGCAACTGCCATTGCGCCGTGGGTGATGTTAAGCGCAACCAGCGCGTCGGATTCTTCACCAAACCAGAAGAACCGCAGATCGCTGCCGGGCTGCTCTTTTTCCATGGTCACACGCTCGGAGCGCCAGGTCTGCGTATGGTGCTGATGCGCGCCGGTCAGGCCTTCTTCAAGCTCGTCGGTTACGTCGCCGGAGTAGTTGAGCACGTCTTCGCGCCAGTAGCCTGCATCGGCCCAAGCTTTCATCTGCTTGGCGAAATCCACCAGCGTGTCGCCTTCGATAAAGGCACGCGACAACGTGTAAGGATCATCCTTGGTGCCGTAGAACAGAGACACAGACAGGCCTTCGAGGCCAATCAGGCCCAATTTGTCGGTCAAGTAGCCGCCCGCCACCTGCGGAGAATACGAGGAACCGCTGCCGTCGGCATCCCACGGGATGACATCGGGATAGGTATCCTTGATGTACTGGAAGTACACGCCCAGGTCTTCCCAGCTGTTGATATCGCCATCTTCAATGCCAGCTGCGGTTGCCCAGTCGCCGCGGTACATAAAGCCGTGGTTGGTCCACTGCGCGTAATTGTCTTCGGGGCAGAAGTAGATCTCGCCGTTGTATTTGCACATATCCCAGTGCTCCTGCGAAACGGAAGCATAGGTCTTGGGTGCATAGGTCTGCAGCATTTCATCACTCAGAGCCAGAAATCCGCCGTTGCGGGCGTTGTCCCAGGCATACAGCCAGTCGGTCGCGGTGCCGACCAAATCGATGGAGCCGTCCTGCATGGCCAATGCAAGCTGATACTTCGTCTGCCAATCAGCCCACTCAATCCATTGGATCTGGATTTCGGCATTGATGGCTTCGGTCAGCTTCTCGTTGAACACTGCCAGCACTTCGTCGGTCTTGTTGGTGGGAACGTTGCCCGTTACCAGCATTGTCAGCACAACGTGCTCACTGGTGTCAACGCCCGGGAACCACTCAGAATAATCTGTGGTTGCATCTTCGGCCAATGCTGCGGGCAGAACGCTCAGCAGCATCGCCAGAACTACGAGTAACGATACGAGTTTCTTCATGTAGATATCCTCCTTTTAATCTATGATTATGTGCTTTGATCGCAGCACAAAAATCCAAACGGGAGTCAGCCTTTCACGGAGCCTACGGTTAAGCCGGCCACGAAATACTTTTGCACAAAGGGATACACAAAGATGATCGGGCCTGTGGCAAGCACAGCGGTCGCCATTTTCAGCGTTTCAGTCGGCAGGTCTTCAATAACCACATTACTGGAAGCAACCGAGTTTTTAAGAGAAGCGACGGTATTGATGATGTTATACAGGTGATATTGCAGCGGTCTGTATTTGACAATGGTTGTCAGGAACAAAGAAGAGAAATACCATTCGTTCCAATACCCCAGCGCGATAAACAATCCGATCGTCGCCAGCGCCGGTGTCA
>Ga0116152_10003270_pt1 | contig 13062 bp, 11 predicted proteins | sample AD_UKC119_MetaG_FD_89894 | JGI IMG/M metagenome (GOLD analysis project Ga0116152, IMG submission 89894) | Active sludge microbial communities of municipal wastewater-treating anaerobic digesters from Hong Kong - AD_UKC119_MetaG | ecosystem: Engineered > Bioreactor > Anaerobic > Digestate...
ACGCGGCCCTCGTCGATCCATCGACGGACCTGCGAGCGGGAGACGCCTGCGAGCTCGGCGAGCGCGGCATCGACCCGCTGGCCCGCGCCCTCGTCCTCGACCTCGAATACGAGCGCTCTCGACCCCGTCGTCGTCACGCGCCCCGCCTGGATGGTCTTCCGGCGCCCGCCGCGGCCCGCCGCCCCGCGCGCGCCGTCGGGTCACGACTAACGACGGGCGAGGAAGCGACCGCGCGGGCCCTCGCTGCGCGAGTCCTGCACACGCGCCATGTAGCTCGGCACGACGATCGCGGGATCGAGGCCGATCGTCTTGGCGTAGGCCGTGACGAAGCCACGGACGTAGACGTCGGCGGGCAGGTCCCGGAAGTTCTCCTCCTCGATGTTCCGCAGGTGCATGCCGCTCACCTTCGTGATCTCGGAGATGTCGTCGAGCTCGTAGCCGCGGAACATGCGCGTCCGCCGCAGCCGCACACCGTCGAACTCGCCCTTGCCGTCGTCTTCGAGCGCGTCGTACTCCTCGACCGCCTCGTCGAAGGCGTCGACGATCGCGTCCTCGGCGCGACCGAGAGGCCCGCGCGCGATCGCACCCCCCGCCGCGCCCGCAACGATCGCCGACTCGTCGACGGTCAGCGGCTGGACGCGCCCGACCGGCGCCGCCACGATCGGCGGCAGCTGCTCGTCGTAGCCGGCGCGCAGCTCCGGATCGCTCAGCACGACCCACGCCTCGTCGAGCCGGTCGCGGATCGCCGAGGCCTCCCGCTCCTCGAAGACGCCGTAGAGGGCGAGGGATCCCTTGCCGTAGGTCTGCTTGGCGATCCGGTAGGCGCGCTCGACCTCGCCCGTGGTCGCGTTGCGGGGGATCTCCAGGAGCTCGTAGTGGTCGAGCTCGTCGATGCCCTTCATGCCCTTCATCGCATCCCCCCGCCCGGCGGCACGGAGTGCGAAGCCGAGGCCACACCCCCATCCGCCGACGCTCCGCCCGCGGCACTCCCGGCCGTCGTCGACGCCGCCGAGGAGGGCAGCCCGATCAGCTTGCGCGCGATGCGCTGCAGATAGATCGACACGTCGGCATCGCCGCGCAGGTCCACGATCGGCCGCCGCTGCGAGACCGAGCGCCGCGCCTCGTCGTCGTAGTTGACGTAGCCCAGGTACTCGGCCTCGATCCCGAAGTACTTCTTGCAGACGCTGCTGACGGCGAAGCCGAGCTTCACGTCCTCGGCCGTCCGCACGCCGTTCACGATCAGCCGCGGGCGGAAGACGCGCATCGTCTCGACGAAGCGCCGCGCCTCCGCCGAGTCCGTCGCCTCGATCTCCCGCAGCAGGTCGAGGGGCGTTCGGATGCCGCGCTCGTTGCGCTGGTCCATCGCGAGGGTCACGAGCTGGCGCACGCCATGCCCCACCATCGCGAGGCGCATGCGCCGATAGAAAGCGGCACGCAGGAACGTGTAGGCGTTCTCGACCGAGGTCGGCTCGGGCTGCAGCACGAGGATCCCGTCGTCGGAGACGAGGAAGTAGTCGAGCACCGACGCGTGCGCCCCCGCACCCAGATCGAGCAGCACGACGTCCGCATCGAGCTGCCGCAGTCCGCGCAGCAGCCGCACGCGGCGCAGATGACTCGGCTGCGCGTCGGCGAGATTGCCGTGGGTCGCGCCGATCAGCTTCAGGTTCGGCAGCGGCGTATCCGTCAGCAGCTTGCCGAGATCCTCTTCGCGCTCGGACACGAAGTCGGCGAGGCTCTTCTGCGGCGAGGGCACACCGAGGCAGGTGTGCAGGTTCGCGCCCTCGAGATCGACATCGACGACGACGACGCGCTTGCCGAGACGGGCGAGCGCGGTCGCGAGATTCGCCGTGACGAAGGTCTTGCCGACGCCGCCCTTGCCGCCACCCACGGCGAGCAGCCGCGGCGCGCGCGCGCCGGGGGCCTGGGGATCGGAGGGCAGGCCTGCCGATGCCATCATCGAATTCACGTTCGCCTTTCCCACGGATCGCGGTCGCCAGGGACCGGTCGCATGGACGAACGGGGGGCTCTTTGGGGGTGGCGGTAGGCTACAACAAGCCCGGGGGGCGGATCAACGAAGGACGCACGTCAACGTTCGTCGTCCGTTTCGTGGAATCCAGGACCCGGCTCCCCCATGCCCGATCCGTTCGCGTCGGGACCGTCCGCCCTCGCGAGTGCGAAGGCGACCGCATCGACGACGCCGTCGAGCTCGTCGTCGGCGAGCGTGCGGACCTCGAGCCGCAGCGTCCCGTCCTGCACGCGCGCGAGCACGGGCGTCGGCGCCGCGCGCAGTCGGTCGCCGAGCGCCGCGGGCGCAGCGCCTTCGATCACGACCGCGCGGCCTGAGAGGCGATGGTCGGGAAGCGATCCGCCACCGACCGCGGCCTCGCTCCCCACGATCCGCACCTTCCAGGCGTCGCCGAGCACGGGCTCGAGCTGGTCGCGTAGCCGCTCGGCGCGCCGTGCGAGGCTCGGGTCGTCCGCCTGCAGTCCCGCGACGACCGGGATCTCGGCGCGCCGCGCCGGCTCGAGCAGCAGATCGAGCGTCGCATCGAGCGCCGCGAGGGTCAGCTTGTCGATCCGCAGCGCGCGCGACAGCGGATTGCGGCGCATCGCCTCGATCGCCTCGCGCCGCCCGAGCAGGATGCCCGCCTGGGGACCCCCGAGCAGCTTGTCTCCCGAGAAGCAGACGACATCCATGCCGAGCGCGAGCCGCGCCGGCGCATGGGCCTCGGCCGGGAGGCCCGCGCCCGACAGGTCGACGAGGGTGCCGCTGCCCAGGTCCTCGACGAGCGGCAGGCCGTGCTCGCGGGCCAGGGCCGCCAGGGCACCCACCTCGGCCTCGGCGACGAAGCCGCGCTGCTCGAAGTTGCTGCGATGGACCTTGAGGAGCAGCGCCGTATCGTCTGCGATCGCGTTCGCATAGTCTGCGAGGTGCGTCCGATTCGTCGTCCCGACCTCGCGCAGGCGCACGCCGGCGCGCTCCATGATCGCCGGCACCCGGAACGAGCCCCCGATCTCGACCAGCTCGCCACGCGACACGATGACCGAGCGTCCCAGGGCGAGGGTATTCAGCGCCAGGAGCAGCGCCGCCGCGTTGTTGTTCACGACCAGGGCGGCCTCGGCGCCGGAGAGCGCGAGCAGCTTTTCCTCGAGCCCGCCGGTCCGCTTGCCGCGTCGGCCCGTCTCGAGATCCAGCTCGAGGTCGGAGTAGCCCCGCGCCGCGCGCGCCACGGCCTGCGCCGCCGCCTCGGCGAGCGGGGCGCGGCCGAGATTGGTGTGCAGCAGGACGCCCGTCGCATTCAGCACGCGGCGCGGATGGGGGCGTGCCCGGCGCTCGGCCCCCCGACGCACCCGCTCGGCGAGATCCGCCGCCACCTCTTCCCCACGGGCCAGACGATCCCGCTCGGCCTCGAGCTCGGCGCGCGCAGCCCGCGCGATCGCCCAGGTCGGCAGGTCCTTCGTGATCGCTCCCACCTCGCGCATCAGGCGATCGACCGAGGGAAGCCTGCGGCGCGGGTCCGAGTTGACGGGTCGCCCGAGATCCATGACTCTCCGCCCCAGACTTTTACACGGCCATGCCGGTTCGTGTTCCGGTTCGAAATCGCTGGTGGAACGGTGCCCTGCGCGGCGGCCTTCATCCTCTATGGACGGGTCGCCCCGGCTTCGACGAGGCGTATCGAGGCCGCGGAGGCTCCGCGACACCCCTTCCGTGGGATCCACCCACGCAAGGTTTAGCAACGCCCGCCGCCCGTCGGCGAGGCGAAGGCGAGCGAGAGCTGGAGCACCCGGGGGAGTTGGACGGCGGCGGGGTGCTGCGGGCGTCGTCCCGATCGCGTGCGACCGGGGCGGAGCGAGAACCCTCCCAGAGATCGGACCGGAAGGCGAAGACTGCATCGGCAGGGCCGCAAACCAGAACGAACGCAAGCAGATCGAGGCCATGGACCCGAGGTCGCCCGACCGGCGCCGAACGGCGCGAGACGGGCGGCAGGCACGGACATAGATAGAAAGCAGAACGAAAACCAGTGCGAGTGATCGATCCGATTTTCGACGTCGATGCCCCGAGCCGGAGCCGAAGCAGGATCCGGCAGACGGGCCCGAGAGACAGAACGATCTAGAGAGTCGACGTCCACGCGCGTGGAGCCCGTCTCCCCGCGCGACTCGTTCGAGCGCCAGGCGCAGCACCCCACCTCGCGCGCACGACCCGAAGCCTGTGACCCCCGACCCGGGCGGCACGGAAGCGGTCGCGCCCGCGAGTCGAGCCAGACGACCCCCGATCTCTCACGACACGACGATCGCGCCCGATCGGACTCGCCAGCACGGGCGGGACGACCACGCCCATCCCTGTCCGCCTGCCGGCCCCGGCCGAGGCGGGACGGGGAGGGGGTCGACCGCCGAGCAGGCAGCACGATGCAGAACGAGATCATCATCAACGCGGAGTCGGGCGAGACCCGGGTCGCGCTGCTCGAGAACGGCCAGTTCAACGAGCTCCACATCGAACGCGAGCGCGACAAGAGCGTCGTCGGCAACGTCGTGAAGGGGAAGGTCAGCCGCGTGCTCCCGGGCATGCAGGCCGCCTTCGTCGACATCGGCCTCGAGAAGGCCGCCTTCCTCTACGTCGGCGACTACTTCGAGAGCGTGCTCGAGACCGGCGAGACCGAGGGCGAGCCCGCCGGCGGCAAGCGCCGGGGCCGCGGCGGACGCGGCGGACGTTCGGCCCCGCCCCGCATCGACACCGTCCTCCACGAGGGCCAGGAGATCATCGTCCAGATCGCCAAGGAGCCGATCGGAACGAAGGGCGCACGGATCACCTCGAGCATCTCGATCCCCGGCCGACACCTCGTCCTCACGCCCTGGTCCCGCCGCGTCGGCGTCTCGCGCCGGATCGGCTCGGACAAGGAGCGCCGGCGCCTGCGCGAGATCGTCGAACGACTCCGCCCGCAGAACCTCGGCTTCATCATCCGCACGGCCGGCGACGGCGTGCGCGAGGCCGACCTCGAGGCGGACATCCGCTACCTGGCGACGGTCTGGGCCTCGATCCAGCGCCGCCACGCCGATACCCACGCCCCGGCCATGCTCTACTCCGAGCACGACCTGCCCCTGCGCGTGGTGCGCGACCTCGCCGGCCACGACACCAAGCGCATCGTCGTCGACGACAAGGATCTCTTCGAGCAGATCCAGAGCTTCGTCGATCGCTTCGTCGCCGAGCCCAAGCCGCGCGTCGAGCACTACGAGGACGGCCTGCCGATCTTCGACCGCTTCGACCTCGAGCGGCAGATCCACGCCAACCTCGAGCGCAAGGTCTGGCTGAAGAGCGGCGGATCGCTCGTGATCGACAAGAGCGAGGCGCTCACCTCGATCGACGTCAATACGGGCCGCTTCGTCGGCAAGCGCGACCTCGAGGAGACGGTCCTCAAGACGAACCTCGAGGCGGTCCAGGAGGTCGTGCACCAGCTGCGCTTCCGCAACCTGGGCGGCCTGATCATCGTCGACCTGATCGACATGGAGTCGAGCGCCAACCGCGAGAAGGTCTACCGCGCCTTCCAGGAAGCGCTGCGCGCGGACAAGGCGCGGACCAACATCCTCAAGATCTCGGAGCTCGGCCTCGTCGAGATGACGCGCAAGCGCACGCGCGAGAATCTCGTGCAGACGCTCTGCGAGCCCTGCAGCTACTGCGAGGGACGCAGCTACGTGCTGTCGCGCGAGAGCGTGGCGTTCCGGGTGCTGCGCGAGGTCCGCAAGCACCTGCCGAAGCTGCGCGGGCGATCGATCGCGATCGCCGTGAACCCGCACGTCGCGGAGGAGCTGCTGCTGCGCTGCAAGGAGCAGCTCGCCGAGCTCGGCGAGGCCCTCGGCCGGGACATCGAGGTCCGCGCCCGTCCGGCGATCCATCAGGAGCAGTTCGAGCTGTCTGTGCTCGAGGCCGGCCCGCCGGTCGAGCTCGAGCTGGCCTGGCTGCGGGACCGGCATCCGGACGCACCGCGCAACGACCCCGAGGGTGGGAACGGCGAGGGGCGCGGACGGCGAGGACGGCGCCGCGGTCGCGGTGGGCGCGGCGCGGACGCGGCCGGGGAGACCGTGATCGCGGCGGGCACGCTGGACGGACCCGACGAGGACGAGGAGAGCGGGGACGAGGGCCTGGCCGCGGCGCCGCAGGACGACGCGGCGCTCGAGCCGGCCGTTGCGGCCGAGGTCGAGGTCGAGCCGGCGACCGCGGCCGAGCCGGCGGTCGCCTCCGAGGCCCTCGTGGAGGCCGTCCCGACGGCCGAGGAAACGCTCCAACCGCTTGACGGGGAAGCGGAATCACGCATACTCCGGCGCTCCGAATGAACCGGGAAGGAAGCAGGGACCCATCATGTACGCCGTCATCCGAAGCGGTGGAAAGCAGTATCGCGTGAGCCCCGGCGGCTCCGTCCGGCTCGAGAAGCTCCCGGGCGAGGTCGGCGCTTCGATCACGCTCGACGATGTCCTGATGGTCGGCGGCGAGGGCGACGTGAAGATCGGTACGCCGACCGTCGATGGCGCGCGCGTGACCGGCACGATCGTCGCGCAGGGTCGCGGCGAGAAGATCACGATCTTCAAGATGAAGCGCCGCAAGGGCTATCGCCGCAAGGCGGGCCATCGACAGGACTACACGGAAGTCCGGGTCGACCAGATCTCGTCCTGATCGCGAGCGGTCCGCGCCCCTTCGTTCGCGAAGCGGTCGCGCAGGCCGGACGCCCACGACGTACGCAGCGCAGGCCGACCGGCCTGCGGGAGAGGATGCCGAGATGGCACACAAGAAGGGACAGGGAAGCTCGCGCAACGGCCGCGACTCGAACGGCCAGCGCCGCGGCGTGAAGGTCTTCGGCGGCCAGACCGTGAGCGCGGGATCGATTCTCGTTCGCCAGGTCGGCACCAAGATCCACCCGGGCCAGAACGTGGGCTGCGGCAAGGACTTCACGCTCTTCGCGCTCAAGGACGGCACCGTCCGCTTCGGCACGTCGCGCGGCCGCACGGTCGCGCACATCGACGCCTAGCACGCCGCGACGCGCAGTCGGCTCGCCGAGCCGCCTCCTCCGGAAGACCTTCGAACGCGCTCCGGGTCCACCTCGTCGAGGGGGACGGAGCGCGTTCTCCGTTTGGGAGGAACGGCGCGAAGACGACGCGACGCCCGCGCCAGCGGACGTACATCAGGGCGACCCATGAAGCATTCGAGCCTCTTCGTCGACGAAGCCGAGATCGAGGTGCAGTCCGGCGCCGGCGGTGACGGCATCGTCGCCTTCCGTCGCGAGAAGTACGTGCCCAAGGGCGGTCCGAACGGCGGCGACGGCGGCCGTGGCGACGACATCGTGCTCGTCGCCGACCCGAACGTCTCGACGCTGCTCGACTTCAAGCACTCGCGGCGGATCAAGGCGCCGAATGGCCAGCCCGGCGGTGGCTCGGACAAGAAGGGCGCGTCGGGCGCGCACGTCGAGGTGCACGTGCCCGTCGGCACCCTCGTCTTCGACGTCGACGACGAGCTTCCGTCCGCCGGGCTCGAGCCGGATGCGAGCGCCGACCCGGATGCCTCGAGCGAGGCCCTGCTCGCCGCGCGCGCCGTGGCCGACCTGACCGAGCCGGGACAGCGCGTCGTCGTCGCCCGCGGCGGCATCGGCGGCCTCGGCAACGCGCGCTTCAAGACCTCGACCCGTCAGGCACCGGACTTCGCGACGCCGGGCAAGCCCGGCGAGTCGCGCCGTCTGCGCCTCTCCCTCAAGCTGATGGCCGACGTCGGCCTCGTCGGCTCTCCGAACGCCGGCAAGTCGACGCTGCTGCGCCGGATCTCGGCCGCGCGGCCGCGGGTGGCGAGCTACCCGTTCACGACGCTGGTGCCCTCGCTGGGCGTCGTCGACCGGGACGACCGACGCTGCGTCGTCGCGGACATCCCGGGACTGATCGAAGGGGCGAGCGAAGGCGCGGGCCTCGGCCATCAGTTCCTGCGCCATGTCGAGCGGACGCGCGTGCTGATCCATCTACTCGACGTCGAGGCGATGCTCGTCGAGGGTCGCGACCTGGTTTCGGACTATGATGCGATCCGGACGGAGCTCGGCCGCTACCGCCCCGAGCTGCTCGACCGTCGGGAGATCCTCGTGCTGAACAAATGCGACCTGATCCACGACGAGTCGCTCGTCGAGGACGTGCTCGCGCGGCTCGGGGCGCGCGGCCTCGAGCCGATCCGGATCTCCGCCGCCGGCGCACAGGGAATCGAGACGCTGCTCACGCGCATGTTCGATGCGGTCGACGCGGCGCGAGCGGACGAAGCGGCGCGTGCGGCGCGGGACGCGGAGGGCGAGGCGGAAGCGGCGCGGGACGGGGAGCCTGCGTCGCGATGAACGCCGACGAGCTCTGGAAACGCGTCCCGCAGGCGAAGCGCATCGTCGTCAAGGTCGGCTCGAGCACCCTCGCGCGCGAGGGCCGGCTGCGACCGGAGAAGTTCACGGACCTCGCGCGCGACGTGAGCGCACTCTTCGAAGACGGCCGGCAGGTCGTCGTCGTCACCTCCGGTGCGATCACCGCCGGCGCCCATCGCCTCGGCTGGTCGCATAACGGACGCACGATCCGCGAGAAGCAGGCCGCTGCGTCGGTCGGGCAGATCGGCCTCGTCGAGCTCTACCAGCGCCGCTTCGCGCGCCTCGACCGCAACGTCGGACAGGTGCTGCTCACGCGCGCCGGACTCGAGGATCGCGAGCGCTTCCTGAACGCGCGGCGGACGATGCTCGAGCTGCTGCGGCTCGGCGTCGTCCCGATCGTCAACGAGAACGACACCGTCGCGACCGAGGAGATCCGCTTCGGCGACAACGACAACCTCGCCGCCACGATCGTGAGCGTCGTCGCGGCCGACCTCCTGGTCATCCTGACGGACGTCGAGGGTCTCTACGAGCGCGCGCCGACCGCCGAGGAGCCGAAGCCGCCTCTCATCGCGACCGTCGATGCGATCACGCCCGGGATCGAGCGCGCGGCGAGCGGCGCGGGCACGCGCTTCGGCAGCGGCGGCATGATCACGAAGCTGCAGGCCGTCCGGAATGCGGCCGCCTCCGGCGCCGCCACGATCCTGTGTCATGGCCGGCTGCGGGGCGTGCTCGGGCGGCTGATGGCGGGCGAGCGGCACGGCACGCTCTTCGCGCCGGGTGAGCGGCTGCGCGGGCGCAAGCACTGGCTCGCCTTCACGGCCAAGACGCGCGGGCGCATCGTGATCGACGAGGGCGCCGAGCGGGCGATCGTCGAGCGGGGACGGAGCCTCCTGCCGGCGGGCGTCGTCCGTGTCGAGGGAACGTTCCGGATCGGGGACTCGGTCGCCTGCGTGAACGCCCGTGGACAGGAGGTCGCACGCGGCCTCGCGAGCTATTCGTCCGCCGACGTCGCGCAGATCGCAGGCCGCGCGACGAAGGAGATCGAGCGGGTGCTAGGATCTTCGAACGGCGACGAGATCATCCATCGAGACGACCTGGTCCTGCTGCGCGACGCCTGACTGAGAAGGTCGGAGGACCCGACCTCGGCTGCGACGACGCCCGACGCGAGGTCGGACGCCTTCCGGAGCCGAGAGGGATCCGGCAGCTGGACTCCGAACCCCCCGAGCCCCTTCGAGAAATCCTCTCATGACCGATTCCCGGACCTACCCCGACGACAGCCCCCTCGCCCGGGAGGTGCGCGGCTATGCCGCGGCCGCCCGCGCGGCGAGCGAGCGGATGGGCGAGCTGACGACGGAGGCGAAGAACGCCTGGCTGCGGCGGGTGGCCGAGCGGCTCGAGGCCGACCGCGAGACGATCCTCGAGGCGAATGCCCGGGACGTCGACGCCGCGGCGGACAAGGGCGTCCCGGCGCCGATGCGCGGCCGTCTCGGCATCTCCGAGGGCAAGTGGGCGGACATGATCCAGGGCCTGCACGACGTCGCCGCGCTGCCGGATCCCGTCGGCCGGATCACGGACCACTCCGTCCGCCCGAACGGCCTGCGCGTCGGGCGCATGGCGATCCCGCTCGGGGTGATCGCGATGATCTACGAGGCGCGGCCGAATGTGACGGTCGACGCGGCGGCGCTCTGCTTGAAGGCGGGCAACGCCGTGATCCTCCGCGGCGGATCGGAGGCGATCCACTCGAATCGCGCCCTCGGCGAGGTCCTGCGCGCGGCAGCCCGGGACACGGGTCTGCCCGAGGACGCGATCACGATCGTCCCGACGACGGATCGCGCCGCGATCGACGTGATGCTGACCCTCTCGGATTCGATCGATCTCGTGATCCCGCGTGGCGGGCCGGGGCTGATCCGCAAGGTGATCGCCGAGTCGACGATCCCCGTGATCGCCCACGACGCCGGTGTGTGTCACGTCTTCCTCGACGAGAGCGCGCCGCTCGAGATGGCCGTCGCGATCGTGCACGAGTCGAAGATCCGACAGATGCCCGTCTGCAACGGCCTCGAAACCCTCCTGTGCCATCGCGCCGCCGCCCCGACCGTCCTGATGGCCGTGCTGAAGGACCTGCACGAGGCGGGGGTCGAGATCCGCGGCTGCCCGGAGACCTGCGCCCTCTTCGGCGACGCCGTGCCGGCCGCGGAAGCGGACTGGTCGGAGGAGTTCCTGGCGCCGGTGCTGGCCGTGAAGATCGTCGGAGACCTCGACGCGGCGGTCTCGCACGTGCGGCGCTACGGCTCGAACCACACGGACGTGATCGTCACGAACGACTACGCGAACAGCCAGGCCTGGCTGCGACGCGTGAACTCGTCGACGGTCGGCGTGAACTGCTCGACGGGCTTCGCCGACGGCTTCCAGCTCGGTCTCGGCGCCGAGATCGGGATCTCGACCTCGAAGCTCCACGCCTACGGACCGATGGGCCTCGAGGGGCTGACGACGAGGAAGTTCGTGCTGATGGGGGAGGGCCAGCTTCGCGGATGAACGCCAGCAGCCGCCCCGCTTCCGCGCGCGCGACGACCGACCACGGGCCGCGTACGGGCGTCTTCGGGGGCACCTTCAACCCGATCCACCTCGGGCATCTGCGGGCGGCCGAGGAGGTCCGGCAGGCGCTCTCCCTCGACCGCGTGCTCTTCGTCCCCAGCCGGATCCCGCCGCACAAGCACACCGATCCCGACGACCCGATCGCCGACTCGGCACGCCGGCTGCGCTGGGTCGAGCGGGCGATCGCGGGGCATCCGGACTTCTCGGTCGACCGCGTCGAGATCGAGCGCGAGGGACCTTCCTTCCTCGTCGACACGCTCGCGACGATCCGAGGCCGGGACGGAACGGGGACCGCCCCTCCGCCCGTCTTCATCGTCGGCCAGGACGCCTTCGCCGAGATGGGCGATTGGCGCGCGCCGGAGCGGATCTTCGCCCTCGCCGATCTCGCGGTCATGACCCGCCCGCCCGGGCATCTGCGACACCTGGCGGATCGCCTGCCCGCGATCGTGAAGGACGACTACGACATCGCGGCCGACGGACGGGCCGCCCTCCATCGCAGCGCGGGCACACGGATCGATCTCGTACCGATCACGCCCCTCGACATCTCCTCGAGCCGGGTCCGGGAGGAGTGCCGGGCGGGGCGATCGATCCGCTACCTGGTGCCCGAGTCGGTCCGCGAGGAGATCGAGGAGAGCCGATGTTATGCGGCGAGGCCCGCGGCCCGGGCCCACGGCTGAGGCCTCCGCGCGACGGCGTGTACGGAGCGGGGCAGGGAAGACAGCGAACGAGACGGGTGGCCCGCGACGAGCGCGCCCGGGAGACGGAGACACGATGAGCGAAGCAACGACGGACGACGATCCGAAGCAGAAGGCGAGATGGATCGTCGAAGCGGCCCTCGACCTGAAGGCCGAGCGACCGGTCGTGTTGGACATGCGTGAGCTCACGTCCTACGCGGATACCTTCGTCGTCCTGACCGGCCGCTCGGATCGGCAGGTGCGCGCGATCGCCGACTCGATCCTCGAGGTGCTCCGCGCCCACGGCGAGCAGCCCCTCGGCGTCGAGGGCCTCGAAGACGGCAACTGGGTCCTGATCGACTGCAACGACGCGATCGTCCACGTCTTCGATCCCGAGACCCGCGTGCAATACGACCTCGAACGTCTCTGGCGGGACGCGCCGCGTCTGGACCTCGGCATTCCGGGGGTCGAGGCCGAGCCGCCGCCGCTCGCGGCGGACGAAGAGGACGCGCGCAAGCTCGACCGGCTGGCGGGCGAGTAGCGGGCGCGGGCCCGGAGACGCGATGGGCGCGCTCGGCCGCGCGTTCGGGGGGCTCCTCGATGCGCTGGCGCCGCCGCGCTGCGCGGGCTGCGGCGCGGAGATCGGTCGTGTCCTGCCCGCGCTCTGCGCGGCCTGCGAGCGTCGCCTGCCCTGGTGGCGGCGGGTGGACGGCTGTCCGCATTGCGGGACGAGCCGGTACGAGGTCGAGGCGGCCGGGGGGGGGCCCTGGCCCGACACCGGGACGCGCCTCGACGCCGCCCCGGGCCAGGGCTGTGTGACCTGCCTGGCCGAGGGCAGCGCGCTCCACGCCTGCCATACGCTCGTCCGCTACGCGCCGCCCGTCGATCGCTGGCTACCCGCCTTCAAGACGCCGCGCGGGCCCTTCGGTCCGCCGCTCGCGCCGCGGCTCGCGGTCGAGACGCTCTGCGATGCGCTCGCGGCTCGACTGCGGCGGGAGGCGGTGACGCGGCCGGACCTGATCGTTCCCGTCCCGCTGCACCCGCGTCGCCGCGCGCGGCGGCGCTTCAACCAGACGGAGGTCGTGGCGGGCCGGATCGGCGCCGCGATCGGCTGCCCCGTCGACGCGACACTCCTGCGCCGAATGCGGGCGACGGCCCCGCAGGCGAGCCTCGAAGGCGAGGCGCGGCGAGCGAATCCGCGCGGCGCCTTCCGCGCGACCCGTCGCCTCGCGCCCGGTCGGCGGATCTGGCTCGTGGACGACGTGCTGACGACGGGGAGCACCCTGGAAGCGGCGGCGGACGCCCTGCTGGAGGCGGGCGCCTTCGAGGTCCATGGCATCACCCTCGCGGCGACCCTCCCCCCGCGACGCCGTCGGCGGGCGTCGCCCCCCGCCCCGCCGTATGCTCCGCGCTCCCCGAATCCCCCG
>Ga0116152_10003271_pt1 | contig 13059 bp, 4 predicted proteins | sample AD_UKC119_MetaG_FD_89894 | JGI IMG/M metagenome (GOLD analysis project Ga0116152, IMG submission 89894) | Active sludge microbial communities of municipal wastewater-treating anaerobic digesters from Hong Kong - AD_UKC119_MetaG | ecosystem: Engineered > Bioreactor > Anaerobic > Digestate...
ATCGGCGTCAAAGCAGCAGGCGCCGACGCCACCGCAGACGGTACCGTCGCCAAGATAGACGCCCGTGCACAGGCTCGGCGGGACCACGGCGCAGGTACCGTCCTCCTGACAGCAGGCGCCCATGACCTCAACGCCGCCACAACCGCAGTCGAGCGACGCGCCCACGGGAACCGTCGTCGTATCGATGCTCGGCATGCCGGTGGACACACCGTCAATCCGAACCAGACAGAGGTCGCCGGGGTTGTTCGGCGGAACCGTGCAGACGCCCAGACATCGGGCGATATTGCCTTCAACCGAGATCGGTCCGCACTCATCGCCGTGACCGTAGCAGGTGCATTCCTCGGCGATGGGTCCGTCCGCCGTCATGAAGATCTTGCGGGGCAGACAGACATGGCCGGGTTCCGTGGTCTCGCACTGCGTCTGCTGGAGCGCGGCGCACAGGCCGGGGCCCGTCGGAGGCAGCGGACAGGGTGTCGGCGGAACCGGCCGACAGTCGCAGCAGAAGACCTTCGAAAGATCGACAGGATCGACGGTGAAGGACGTCGTGCATTCGAAGCCCGGCGGGCAGTCGCCGACACACTGGAACGTGCTGTTCGCGGCGTCGAATTCGAGGTGACACAGATCCGGGCTCGTGCATTCGCACGTTTCGACAACGATCGTCCCGTCCTGGTAGATGCGGACGCATCGCGGCAGGCACTCTTCGCCGGGGTTCGGACAGACCGTCGGCTCGCAGCCCTGGCGATCCGGTCGGACGGCGCACATCGGCGTGCTTTCGCACGCGTCATCGATCATGTTCCCATTGCTGTCGCCCAGGCAGACACCACCCGGCGGCACGACGCCGCCCGCGGAAGCGCAGCACACTTCATCCAGAACCACGCAGCGACCATCCGGCAGACAGCAGGCGACATCGCCAAGACAAAGCGAGCCGACGCCGCTGAAGGAACTTCCGGCAATCAGATCGCAGCAGACCTTGTCGATGACCTGGCAGGTTTCGGGGGTACCGTCGCCGTCGGCGTCGTAGCAGCAGGCGCCAACGCCGAGACACGCCGTTCCGTCACCGAGGTAATTTCCATTGCACATCGATGCGGGAACGACGACACAGGTTCCATCCGGCAGACAGCAGGCGCCCTCCGGCGGATTCTCCGGAACGCACTCGCAACAGATTCGGATTTCACCCGTGGGAAGCGTCGTCGTCGTCGTCTGGCAGATAAACCCTGTCGGGCAGACACCGACACACGTGAACGATCCCGTCGTCGGATCGAATTCGAGATGGCACTCATTCGGGCTGACGCACTCGCACAGATCGACGACGATCGTGCCGTCATTCAGGCGCAGCAGACAGCGCGGCAGACATTCCTGTCCGGCGACGGGACACGTCGTCGGCACACACGCCGTACGATCCGGCGTCGGCTGGCAGTCAGGCGGAATGTCCTCGCAGCCATCGTCGATGTTGTTGCCGTTGTTGTCACCGAGACAGGCGCCGGCCGGAGCGAGCGATCCGCCCGCCGACACGCAGCAAACCTCGTCCATCACGATGCAGCGGCCATCGCTGAAGCAGCAGGCGACGTCGCCGGCGCAGCTCGAGCCGACACCCTTGAAGGAACCATGGAAGACGGACTCGCAGCAGATTTCGTCAACAATCTGGCAGGTTTCGGGAACACCGTCCCCGTCCGCGTCGAAACAGCAGGCGCCCGATCCCAGGCAGGACGTGCCGTCACCCAGATAGACGCCCTGGCACTGCGCGGGAGCGACGACGACGCACGTGCCGTCTTCCAGGCAGCAGGCGCCCATGACGTCGATACCACCGCAGCCACAATCGAGAACCGACCCGGTGGGAAGATTGGCCGTATCGATGCTTGGCATGCCCGTCGACACACCGTTGATGTGGACGAGACAGAGATCAGTCGGGTTGTTCGGCGGAACCGGACACTGGCCGATGCAGCGAGCGATCGTGCCGTTGAAGGTGATCGGCCCGCAGTCATCGCCGGGACCGAAGCAGACGCACTCGTCGGCGACGAGACCGGCCGACGTGACAGTGATCTGTCTCGGCAGACATGTCTTCGTCGGGTCCGTTGACTGGCAATCCGTCGCCTGCAGCTGCTGGCACAGGGGCGGCTGCGTATCGTTCATCGGGCAGACTTCTGGACTGTCGGGCACACATTCGCAACAGATGCGAACTTCGCCTGTCGCAAGTGTCGTCGTCGTCGTCTGGCAGATGAAACCGGCCGGACAGGAGCCGACGCAGGTGAAGGCGGCCGTGGCCGGATCGAATTCGAGGTGGCACTCATTCGGGCTGACGCACTCGCACTTGTCGACGACAAGCGTTCCGTCATTCAGCTGAAGGAGGCAGCGCGGAAGACACTCCTGTCCCGCGACCGGGCAGATCGTCTGTTCACAGGCAAGCCGATCGGGCGTCGGCTGACACATCGGCTGCGGATCTTCGCAACCGTCATCGATGTTGTTGCCGTTGCCGTCACCCAGACAGGCGCCGGCGGGCGACAGCGCGCCACCCGCCGCGACGCAGCAGAGCTGGTCCACGACGGCGCACGAACCATCAGAGAAACAACAGGCGACGGGGCCCTGGCAGGCCACGCCAAACCCCTGGAATGATCCACCGAAGGAAATCTGACAGCAGACTTCATCGACGACCTGACATGACTCGGGGGTTCCATCGCCATCCGCGTCATAGCAGCAGGCGCCCGTTCCCTGACAGGCGGTACCGTCGCCAAGATAGGTTCCGTTGCACTGCGAGGCGGGAACGACAACGCACGTGCCGTCCTGCTGACAGCAGGCGCCCTGCGGCTCGCTGCCGGAGCAGCCACAGTCGAATTCCGAATTGGGTGGGAAGCTCGTAAAGATGACGGCGCTCTGCCCCGTGGGCACACCGTTCACCCGAACCTCACACATCGATCCGACCGGGAAGGGCGGCAGGCAGGGTCCCGGACATCGAATCGCGTCACCTTCGATTGAGATGGGACCGCATGAATCAAACAGCGTCACACAATCGCAATCAACGGCTTCCAGCAATCCGGGGACGGCGGGATTGAATCGGATTTTCGTTGGATAGCACTCGGTTCCGGAGCCGGGCGTGCTGCATGGAGAAGGTGTGAGCTGATCGCAGATGGGCGGCTGTGTGGCGGGAAAGGGGCAGGCCGGTTGCGCGTGTGCGGTCGTCGCAATCAGCAGGCCCAGGGTACATGAACAAAGACACAACCATCCTGGAACATGAAGTCGTACTCTCGATTTTTTCATAGTGCGGTTCCACCTCTTCCCGAATTTGAATTGACGCGCCTCGAACGACACTTAGACAGGTGTCGACGATTACAACATGAACACGGAGACGATTTCAACTCGAAACACCCGCTGAAGGGCGGGATTTCCGTGAAAAACAAGGTGTTTTGACGCCGGCGACTCGAAGGCGATGAAATTTGACACAACGTCAACCACTTCTCTTCCTCGTCAGACAGCCGAGTCACTACACCTTCCTGACGTGGATGACGAACGACGACGCTGCGCGGCTACCGGAAAAAAATAAAATCCGCGATCCCAGCACAGGCGCGCCGGATTCACGCAAATCGAAAGCCCGACGCCGGATTGACGCCCATCTCTATTGACAGAAGACCAAGAAAGGGTTGTCATTTTTGACGTTGCGTAGATTCCGCCCCACGGGCGGTTGTTCGGAAAGAGGATTCGACAGATGGCTGACGAAGAAGATTTGGTGACCGACGACGAAGAAACGGAAGATTCGGAGTTGGAAGCGAGCTCAGACGACGAAGAGGAAGAGTCGTCTGACGAAGAGGAGTCGTCAGAATCCGAATCCTCTGACGGAAAACCAGCCGCCAAACGCGGCCGTCCCGCCAAAGAGCCGCCCCCTCCCAAGCTGTGGCGCCTGGAAGGGACGTCGCCGGAAGGTCTGCGCGTCACGCTGGGGCGCTACGTCAACAAGGAAGAAGCCGATCCCGACCTTGAGCGTCTGGAGGAGGATGGCTTCTACCAGAAACTGAAGATCATCAAGGCGAAGGAAGAGTAAACGCCCCTTGATCTGGCGCCCGCATTGCACGGCGCCCCGCCGCTCTCTGCGCTTCCCCCCTGCTGAAAATCTTGATTCAGTCGGCACAAAAGCTAGAATGCAGAACATTCGTAGGGGTAGGTAGGTGATGCACAGGGAAAGTAGGCGCTAATCCACGCGTCCTATAATCAGTTTTGCGCGACACCGTCACACTCGCACGCTGGCGGTTTTCCGACGTCGCGCGCCGTTACGTAAACCAGTCAACCCGCAGGCCAGCCGATGACCGTCGCATCTGGACGGTCCATCAACCATAGGAGCGCTCGCAATGCACATTCGTGTTCTCGTTGGACTCACACTCATCCTTGCGTCGCGACAGGCGATCGCTGAGACCGCCTGGGAAGTCTCTCAGGGATCTGTCACGATCGAATTCGAGGCGAACCAGCTGAATGCGGCCGGACTTCGCCTCGTGGCGACTCGAAAGACGCCGACTTCGACCCATCAGGCGACGCTGACGGCCAATGGCGCCGCTTCGATCGCGTTTGAGTCCTCGGGCAGCGCCGTGACGTCAACCGCCGGCGGCGCCCTGACGCTGACAAGCGACCTCGTCATCGAGAACATAGAAGTCGGAACGCGGCTTCCGCTCACGGGGCTCGCCCTCCGCCTGGACGCCTCCAATGACATTGCGGCGCTGGTCCTCATCGATACGGCCAGCAAGGCGACGCTGCTGCGGGTCGATCCCGTCCGGGCCATCGTCGACCAGCCGATGAACGAACTGTCGCTGGAAGGCGCCGATCTGATCATGACGGCGGACATGGCAAACCGCCTGGGCGTTCCATCGCTCGCCAATCGAAGCGTCGGTCGACTTCAGGCCCATCTTCCGCTGGCGTGGGCCGGCGGCGACGATCCGAGCCAGACGGCCCCCGGCGGCGCTCCCCGCGGCGGCAACAACGGCACGGACTGCAACGCGTCAACGGGTCAGGACGTCATTGTCGGCGACCTGTACGCCTCCGTCAGCAATCCCGCGAGCCAGAACATCAACGGCGTCTGGTATGACACGTATTCCGTCGGAACCGAATCGTGCAACATCGGCGACGCCATTCTCACGTGGCAGGGCAGCTCGGGAACGATCCATCCCGTCATCGCCCAGAACTGCTTCCGCCTCAAGGACGGCCGACTCGAGCAGATCGGTCAGTCCTGGCTCAAGCACGGCTTCGCCGTCGCGTGGACCGACGGCTGCGGATGTGGCTGCACAGGTTCGCCGAGCACGCAGATGAATCCCGGCTGCGGCGATCCCTATGGCGCCACACTGAACAACAGCCAGGGCAGCATCCGCCCCAAGTGGCGCGTCAACCCGACGACGGGCATTCACGATCACAATGAATCCGCCCCCTCCGCCTCGGGCTCTGTCGCACGCCGACTCCAGGTGCGTCACACGGATGTTGATCCGACGCTGAATCCCGGCGCGCTCTACTTCACGGAAGGCCAGTACATCCATCAGCAGGATGCGGCCGCCGGAAACGACAACAACAACGCCTCCTATCGACAGATCCTGGTCTCGGCCAGCGGAACGAACGAGTACACGTTCAGCCTGACGGGCTCGACGATGCGCGAACAGCCCGGTATCCGCGCATGGCAGGACACGGACCCGACAGTCGTCGAAACGGATGTCGAAGTTCCCAGCGACGGTCTCTATATCATCGCCGCCAGGGCGACGCAGAACCCTGACTCGACGTGGCACTACGAATACGCGATTCAGAACCTGAACGGCAATCGCGGCGTCTCGGGCATCCGAGTTCCGGTCAGCCCGGGCGCTTCCGTGACGAACATCGGCTTCCATGACGTGGACTATCACGACGGTGACGGCGAGGGCAATGTCTCTCGCGACGGCACGGACTGGATCGGCGCCCACACGGGCAACGCGGTCACGTGGACAATGGTGGACGTCGGCGCCAATTCGAACGCCCTGCTCTGGGGAACGATGTACAACTTCTGGTTCGACACCAACGTCGATCCCGTCAGTGGCAGTCTCTCGATGAGCCACTGGCGCGCGGGAACGCCGACGATCTCCTCGGGCACAACGATCATTCCGCAGGGCGGCGCCAATCCCATCGACTGCAACGACAACGGCGTCGAAGACGCCGACGACCTGACCAACCTGACCAGCAGCGACTGCAACGGGAACAACATCCTCGACGAGTGCGAAACGCCGTGCGAACTCACCACGGTCCGCGTCGCCTCGGGGCTGGGCACCTGCGTTTTCGCGACGGCGGCGCCGGGCGATGCGAATCGCCTGTTCATCGTTCAGCAGACGGGCCAGATCGTGGTTCTCAACCTCGCCACGTCGACCGTCCTTCCGACGCCGTTCCTGGACGTGTCGGGGCTGCTTGTCGCGGGTGGCGAACGCGGCCTGTTCTCCATGGCGTTCCATCCGGACTACGCGAGCAATCGAAAGTTCTACATCAGCTACACGAACACGGCCGGAAATTCGGTCGTCGCCCAGTACCTCGTCTCCGCGGGCGATCCGAACGTCGCCGACGCCGGCAGCGCGACGATTCTGCGGACCGTGTCACAGGACTTCGCGAACCACAACGGCGGCCAGATCCAGTTCGGCCCCGACGGCAGGCTCTACTGGGGCCTGGGTGACGGCGGCTCCGCCAACGACCCGCTGGAGCGAGCGCAGAATGACGCATCGCCCCTCGGCAAGATGCATCGACTCGACGTCGACAATCCGCCCACCTATCAGGCGGCGGACAACCCGGGCGCCCCGTTCCTGGCGGACGTCTGGGCCAAGGGCCTGCGCAATCCCTGGCGCTTCAGTTTCGACCGGCTGAACGGCAATCTCTACATCGCCGATGTCGGACAGGACGCTCGCGAGGAAGTTGACTTCCAACCCGCCGGCAGCATCGGCGGCGAAAACTACGGATGGGACTGCCGCGAAGGTGACATCGCGACGCCGGAACCCGGCGCCTCCGACGCCGGCTGTGATCCGAACGCCGGCGGATACGTGGATCCGATCCATGTCGAAGCCCATGGCCAGTCGGGCACCTGCTCGATCACGGGCGGCTACGTTTATCGCGGCTGCGATATCCCCTGGCTCAGCGGAACCTACTTCTACGCGGACTACTGCGGCAATTACATCCGCACCTTCCGCTACGACGGCGCAACAGTGTCCGACCTGACCGATCGCACGACGGAGCTTCAGCCGCTGGGCGGCGGAACGATCTCGTCGATCGTCTCCTTCGGCGAAGACGCGAACGGCGAACTCTATATCGTTTCGTCCGCAGGCTCGATCTACAAGGTCGTCTGCAACGACCCGAACGCGGCGATCTGCGGCAATGACATCATTGAGCCCGGCGAGGACTGCGAAAACCCCGACGGTCTCACCTGCGACTGTGAATGCCAGACGAAGCCGATCGTCTGTGAAACGACACTTCTGGACGACAACTTCGAAACGGACATGGGCTGGACGACGACGATCAACGGCGCCAGTTCCGGCGGTTGGCAGCGCGGCGTCCCCGTCAACGACGCCGGCTGGGATTTCGATCCCGTGTCGGACTTCGACGGCAGCGGTTCCTGCTACCTGACGCAGAATGCGGCGGGCAACACGGACGTCGATGGCGGCAGCGTGACGCTGATCTCTCCGCCGATCGACACGACGATCGGGGGCATTGCGATCAGCTACGCCTATTACCTCAACCTGAACTCGACGGAGGGGAATGACATGATCCTCGTCGAGATGAGCAACAACGGGACCGGCGGCCCGTGGTTCACGATCGCGTCGCACAACGAGAATCACGGCCTGGATTGGGCGACGAACCTGATTCAGACGGACACCCTGCTGTCAGCGGGATGGACGCCTTCGGCGGACACGCGAATCCGGTTCACGGCCAACGACGCCAACACGCAGAGTGTCGTCGAAGCCGGCATCGACGCCGTTCGTGTCTGCAAGCTGCAGATCGACGACTGCAACGTCAACTGCATCGATGACGCCGAAGACATCGCCAACATGACGAGCTTCGACTGCAACGACAACGGCATTCCGGACGAGTGCGAAGAAGGTGTGACGCCCTGCGACTGCAACAACAACGGAGTCAACGACGCGATCGACCTCGCGACGCAGGCCAGCGCCGACTGCAACAGCAACGGCATCCCCGATGAGTGCGATATTGCCAGCGGCTTCTCGACGGACTGCGACGGCGGTCCCGTCGGCGACGTCGCCGCGGGCCAGACGCGACTCATGACGTTCTGCGCGGGCTGTCACAATACCGACGGCACAGGTGGCATGGGCTTCCCCGGACCGAACATCCGCAATCGCACGCGCGTGTTCATCTGGAACAAGCTGCTGCCGCCGACGGACCATCCGGGCGGCGCCTTCCCCGGCTTCACGCAGCAGAACTTCGCCGACCTCGAAGCGTTCCTGTCGGATACCGGGGGCCGGGCTCGCCCCGACCTGATTCCGGACAGCTGCCAGGTCCTTCAGGACTGCGACGGCGACATGACGCCGGACGGCTGCGAATTCGACGCGGGAACCCAGGAAGACCTCAATCACGACGGCATTCCGGATGACTGCGTTGAGCAGTGCGCCAACGCCGCGGACGGCGATCTCGATCTCAACGGGACGACGGACGGCGAGGATCTGGCCCTGTTCGTCGCCGGCATTCTCGGAACGCCGACGCCCGACGAAATCTGTGCGGGCGACTTCTCGAACGACAACGCCCTCACGGCCGACGACATCGGCGGCATGGTCGGCGCCCTCGTCGCTCCGTAGCGAACCGCCTCCCGCGAGCCTCAGGTGGGTTCGCGCGGCGTCCGATGAAACGTCACTACGCCCCGGCTTCTTTGCGAAGCCGGGGCTCTTTTTTTGACGTCCCGTATCCACCAAAATATCCGGCCCGCTTCGCGAAATACTCCCGTGACGCCGTCGTTTGGCTACAAGGGCATTCAAGTCCACGAGGCGCAGCGACGCCGCGACGATTCCGTCGCGGCCGCAGGCTCCGCCGGGTGTTCAACGATGCCGACACGTCTGCAGGAGTCCGCTATGCCCGCTTACATCGTCTGCCCGCACTGCCAGCATCCGACAGTCATCAGCGTGACGTTTGAAGCGCGGCGTTATCGATGCCGTCAGTGCAACGGCGTCTTTGTCGTGCGCCAGACGGAGGCGTCGCCTCGATCCTCCGATCGGAGTGTGCAGGAAACGCACGCCCGGGCGCGCACCTAGATCCGTTGATCGGCGCACGCGACGGTTTCGCCAATTCCGTCGTCCGCGCCATTCCGCATCCACTTCCACGTGTTGACACGCGCGCCGGTTCAGCTACTTTCGACAACGCATGACGGGAGAATCGAATTCGCTTTGCCGTGTTCTGGTTACCCGCGCCGGCGATGTCGCGCCGCCCGCGGAGACGCTTCAGCGCGCCGGAATTCAGGGTGTTGAACTCATCGCCCCGTCGGAACCCGTCGGATCCGACGTACCGCTCCGAGGATTCGCCGCAGAACCAGCCGAACGATTTCGCGCCGCGGGTCTCCCTGTGGTCGCGCTGACCCTGCCGGCGGATCCGAATCATCACATCGGCGCCCCCTCTGACGATCTCCGACAGAAGGCCGTCGAACAGGTCATTCTCGCGATGGATGTCGCTCGTCAGATCGGCGCCCGCGTTGTCACGATCTCGCCCGGCGCCGTCTTCAACGATGATGGCGAACCCATCCATCGATACGAGGATGTCTATCATCGCGCCCTGAAATCGATGATCGACCTGCGTTTCGAGGCGGCGAACCGCTGCATTCGGATTGCGTGCCGACTGGCTTCGTCCGGCTTCCTGATCTCACCCATCGACGCTCGCACATGGATCGACCAAGTCAACTCGCCATGGATCGGCGGACATTTCGATCCGATGCGCATCGCGCAGGTCGGATCGCCGGCCGATTGGGCCGACGCGCTTGGGCGCCGGATCTTTGCCGCCGACTGGCCGGCCCCACCCACAGCGAACGATGGCGCGCTGTCCCGCCGTGTGAACTGGCCGGACCTGTGCGCAACGCTTCAGACAATCCGAAATGACATCGTTGTCTCAATGGATCCGATGCGGATTTCGCTCGACACGCTTGTGTGAGGTCCCGCGGCCTGCGACTGTCGCCGCTGCGAGTTGCATTCCGAACCATCGCCGGCGCAGTACTTTAGCAATCCATCACAGGACCACATTCGGTTTGACCCGGCCCCGCCCCACAAATAGACTCTCACAACGTTGATTCGAAATAACTCCGGATGTTTCTCGATGGCGTATTCACGTCATGCGAAGAGCACAACGCAGCGCCATCTATGCCAGACAAAGATTCCGACAACCCGACGCCGTTTCAGCTCACGAGTGACGACAGCCTCGTCGACGACGACTCGAGTCTCGAGGATTTCGAAATTGACTTAAGCGACGTCGAACCCGACGGTCTTCCCCACGGCCGCAGCATGGCGCCGCTCGATGAGCCGGATCCCAAGCGTCGGCCGCGCATCCCCGACCTGCTCCCGATCCTCGCGATTCGGGATACTGTCGTGTTCCCCGGCACGATCGTGCCACTGACCGTCGGCCGTGAGAAATCCAAGCTGCTCGTCGCCGACATCGTCAAGGGCTCGAAGGTCATCGGCGTCGTCGCCCAGCAGCGCGGCGAAGTCGAGGATCCGACGCTGGACGATCTCTATCGCGTCGGCACAGTCGTCACGGTCCTCAAGAAGCTGGAGCTCGGCGACGGCAGCCAGTCGATCATCGTGCACGGCCTGACGCGCTTCGGCATCGAGGAGCTGACGCAGACGGATCCCTATCTGATCGCGCGGGCCCATCCGCGCGAAGACACGTTCATCGAAACGACAGAGCTGGAAGCCCTGATCGAAACGGCGAAACGGCTCGCCCGCCGCGTCATTGAACTGACGCCGGGCGTGCCGGAAGAAGCGCTGACGATCATGGAGAACATCGCCAAGCCCGGCTCGCTGGCGGACTTCCTGGCGGCGAATCTGTCGATGGAGATCGTCCGCAAGCAGGAGATGCTGGAGACGTTCGACGTTCCGGCGCGATTCCGGAAGATCAACAAGGCGCTGGCCACACAGCTCGAAATCCTGGAGCTCTCCAACAAGATCCACAGCCAGGTCAAAAGCCAGATCGACAAGACGCAGCGCGAGTACTACCTGCAGGAGCAGTTGCAGGCGATTCAGAAGGAACTCGGCGTCTCGGATGGTCGCGAAGCCGAAATGGCGCGCCTGAAAGAGGCGATCGAAAAGGCGAAGATGCCCGAGGTTGTCGAGAAGGAGGCGATGCGCGAGCTGGAACGGCTCGAACGCACACACCAGGCCTCACCCGAGTACAGCGGCGCCATCGACTACCTCGAATGGCTGATCGAACTGCCGTGGTCCCTCTCGACGGAAGACAAGCTCGACATCAACGAGGCCCGCAGGATTCTTGACGAGGATCACTTCGACCTCGACAAGGTCAAGCGGCGCATCCTCGAGTTCCTCGCCGTGCGCAAGCTGAACCCGAAGGGCAAGGGCACGATCCTCTGCTTCTCGGGCCCTCCCGGCGTCGGCAAGACGTCGCTCGGTCGCAGCATCGCGCGGGCCCTGGGCCGTAAGTTCATCCGCATGAGCGTCGGCGGTGTGCGCGACGAGGCGGACATCCGCGGCCATCGGCGCACCTACATCGGCTCGATTCCGGGGCGCGTGATCCAGGAGATTCGCAAGGCGGGCAGCAACAACCCCGTCTATATGATCGACGAGGTCGACAAGATCGGAAACGACTTCCGCGGCGATCCGGCGTCGGCGCTATTGGAAGTGCTCGATCCGGCCCAGAATGACACGTTCCAGGATCACTACCTCGGCGTGCCCTTCGATCTGTCGAACGTGATGTTCATCGCCACGGCGAACTACATGGAGCGCGTTCCGCACGCCCTGCGCGATCGCATGGAAGTGATCGACATCGCCGGCTACACGAGTCTCGACAAACTCTGGATCGCCAAGAAGTACCTCGTCCCGCGTCGCACCGAGAGCGCCGGCCTGACGAAGCACAAGATCGAATTCAGCGATGAGGCCCTCAAGCTCATCATCGAGTCCTACACGTCTGAGGCGGGTGTTCGCAATCTCGAGCGCGAGATCGGCGGCGTCTGCCGGGCCGTTGCGGCGCTGATCGCCGAAGACAAAAAGGCGCCGAAGAAGATCACGCCCCAGCACGTGCGCGAATACCTCGGCCCCATCCAGTTCGAAGCGGAACTGGCGCTGAGAACCAGCCTGCCCGGTGTCGTCACGGGGCTCGCGTGGACGCCCTACGGCGGCGAAATTCTCTTCGTCGAGGCGACGGCGATGCCCGGTCGCGGCAATCTGCAGATGACGGGGCAGCTCGGCGATGTCATGCGCGAGAGCGCGCAGGCCGCCCTGAGCGTGCTGAAGAGCAAGGCGAAGGACTTCGGGATCGACCCGGAACGGTTCAAGGATCGCGATATCCATATCCACGTGCCGGCGGGCGCCGTGCCGAAGGACGGCCCTTCGGCGGGCGTGGCGATGATCACGGCGCTCGTGTCCCTGCTGACGGATCGCGCCTGCCGCGCGGATGTGGCCATGACGGGCGAGATCACGCTGCGAGGTCTGGTGCTGCCCATCGGCGGTCTGAAGGAAAAGGCGCTCGCGGCCCATCGGGCGGGTATCAAGACGATCATCCTCCCGGCGCGGAATGAGAAGAACCTCGTGGATATCCCCGAGGAGATTCGCAGGGAGATCGAGTTCGTCCCTGTCGAGCGCGTCGAGCAGGTCCTGAAGCGGGCGCTGGAGCCGAAGGGCGCCGCGAAGGCGAGCGGTACGAAGACGACGAAAGCTGGCGCCGGCAGGAAATCTGCGTCGAAGTCGAAGGCGGTTCTGAAGAAGAAGCCCGCCCGGAAGCCCGTCGCCAGGAAGCGTGTGTCAAAGTCGAAGGCGACGAAACGCGCGCGATCGAAGTCGCGATAGTCGCGGGCCATTCAGAGCCGCCGTGTCCCCACGGCGACGTCAGGCTCGCGTACGCTGGATGATTCGCCACGCTGAGGACAGCGAG
>Ga0116152_10003273_pt1 | contig 13049 bp, 13 predicted proteins | sample AD_UKC119_MetaG_FD_89894 | JGI IMG/M metagenome (GOLD analysis project Ga0116152, IMG submission 89894) | Active sludge microbial communities of municipal wastewater-treating anaerobic digesters from Hong Kong - AD_UKC119_MetaG | ecosystem: Engineered > Bioreactor > Anaerobic > Digestate...
AAATTTCTTTCTTTTTAAACTACCTTTTCTGCTTCCACCCTGTCATCCGCCAGCTGGCGGACCAAAAAACTCTTCTACAAACCCTTTTTAATTTTGGTGTGCAAAGATAATATTTTTAAGGTCTTTACGAATTACTCAGAATTACTTTTTTTGATCTGAGCTACTTTTTAGCTTCCAATAGTGGAATCAAAACATAGAGTGAGTGCGTGAATAAATAAATGTTTAATGTGCTTCAGTCATCCCTTTTCTCCAAGTATTAATGGGGTTTAACCCTTATGTTTCTGCCCGATAATTATGCACTTTTTGTATCGCCCAATCTTACATGGAACTTTTTAGAAACACAGACCTTGGTATGTTTGAGCAGATTATTTCAACTGATAAACAATCGGTTTTTCATCGTGCCGGATCATTGGGAATGATCACCTTTAAATACTCCTGTTAACATAAAAAGTTGGAATCAGATACTCTCTTCGTTCAAAATATCGTCTTCGTAATAGCGCTCAACAACAATCCTGGCTTCTTCACGATCTTCCCGGTCAACAAAAACACTGACTGAGCCCACTGCTTCCGGTGCTGATTGTATAGGTGCATCCATTCCCCAGATTTCATCGCCAAGATAAGCTTCAATATCATTATCCATCAACATATCCTTAATAATTTCAGCTTGCCAAAGAGTTCCTGAAAATACTGCTGTCGGTTTAAAATTTTCTGGTATGCTCATGTTTTAAATTTTAAAATTAGTAAAATCAGTCAGGAAATGTTCAAAAGTATGTATAAAACAGCATTCTACCTATAAAAAGTACAAGGAACTTTTCAACATTTTGTTAGAAAAAATAATGATTTCCGTTTAAATGGCTGTTAATGCTCTGTGAAATCATAACCCCTGCTGATTTCAAAGCCTTCCTTTGTGAATCTTCCCCTTATTAAATTTTGATTATCAGTTACATATTTTTATTTTAAAACTGATTATTCTCAAATTGATTACTTGGCAAAGCAAATAGTTATTTTTGCCGGATAATTGGAAATTAACATGAAAAATGTTTATCTGATTGGCTACATGGGAAGCGGTAAGTCCACTGCGGGAAAGCAACTTGCACGCATTCTTGATTATACATTTCTCGATATTGATCGCCATTTTGAGGAAACCTTCAGAATAACTGTAATGGATTTTTTCCAAAAATATGATGAACAGGCATTTCGGATACTTGAACGCAAACTGCTTCAGGATACTTTCCAGCTGAATAATTATGTAATTTCCACGGGTGGCGGAACAGCCTGTTTTCAGGATAATATAAAATTAATAAATCAAAATGGGATTTCGGTTTACATATCCATGCATCCGGATTCCCTCTTCACGAGGTTGAAAAACGCTAAACGCCCACGACCACGAATAATACTGTTAAACGATGAGCAACTAAAATCTCAAATCGATAAGGACATGCTTCAAAGGGAACAAATATACCAGCTTGCACATGTTAAGGTTAAAGGCGAAAATCTGGATGTCATGGCTCTTGCCAGGCTTATTGCTCCGAAGCTTGGAATTTCCTTAGCAACAGACTGACATTTTCGACATGATGCGTTTGAGGAAACATGTCAACCGGCTGAATTTTTTCAAGATTATATTTTTCAGACAGCAGCGCAATATCTCTGGCCTGAGTAGCTGGATTACAACTGACATACACAATCTTTTCCGGTGCAATAGTGAGTAATTGTTTTATCACGTCCGGATGCATACCGGATCTTGGGGGATCAGTAATAATGACATCCGGTTGACCATATTTTGCAATAAAATCCTGATTGAGGGTTTTTACGATGTCACCTACGACAAATTCTGTATTCTTAATTTTGTTTAGTTTAGAATTTTCAACAGCATCCTGGATTGCTGATGGAATGTACTCCACACCTATTGCTTTTCTGACATTTGATGCTATAAAGCAGGTAATGGTTCCGGTGCCACAATACAAATCGAACACTGTTTCATCCCCTTCGAAAGCAGCAAATGTCCTAACTACCTGATAAAGCCTGATTGCCTGTTTCGAATTGGTCTGATAAAAAGAAACCGGACCAACTTTGAATTTCAGGTTTTCCATCTCTTCGACCAGATATTGTTTGCCGGCATAATGATGAATCCCGAGATCATTGATAGTATCATTATTTTTTTTGTTAATAACATAAAAAAGTGAGGTGATTTGAGGGAAACGATTAATCAGTTCATCAAGCAAATCTTTGATTATTAAATCATCTTCATATCCAAAAACAATGATAACCATAGTTTCAGAGGAATTACCTGTTCTTATTATGACATTTCGCAGAAATCCACTGTGATTTCTCGAATCATAGAATGAAAGGTTTTTCCTTATCCCATAATCGCGTAATGCACGGCGGATGCTATTACTGGGTTCTCGCTGCAGGTAACAATTATTGAGATCGACAATACGATCGAACATTCCGGGTAAATGCATTCCCAGTCCGTTAGTAGCGGGATTTTCCCCATTACTATTTTCGTTTTCGAGTAACCATTTACGATTAGAAAAAGAAAACTCGAGTTTATTTCGGTAAAAATACTGTTCGTCTGATCGGATAATTGGTTCAAATTCAGGTATTTTTAATTTTCCGATTCTTTCAAAATTATCAATTACCTGTTTTTGCTTGAAATAGAGCTGGGCTTCGTAATCAAGATGCTGCCATTTGCAGCCACCACACAATCCGAAATGTTCACACCGCGGTGGTATGCGTTTATCAGAATATTGGTAAAATTTTACTATCCTTCCTTCAAAATAAGATTTTTTTTTACTTACAACCTTGATATCAACCAAATCTCCGGGTGCAGCAAAAGGAACAAAAATAACCATACCGGCAACCCTGGCAACAGCTTTACCCTCAGCACCTGCATCGGTTATCAGTACTTTTTCGAGCAACGGTAAGTCCGGTTTTTTTCTTCGTCCTGCCATGATGTTTACATTCGCTGATTGAATCGCTGCAAGGAATTTTTTAATTTTTTGTTTCAGTGATCTGAAAGATAAATGAGATTACAAATTCCAACTGGGAATTATTCGATTAAACCTCGTCCTGTTTTTACAATTTGCCCACTTTGCTTGAGGTCATTGATCATCCGGTCGAGCACCCCATTGATAAAAACGCGGCTTTTTGGTGTACTGTATGTTTTAGCCAGTTCGATAATTTCATTCATGGTAACCTTTACAGGTATGGAAGGAAACTCCATAAGTTCAGCCAGCCCCATCTTCAACAATATCACATCCATCAAGGTAATTCTGTTCAACTCCCAATTGCTCGCTTTGTCTTCAATAATTTTTTCGTATTCCTTGCTTTTAAGAATTGTTTTATGAAAAAGTTTAATCAGATATTTTTTGTCTTCATCCGGATCATCTTTCTGGTCAGTATTGTAAAGCGGGGGAAGTGGCTGTAAAGCATCATGATGTTTGCTGAAGCTCTGGATAATTTTTAGGACACAAAAATTTGCCAGCACTATATCATTTGCCCAATAAACACTGATTTCTTCATACCGTGAGTTGAGAATTTCATTTTCAACGACCACATCCGTAAAAACTGTTATAAACAACTCCTTGTCCTCTTCAAACGAGCGACCGGGGTTATTCATATAGTCCTTGTAACCTTCCAGATCTCGCACTTCGTTAAATACCCGTCTAATTAAATCCTCATGATCTACCCAGTTGATTTTATAGGCATTTTTGCGCCGTTGAAAATCTTTATTATCAGCAAGTTTTGCTGAAAAATCATTTTCAATAAATTTTGTATTCGGATGAAGATCTTCCGGCGTAGGGAAAAACTTTTTCTTGTTCTCCTCAATTCGTCTGGCAGCAAACTTTACAATTTCCAGGAGAAAAGAAAGCTGATAAATTGCCAGTTCATAAATGCGTTCGGTGCTATTCAGCATGTTTTTCTCAGCAGTCAACAGATCGCCGTCTTCATTAATAAAGTAAGCGTAAAGTGCCTGCAAAGCTTTAATTCTTAAGTGCCTTCTGCTAAGCATAAAAAGGAAGAACAAGTTTAAAAAAAATATTGCGGCAAAAGTATGATTTTTTGTAGGCATTTTTTTTATTTTGCAGCAAATTTTATTGTTTTGTGCATTAAAATTCTATTTTTGCACTTAACTAAAACCCAAAAGTTTGAATAAGATGGAAGATTCATTTAATCGGGACAACAGAGAAGATGTTTATTCGCTCGCTATCAGAGCCGGTAAGAGAACCTACTTTTTCGACGTTAAAGAAACCAGAAGCGGAGAAAAATATCTTACCATTACCGAAAGCAAACGCAGATTCAATAATGAATCCGGGAAATTTTTCTATGAAAAGCATAAGATTTTCCTGTACAAAGAAGACTTTGAGAAGTTCTCCATTGGATTAAGCGGTGTGATTAATTTCATTCAAACTGGCAAAGAACCTGTAATTGAACAGGATGATAAACCCTTATCCAACAAAACGGACATTAGTTTTGAAGATCTTGACAGTGAAAGCAAAACAGAGGAAAAACCCGCTGAAGAAAACACCGACGACAACAAGACCGGGATTGAATAAAACAAGGATAATTGATTGAATTATCCGACTGAGATTATTGCCTTTCCTTGCATAACCCTGTCAAATCAATAGTTTTGTGTTGATTACTTTTTAAAACTTCACACCCCGACTAAGAAGATTAGTTTTACTTTTGTCATGAAAAATCAATCAGAATTTATGGGAAAAGTAATTGCCATTGCAAATCAAAAGGGAGGTGTCGGAAAAACAACCACCGCTATTAATTTAAGTGCAGGGTTTGCCGTGTTGGAATACAAAACACTGTTAATTGATGCCGATCCACAAGCAAATTCTACCTCAGGACTTGGTCATGATCCCCGCAATATTCAAAACAGCATTTACGAATGTATTATCGACGACCTTCATCCTGAAAAAACTATTTTGCATACCTCCACACCAAACCTGGATATTATACCGGCACATATCGATCTGGTTGGAGCTGAAATAGAAATGATCAATATGCCCAATCGCGAAAAAATGATGAAAAAAGCAATTGACAAAATCAGAGATAATTATGATTTCATTATGATCGATTGCTCACCATCACTTGGTCTGATTACCGTAAATGCATTGGCTGCCGCCGATTCAGTAATTATTCCGGTTCAATGCGAATATTTTGCGCTCGAAGGCTTGGGAAAACTACTCAACACCATCAAGATTGTTCAGTCCAGGATGAATCAGCAGCTTGATATCGAAGGCATCCTTCTTACCATGTACGATACCCGGCTAAGACTGGCCAAGCAGGTAGTGGAAGAAGTGAGGACACACTTTCAACAAATGGTATTTAATACTATTATACACCGCAATATTAAGCTTGGAGAAGCCCCCAGCTTCGGAGAAACCATCATCATGCATGATGCCGAATCAAGCGGGGCAATCAACTACCTTAACCTGGCAAGAGAAATCCTGCAAAAAAACAACATGACCAAAATTGAACATGCTAAAAAAGATATTGAACTGAACTAAAAAAATGACTAAACCAAAGAGAAGTTCGCTGGGCAGAGGCCTTGAAGCTATTTTACAAAGCCCTGATACAGACATCACATCCAAAGATATTTCGGGTAATTACGTTGTAGGTGCCATCGCAAATATTTCGATCGGAAAAATTGAAGCCAATCCTTTTCAACCAAGAAACAGATTCGAAGAAGAAGACCTGAACGAACTGGCAGATTCCATCCGCGAGCAAGGTATTATTCAACCTCTTACTGTGCGCAAACTTGGTTACGACAAATACCAAATTATTGCCGGTGAGCGACGTCTCAGGGCTTCAAAAATTGCCGGCTTACAGGAAGTACCCTGCTACATCAGAGTAGCAAACGACGAAGAAATGCTCGAATTGGCACTTATCGAAAATATCCACCGGCAAGATTTAAATTCTCTTGAGATAGGAATCAGCTATCAACGACTAATGGAAGAATGCAATCTTACCCAGGAAGAATTGAGCAAACGCGTTGGCAAACAGCGTTCAACAATATCAAATTACATTCGCTTGCTGAAACTTCCCGCTGAAATACAGGTAGCTTTGCGCGACAATCTGATAACCATGAGCCATGCCCGCACATTTATTACCCTCGAAAACAAGGAAGAACAATTACAACTGCTGGCCGAAATACTCGAAAATGAACTTTCGGTAAGAGACATCGAACAACGGGTCAAGCAAAAAAGAAAAATAAAAGTAAAAAAAAGACCCGCTCCACTTCCTGACAAATATCAATCGCTTGGTAAAAAACTGGAAAATATCCTTGGAGCAAAAGTCCAAATGAAAAAAAGTAATAAAGGAAAAGGCAGTATCGTTATCGGCTTCGATTCCGAAGAGGAACTTGACAGGATTATCAACCTTCTCGTAGATTAAACTTACTTATCAATAAATTTTTTTGAATCGCCTGAACAACATATTCAGCTCAACCTTTCTGCCAGTTTTCATGTTCTGGATATTTATGCTTCTGTCGTCAGAATCATTCCCGCAAACAGTAACTAACAGTGAAGATTCAACCACATTCCATTCACCAAAGAAAGCAGCTATTATGTCGGCTGCACTTCCAGGACTTGGACAAGCCTACAATAAAAAATACTGGAAAATTCCAATCATTTACGCCGGATTTGGTACACTCATTTATTTTATTCAAACAAATGGCAGTGAATACCGAAACTTTAAAAATGCATACAACATAGTTGCTACGGGTGACACTGCCAGTTTTTCCACAAACGAATACGTGGTCCGGTACAACAGAAATATCAATCAATTGCAGGAAGGCAGAAATTACTATCGCCGAAACCTTGAGTTAAGCTATATCCTTACCGGAATGCTGTATATTTTACAAATTATCGACGCCAGCGTGGATGCCAACTTATTTGATTTTGATGTAAGCGATGACCTGACTTTTCGCTTTGAACCTATGACCAGTAATTATTTCCTGGCTTCAAAACCAACCCCGGGTATTACTTTAAAATACAGATTTTAACTTTATGAAAATTTTATTGCTTGGCTACGGCAAGATGGGAAAAGCCATCGAACAAAAGTCCCTTCAGGAAGGATATGATATTGTTGCGAAAATTGATTCACCAGCTGATTGGGAAATGTTTTTGCAAAACAGGAAGGCTGTCGATGTGGCCATTGAATTTACCACACCAAAATCAGCACCCGAAAACATCAGAAATTGCTTTAGGGAAAATTTACCTGTAGTCTGCGGTACAACTGGATGGGAATCCGAAAAAGAGTCGATCATCCGGGAGTGCCACGATCAAAATAAAACCCTTTTTACAGCTCCCAATTTTAGCCTGGGAGTAAATATTTTATTTATGTTGAACCGTTATCTGGCTGCAATAATGGCAAAAACACAACAATACGATGTGATGATTGAAGAAATTCATCATATTCATAAAATGGATACTCCAAGCGGCACTGCCAAAGCATTAGCACAGGATATCATCAATCTTATTCAATGGAAAAACCAATGGATTAGCGGTGAAAGCAACAAAAAAACCGACCTGACAATAATTTCAAAAAGGGAAGACGAAATCCCAGGTACCCATATCATCCGATACGAATCAGCCATTGATGACATTGAGCTGAAGCACACCGCCAAAAACCGCCTGGGCTTTGTACACGGAGCACTGCTTGCTGCCAAATGGATAAAAAACAAAACTGGTTATTTCACTATGGATGACCTTATGAATGACCTCTTTGGTCACTTTAAATAATAACAAAAAAACACTTTGTGAGTTAATTACTAATCAAAAGAACATAAATCAATTCCGATGAATACTCTTATTATCCTGATTCTGATCTTTTTATTCTTTCCGGTTTTTCTTTTCTGGATTTTCCCCAAAGCAGGTTCAGCATCCTGGAAAGTTTTCGTGCCAATGCTCAATTACTTTGAGTGGAATAAAATCAATGAAAAACCATTTTGGTGGTTTATTCTGCTTTTTGTTCCATTCATCAATATCTTCATGGTTTTTCTCATGATTGTTGAAACAGCCAAGGCTTTTAAAAAATTTAGTCTTGGACAACAGGCACTTGCAGTGTTGTTCCCTTTCATTTATCTGCCTTATCTGGGGCTTAATGCAAAGGAAAAGTACTTAAATCAAAAAAGCCGTCCTGCATACAAAAAATCAGTGGTAAGAGAATGGGTCGATGCCATCATTTTTGCAGTTGTTGCAGCAACTATTATCCGGACTTTTCTGCTGGAAGCATATACCATACCTACCTCATCCATGGAAAAATCGCTCCTTGTAGGTGATTTTCTGTTTGTAAGCAAAATGGCCTACGGACCGAGAGTACCCATGACGCCTGTTGCTTTCCCCTTTGTTCATCACACCATGCCATTGATTGGTGGTAAATCCTATGTCGAATGGCTCAAACTCCCTTATTACCGGTTCCCTGGCTTTGGACCTGTGAAACTTTATGATGCTGTTGTATTCAATTATCCCAGTGGTGACACTGTTGTTCTGGAACGACAGAATGAGGATTATTACCAGATTGTAAGAGATGCCGAAGAAAATTTTCGTCAACAGTTTGGCGATCGTTACAAGCAGGGAATGGGTCGTGACTGGGTGTGGTCAAAATATTCAGTAACAGCCCGACCGCCCGATAAGCGTGAAAACTACATAAAACGCTGTATGGCAATGCCCGGAGATACCATCGAAATCATCAACAAAATCGTTTATCTAAATGGCAAAAAAGCATACATGCCCGAAAATCTGCAATTCAATTATATGGTTACTGCCTCCGGTCAGGGCTTTAATCAACATGAACTTCAAAAAATCATGGAAGAATTTGGAATAACAGAAGGCAGGGCAATTACTCCCAATCGGGTTTTGTTGCCTTTAACATCCGAAATGGCCGAGAAACTGAGAACCAACCCACGCATTCGAAGTGTCGAACTCGAAGTAAGGCCAAAAGGAGAGTATTACAGTCCCATTTTTCCGCACAACCCCGAAAATTTCAAATGGAATGAAGACAATTTTGGCCCTTTGGTAATCCCAAAGGCTGGTGCAACAGTTGATATTTCCATGCAAAATATTGAACTCTATCGAAAACTTATTCACATTTATGATGGAAATACCCTGGAAATAACTAATGGTAAAATCCTAATCAATGGAGTAGAAAGCACAACCTATACATTCAAACAAAACTATTACTGGCTGATGGGAGACAACAGAGACAACTCCGCTGACTCGCGCTTCTGGGGTTTTGTTCCTGAAGACCATGTTGTCGGAAAAGCTGTGTTTGTGTGGCTTTCACTTGATAAAAACAAAAGCCTGTTTTCAGGCAAAATACGCTGGAACAAATGTTTAAGAATTATTTAATCTCAAACTTGCACATTTACATTATGAATAAAACTTTTGTCCTTCTTGTTACCGCACTTCTGTCTTTGGTTTTTTCGAACGATTTGTATCCACAAAAAAGATCATTTACCGGTAAAGTAATTTACAAAATCAATCTGGATCAGACAGGTTTACCTGACGAGGCCAGAGCTATGATGCCAACTACGGTTACCACATACATCGGAAATGATAAGGTAAAAACTGAAATTGCCACTATGATGGGGAATCAGCAGACAATTCTTGACCTGAATGAAAAATCGCATATTACCCTTATGGAGGTGATGGGACAGAAATTGGCTATAAAAGACAGTTACGAAGAACTAATGAAAAAAATGAAAGATTTTCCTGAGTTTCGCATTGAAATTACAGATGAAACCCTGGAAATTGCAGGTCTTGATTGTAAAAAAGTTCTCATTAAAAAAGTAAGTCCTGACGGAAAAGAATCAACAGATGGTTATGCCTGGTTCACCGATGAATTCAAACTCAATCCGGCTTTCAATTTCAATAATCCAACATTCAAAGATTTGAACGGACTATTGATGGATTATGAAATGATGACCGGCAACAATATGAAAATGAAGCTTACTGCTGTTGAGGTGAATAGGCAAAAAATTAAAGATTCTGAGTTTGAAATACCGTCTGAATACAAATTTGTGACCCGTCAGGAACTGAGCAGAATAATTGGTTTTTGAAACAAAAAGCTACTTTTAACAAACGTTTCAACAGGTTCAAGATCACGTGGATTTAGTCTATCTGTTAAAAACATACTGGATCAGATTGGCTCCCATTTGTAGTGCTTTAAGGCGTGTGGGTTCTGAATCATTATGTACACGCTGGTCCTCCCACCCGTCACCCAGATCGGTTTCATAACTGTAAAAAATCACCAGCCTACCTTCATAAATCATCCCAAATCCCTGAGGTGATTTCAGGTCATGCTCATGAATTTTAGGCAGACCATCTTTGAACTCATACTTTTGGTGATAAATTGGATGTGAAAATGGTAACTCGATCAATTCCAATTCCGGAAATATTTTTTGCAATTGTGGCCGAAGGTACTTATCCATTCCATAGTTATCATCGGCATGAAGAAACCCTCCGGCAATGAGATAATCACGGAGATTTTTAATCTCCTGCTGAGAAAACACCACATTTCCATGCCCGGTCATGTGAATAAAAGGATAATTGAAAATATCAGGGCTTCCGGCCTCTACAGTAGCCGGCACCGGATCAATATTTGTACCGAGGTTGCGGTTGCAAAACTCAATCAGGTTGGGTAATGCCGAGGGATTCGCATACCAATCCCCACCGCCGCGATATTTAAGCAAAGCAATTTGGAGATTCCCTGCCGGAGGTCGCGCCGATAAAGATGTCAAAGCAAGGATCAATATGAAAATGACTTGTTTCATTATTCCGGATTTATTTCTGATTGATCAGGTTTATGGTAAAACAGGCAGCCAGCGCTGCGGTTTCCGTTCTTAAACGATTTTCTCCCAAACTTATTGGAATAAATCCGGCAGACAATGATTCAGCTATTTCCGTTTTGCTGAAATCCCCTTCAGGTCCAATTAGAACGGTGGCATTGCTACCAGTTTTATAAACATGTTTTAGATGAGCGTGATTCTTTTCTTCATCAAGGAATGCAATAAAACCCTCACCATCGGAAACATTCTTTATTACTTCAGAAAAGTTAGTAAAAGGTTGGATTTCAGGCAGCCAAACCTGTTGAGATTGTTTTATTGCTGCAATACTGATTTTACGCAAACGATCGCAGTTGATATGCATTCTTTCCGAATGATCGCACTGCATTAAAGTAATTTTAGCAATTCCAAATTCGGTTGCTTTTTCGACGAACCATTCTATTCGGGAAACATTTTTTGTTGGGGCAACCGCAATATGAATTCCAAAAGGTCTTTTTTCAAGTTCAATTACTTTTTCACAAATGTCGATAACGCATTTTTTTGGGTGGTCATCAAGTATCTTACCTGAAAATAAGCTTCCCCTGCCATTTGTCAGAAAAAGTTTGTCATCCTTTTTCAACCTGAGCACTCTGGTAATGTGTTTTGATTCGTCCTGATCGAAATTGTATAATCCCCGGTTTATTTCCGGAGCATAAAACCAGTGCATAATAGCTAATTTGAGTGTGTTGTGATTATAAAAAAACCCACCCGAAAGGGCAGGTTTTTTTGCTTAGTTACTCATATACCTATTTCAGAACTACTCTTTCAATTCTAACTGAATTTTCAGTGGTTAGTCTGATAAAGTAAACACCTTTTGAGTGACCGGAAAGATCAAGTGAGCTATCCTTACTGAGTGATGTTGCAAGAATATCCTGTCCCTGAATGTTAGTTACCACAATATTAACGACCTGATTGATACCTGAAATATTTACCAGTCCGTTTGTCGGATTAGGATAAACAGCCAGTGCGTTCAAATCACCTTCTGAAATTGAAGTTGATCCTACTTTCAGTTCAACAATCATTGACATCCCATTCAATTCAAACAAACCGTCCGAATTACTCATCTCTTGGCTGAATGTTACCTGAAGTTCATATTCTTTATTGCTGGATGCTTTAAAAAGCTTAAAAATCATCAGTTCGCCATCAGCCATTCCATCTTTAAGTTCAGTAAATTCATCATCTCCAAAAACGGGCAGGAAAAGATTATTTTCATTTGATGTAAACTCAGCAATACCAACACAACGGCTGTTTGCGTCAAACACACCAATCATATCACCTGACTCAAGCATATTCATTGCGGATTTATCAATCACAATAAAGTGTGGATTACCTGTGTTGGTAACCTCATTCCAAATTGGTGATTTAACCATAGGTTCTGGTTCAGCAATAGCAGGAGCAGGCGCTTTTGATACTGCTGGATAGGTATAGGAGGACGGAACAAACATATTTATCATATAGGCATGATCCGGCACAAGCCAATCTAGTGAATAAAGTCCTCCGTCAGGCCAGATAACTTTTGTAGGATCATAGATGTCGAACAAGATAAGCAGTTCACCTTCAAGCTGATCCTGTAGATCATCAGTTGATACCGGAGCAGTAACTCTGACAGGAAGGTAACTTGATCCAGCCGGTAAAACAACAGTTTTATCATTTGTTTCAGTTCCATAAATAACTGTGGTACCAATTTCTGTCATTTTGGATTTATAGCCATAGGTATTATAGATGTCGCCAATAGTATTCCAGTTTTGTGATGGCCACCAGATACCATAAGGTGTTTGGCGAACAGTAATTATCATATCTTCTGCAAGGCATTCGAGCTGGCTGGCAATGTTCAGATCACCTGTCGGGTTCATATAGGTTGAAAAACCACTCCATCCTTCCCTTATCGTCAGCAACTGAACCTGAGTGATAAATATTTCAAAATCACCAAATGTTTCATTAAGACCGTTTACCTTTGCATAATAGGTTCCGGCAGGCAACATTCCGTAAATCTTTTCAAGATCATAGCCTGCACCTCCGCAATAGTTTTTATCAGCCAGCATAGTACCTTCACAATCACTGAATAATGTTAATTCTGCAATAAAATTCAAATTATCCAGGGTAATTGCAACATCCATCGGATGAGGAACATCAAATTCAAACCATCTTTCATCTTCAGCGCGCACAAGTGCTTCGGCAATTGCCGGATCATTTACTGTTCCGTAATCAATTG
>Ga0116152_10003274_pt1 | contig 13047 bp, 6 predicted proteins | sample AD_UKC119_MetaG_FD_89894 | JGI IMG/M metagenome (GOLD analysis project Ga0116152, IMG submission 89894) | Active sludge microbial communities of municipal wastewater-treating anaerobic digesters from Hong Kong - AD_UKC119_MetaG | ecosystem: Engineered > Bioreactor > Anaerobic > Digestate...
AAGCGCGATCTCGACGTGGCGGTGGCGCCCCTGGAGACCTTCGTCGACGCGGGAGGCTCGCGCGTGCTGGCCTTGCGGGACATCACCGGCCGGCGCCGCTCCGAGAACGAACGCGAACTGCTGCGGCGGCTCGAATCCCTCGCCGGCCTGGCCGGCGGCATCGCGCACGACTTCAACAACCTGCTGACGATCATGCAGGGCTACGCCGCCGAGCTGCGGCGGGGGGGCCGGCTCTCGGCGGCCGACGAAGCGAACCTGGGGTTCATCGAGGGCGCCACGGCCGAGGCGCGGTCGCTCGTCGGCAGGCTGCGCGCCTTCGCCCGCGGCAACGAGCCGGAGCTGGCGCCGGTGGACATCGCCGCCCTCGCCCGCTCCAGCGCCGAGAGCCTCGCCGTCGGCGACGGACTGCGGCTGTCGCTCGACCTGCCGTCGGACCTGCGCCGCGTGATGGCGGACCGGGGCCAGCTGGCCCAGGTGCTGGGCAACCTGCTGCTGAACGCCCGCCAGGCGATGCCCCGCGGCGGCGGCATCTCGGTGCAAGGCCGCAACACGCTGACCGCGGCGGGCGAGCCGGCGGTGGCCATCGAGATCGCCGACGAGGGCACGGGCATCGCGCCGGGCGACCTCGACCGGGTGTTCGATCCCTACTTCACCACCAAGACCGACGGCACGGGCATGGGCCTGGCCATCGCGCACACCATCGTCATGCGGCACGGCGGCTGGCTCGTGGTGCGCTCCAGGCCCGGCGAGGGGACGACGTTCACGCTGACGCTCCCGGCGGTGACGCCCGGCCCGGGCGCGTGACCGCTAGCGCCGGCGCGGTCGGGCCACGGCGTACTCGGGCTCGCGCACGCCCAGCCCGGCGGCATCGAGCCGGGTCTTGGCCACCGCGTAGAACAGGCGCGCGGGCACGCGGCTGAATCCCAGCTGGATGTCGAACACCGGGTCGCCCTGCAGGAACCGCCAGTGGTTCAGCAGCGTGGGCTCGGCCGCGCCCTGCTCGACCTGGATCAGGCGGCGGTGCGACGAGCTGAGGTTGATGGGCGGGTCGTTGCGCTTGGCGGCGAACGCGATGAGGTCGAGGATCTCGCGGTCGCCCACCAGCGGCCGGCCCTCGCGCTCGCGGAAGCGCCGCTGCACCTGGGCGGCGAGCCAGCCGTCGTAGCCGCCCCAGGTGAGATCGCGCAGGTACTTGTCGTAGGTGTCCACCGCGTCCATCACGAACGCGCCCAGCAGGCCCGCCCAGCCGTGGTGCGCGCCCACCCAGATCATGGCCAGGTCGTCGCACACGCCGTCGCCCAGGCGGCGGCGGAAGAAGGCCTGGTCGTAGGCCGGGAACGCGTAGTCGGCGGCCGGATCGCGGCAGATGACCCCCACGTCGCGCAGGGTGCGCAGCTGCTCGTCGTCGAACTCGCGGGCGCCCGTGTCGCCCAGGCCGCACAGGGCGAAGCGCTCGGCGTCGACGATCATGATCTCGCCGCCCCCGATGTGCAGGGGATCGCCCGCGTAGGTCAGCCGGTGCAGTTGCATGGCGGTGCGGCGCCAGTTCCAGTCGTCCATGTGGCCGGCCAGCACCAGCCCCGCCAGGAACGCGCGCGTCTCCACCTTGCCCGAGGCCAGGAAGTCGATGCCGAACAGCGGCTCGCCGTCGATGACCAGCTCGAGCTCGGGTTCGTCGAGCCTCTCCAGCAGCCAGGCGCCGAAGCGCGCCAGGCGCTCGCCGCGCCGGCGCCGCACCTGGTCGCCCCTGAGGTGGGGCCGGCCCTGCTCGAGCACCGTCAGCACGCGGTCGAAGGTGGCGTCGGGAAAGCGCAGGCTGGTGCCGAACTCGTCGGTGAACCAGCCGTGGCCGTTCTGGGCGCGGCCCAGCACCGACTGGGGCAGCAGGTCCTGCAGCACGTGCGCGGGCGCGGCCAGGGGCAGGGCCATCAGGTAGTCGAAGTCGAGCTGGACGAGGCGGTCGAAGGTGTCGCGGTCGCGCTGCACGTCGAGGTTGCGCGCGCCCAGCCAGGGCTCGGTGCGGCGCTGGTCGCGCTTGTCGTCGCTGCGGCCGCTGATGCGGTCGAGCAGGTCCTCGACCCGCCGCACCGCCGCCTGCCGCCTGCCGCGACCGCGGCGCACGTCGTCTAGGCCTCGTCGCCGGCGGCCTCGCCGTCGGTCCAGCCGGCGAACAGGGCGTCGGTGAACTGCTCCACGTCGAAGGGCGCCAGGTCGGTGACCTTCTCGCCCATCCCCACGTAGCGCACCGGCAGGCCCAGGGTCTCGGCGATGGCCACGACGATGCCGCCCTTGGCCGTGCCGTCGAGCTTGGTCAGCACCAGCGCGTCCACCGGCACCGTCTCGGCGAAGACCTTGGCCTGGGACAGGCCGTTCTGGCCCGTGTTGGCGTCGACCACCAGCAGCGTCTCGGGGTCGCGGCCGGTCTTGCGGCGGATGACGCGCGCGACCTTGCCCAGCTCGTCCATGAGGTTGCTCTTGGTGTGCAGGCGGCCGGCCGTGTCGACGATCACCAGGTCGGCGCCGCGGGCCTCGGCCGCGCTCAGCGCGTCGAACACCACCGCGGCGGGATCGGCGCCGTGGCCCTGCTTCACGCACTCGACGCCGATGCGGTCGGCCCACACGCCCAGCTGCTCGACGGCCGCGGCGCGGAAGGTGTCGCCCGCGGCCAGCAGCACGCGGCGCCCCTCGCCCTTGAACAGGTGGGCCAGCTTGGCGATGGTCGTGGTCTTGCCGGTGCCGTTGACGCCCACCACGAAGATGACGTGCGGGCCGGCGGGCGCGGCCGCGGCGTCGGCCGCCTCGCCGCGGTCCTTGTTCTTCTTCCTGCCGCCCTTGCCGCCGACCGCCTCGTCGTCCCAGCTCAGGGGCCGGATGCGGGGCTTGGCGGTGCTGAGGATGCGCTGCACGTCGGCGCGGATCACCGTGAGCACGGCGTCGAGGCTGGCCTCGCCGCCCTCCTCCTTCAGCCGCTTCTCGATGCTGCGGGTGATGGCCACGGACGACTGCACGCCCATGTCGGCGGAGATCAGCAGCTCCTCGATGCGGTCGAGGGTCTCCTGGTCCAGCTTGACGCGCCCGCCGAACAGGCCGCGCAGGCCGCCCACCAGGCCGTCGCGCGTCTTGCGCAGGCCCTCGCGGAAGCGGTTCAGGGCGCCCTTGATCACTCGCTCGCCTCCATGGTGCCCCGGGCCTCGTCGTCGGCGTCGTCGGCGTCGTCGGCGTCGTCGGCGTCCAGGTCGTCGACGATGTCGTCGGCGATGTCGTCGACGATCGGCTCGTCGGCGTCGGCCTCGGCGGCATCCTCGGCAGCATCCTCGGCGACCTCGTCGGCGACCTCGTCGGCGATCGCGACGGCCTCGAAGGCCAGCGACTCCTGCCGACGCCGCTCGCGCTCGACCTCGTCCTTGTCGATGGACGAGCGGCGCGCGGCGATGGCCCCGGCCAACTGCTCGTCGCTCTGGGTCTCGGCCACGTCGCGGAAGCTGACCGAGACGATGTTCGAGCAGCCCGGCTCCATCATGGTGACGCCGTACAGGTGGTTCGCGGTCTCCATGGTCAGCTTGTTGTGGGTGATGACCAGGAACTGCGTGTTGCGGCTGAACTCGCGCAGCATGTTCACGAAGCGCTGGATGTTGCTGTCGTCCAGCGGCGCGTCGGCCTCGTCCAGCATGCAGAACGGCGACGGCTTGACCAGGTACACCGCGAACAGCAGCGACAGCGCGGTCAGGCAGCGCTCGCCGCCCGACAGCAGCGACACGTGGTCGACCACCTTGCCCGTGGGCTGGGCGATGATGTGCAGGTTGCTCTCGAGCGGGTCGTCGGTCTTGATCAGGTGCAGGTCGGCGCGCCCGCCCTTGAACAGGGTCTGGAACACGGCGATGTAGTTGCGCCGCACCTCCTCGAAGGTGTGCAGGAAGCGCTTGCGCGCGGTGCGGTTGATCTCGGTGATGGCCTTCACCAGGTCGTCGCGGGCCTTCTCCACGTCGTCGCGCTGGCCCTCCAGGAAGTCCAGGCGCTCCTTCTTGGTGTCGTACTCCTCGAGGGCCAGGTGGTTGATGGGCCCGAGCGAGGCCAGCTTCTCCTGCCGGTCGGCCAGCAGCGCGGCGGCCTGCTCGAGCTGGAAGACGTCGCCCTCGCGCTCGAGCTCGTCGGGCAGGTCCTCGGCCGCCACCGAGGCGATCAGGTCCTGGAACGAGCCCTTGTACTGTTCCTCGATGCGCTCCTCGAGGTTGTTGCGCTTGATCTCGAGGGTGGCCAGCAGCGTCTGCATCTCGTGGGCCTGCTCGCGGAAGCCGCCGCGCTGCTTCTCGATGGCCTGGGCGCGGGCGTGCCAGACGCCGGTCTCGTCGTGCATGGCCTGGATGCCGTCGGCCGCCGCGCGCACGACCTTGCGGCGCCGTTCGCGCTCGTCGACGCCCCGGGCCAGCAGCTCGCGGCGCGAGGCCAGCTCCTCGCCCAGGTCGGCCATGGCGCCGCGCGCCACCTCGATCTCCTCGGCCAGGCGTTCGCGGCGGGCGAACTGCTCGGCCACGTTCTGGCGCAGGTGGCCCAGGGTGGTCTCGGTCTCGCGCTGCTGGCCCTGCCGGCGCTGGTGCACCAGGCGCAGCTCCTCGACCTCGGCGCGCATCTCGTCGCGGGACAGCTCGGCGTCCTGCACCTGGCGGCGCAGCTCGTCGCGGGCCGTCGTGCTGTCCAGGCGCAGGCGGCCGCTCTCGGCCAGCAGGTCGGTCAGCTCCTGCTCCTCGCCCGCGAGCACGGCCACCTCCTCGCCCAGGCGCGCGGCCTCGGCCTGCATCTCGGCGGCACGGGTGCCGGCGGTGTCGCGCTCCTGCGCGGCCTGGGCCAGCTGCACCTGCAGGCCGTTCAGTTCGCCGTCGACGGCGTTCAGGCGGCCGCGGCCGGCGATCAGGCCCTCGCGCACCTCCTCGCGGCGGGCGCGGTTGGCCGTCACCTTCTCCTGCGCCGCGGACACGCGGCCATCCAGGGCGGAGACCTCGGCCTCCATCTCGTCCAGCTTCTCCTTGCGGCCGATCAGCGCGGCCGCGTCGCCCTCGTCCCGGCCTCCGCGCACGGTGCCGTCGCTGCGCACCAGCAGGCCGCCGCGGCTGACGCAAGTGACGACGCCCTCGCCCCGCCAGCCCGACGCCGCCGCCAGCGCGGCCTCGTCGTCGGCGAAGATCACGGTGCGGCGCAGCAGGGCCGCCAGGGCGGGCACCTCGGCGCCCGGTCCGGTGATGGCCTCGTGGCCCGGCGTGCCGCCGGCCAGGGACACGGTCGACGACGACGCGCCGCCCAGCCCGCCGGCGCACAGGAAGCTGGCCCGGCCCAGGTCCTCGCCGCGCAGCTCGCGCACCAGCTCCAGGGCCGACTCGGGCCGGTCCACCACCACGGCGTCCAGCAGGTCGGCCAGCAGGATCTCCAGCGCGCCCGCGTCCTCGGGGCGCACGCTCAGCAGGTCGGCCAGGCCGCCGCGGATGCGCTCCTCGGCGCCGTGGCGCTGCAGCACCTCGCGCGGCCCGCGGCCATAGCCCTCGTAGGATTCGTGCAGGCGACGCAGCAGGTCGCAGGTGCTGCGGGCGGCCTCGCGGCGGGCCTGCAGCGCGGCCACCTGCTCCTGCAGGGACGAGGCGGCCGACTCGAGATCCTGCTCGTCGTGCTCGAGGCCCGCCAGCTCCTGAAGCAGTGCGGTGCGGCGGCCCGACGCCTCGACGCGCGCCGACTCCAGCGCGCCGACCCGGCTGTCGGCCTCGGCGCCCTTCTGCAGGATGGTCTCGCGGTCCTCGCCCAGGATGGCGATGCGCTCGCGGCGGTTCTCCTGCTTGACCTGCAGCTCGCGCAGGCGGCTGCGCTGCGCGGCGTCGCTCTCGATGACCTCGAGGTTGCGGCGCGTGGCGTCGTCCAGGGCGGTGCGGTCGCGGGACAGGCGCTCGTCCAGGATCTGCAGCGCCTCGCTGCGCTCCTCGAGCAGGTGCGCGCCCGACTCGATCTCGCCGGCGATGGCCGCCAGCTGCGCGGTCATGCGCTCGATCTGGCCCTCGATCTCGTGCTGGCGGCGCTCGGCCTCGCCCATGGCCCCGGTGTTGGCCTCGATGCGGCGTGCGTGCTCGTCGATGCGGTGCTGCATCACCAGCACCTGCCGCTCGGTCTCCTGCAGCTCCTCCTCGAAGGCCTGCAGGGCGTCCTCGAGCTGGCGGCGCTCGGCCTCGCGCTCGTCGATCTGGGGCCGCGCCTGTGCGATGCGCGCCTGCAGCTCGGCCAGCTCGCCCACGCCCTCCTCGGCGGCGGTGCGGTACTCCTCGAGCCTCTCGCGGGCCTCGGCCTCCTGGCGGTCGAGATCGGCGTGGCGCCGCGCCGCGGTCAGCAGCTCCAGCGCGCGGATCTCCTTGTACAGCCGCTGGTGCCGGCGGGCCTTGCCCACCTGGCGCTGCAGCGACCGCACCTCCTTGCCGATCTCGTCGATGATGTCGTACAGGCGCGTCAGGTCGCTCTGGGTGCGGTCGAGCTTGCGCTGCGTCTCCTTGCGGCGCGCCTTGTAGCGCGTGATGCCCGAGCCCTCCTCGAGCAGGTGCCTGAGCTCGGTGTTGTTCTCGTTGAGGATCTGCTTGATCATCGACTCCTCGATGATCGAGTACGACGCGTTGTTCACGCCCGAGTCGTAGAACAGGTCGCGCAGGTCCTTCAGGCGGCACGGCGTGCCGTTCAGGAAGTAGTCGCTGCCGCCGTCGCGGGTCACGCGGCGCTTGATCGCGACCTCGGCGAAGTCCACGGGCATGCCGCGGTCGTCGTTGTCGAAGGTGAGCGTGACCTCGGCCATGCCCACGGGGCGCCGCTTGGTGGTGCCCTTGAAGATGACGTCGTCCATCTTGCCGCCGCGCAGCTGCTTGGCCGACTGCTCGCCCAGCACCCAGCGCACCGCATCCACGACGTTCGACTTGCCGCAGCCGTTGGGTCCGAGGATGGCGGTGATGCCCTCGTCGAAGTCCAGGCGCGTGCGGTCCACGAAGGACTTGAATCCCTGCAGTTCGATGGATTTGAGTCTCAAGCGATCAACCTTCCGCTGCGTTCCGTGGATGCGATGGGTGCGCGCGCCGTCACCGGCCCGCCGTGTCGGTCACCGCGACGGTGAACCGCGTGGGCTGGGCCCAGTCGGTGCGCAATCTCTCGAACAGGGCCGGCTCGGCCGCGCGCGCGTCGTTGCGGCTGGCGAAGCTGCCCACGTAGATCCGCCACCAGCGGCCCGAGTCCGGCAGCTCGACGATGCGCGACGCCGCGCGCATCCCCAGCCGCTCGAGCCGCCTGATCTCCTTCTGCGCCGACGTGCTGTCGCGCAGCGAGTACACCTGCAGGGCCCAGCCGCCGGTGCCCACGGGCACGCGGTAGGGCGCGGGGTCGAAGGCCGGACGCGTCGGTGCGGCCTGCGCGTCGGCCGCCGGGGCCGGCGCCTGCGCCGTCTCCTGCTGCGCCTGGGCCGGCGGCGCGGCGGTCTCCTGCGGCGGCGTCACGGCGCCCTGCGCATCGTCGCGGACCGCGTCGCTTCCCGTGTCCGCGGCCACGACGGGCACCGAGTCGGGCGCCGCCGCCTGGTCCGCGGTCTCCATGATACCACCGCCGACGGTCGCCGTGTCGGCGGCCGCCGGGCCGGTCGGTTCCTGGATGACTGGCGGCAGCGCCGCGTCCCGGTCGACGGTCCGCCCGGTGTCGGGCGCCTGCACCACCTGCACCGGCGCGGCGCCGAACAGGCCGTCCTCGGGCACGCGCACGTAGCGCACGTAGTAGACCCCCACCAGGCCGATCAGCACCACGGCCGCGGCGGCGACGCCCCAGAACACGCCCGAGGTCCCGCGGCGCCGGGCGTACACGATCTCGGGATCGAGACCGACGTCGTCGGCCTGGCCGCCGGCCGCGTCCTGCTCCTCGAGGGCCGCCAGGGCGGCGTGCACCGAGGCCTCGTCCGCACCGATCGACCGTCGCTCCGCGGGCGCCGGCCCGTCGGCGGCGGCGGGCGCCGCGGCAACGGGAGCCTCCGCTGCGGGCTCTGCTTCCTCATCGGGCTCGGCCCCGGCCGACGCCGGGATCTCCTCTTCGGCGACCGCCTGGTCGGCGGCCTCCTCGACCGCCGCCTGGCCGAAGCCGAGCAGCGCCGTCGGGGCCACGCCGGCGGCGGCCAGGTTGGCCACGACCGCCGCCAGTTTCGGCGGGGTCAGCGCGGCCTGGTCATGGCACAACAGCCGGATGTCGGCCCGCTGGGCCCAGGCGGCCGCTCCCGCACCGCCCGGCAGCACCACCAGGATGTCGTCGGCCTGCCGGCGCAGGCGCGCCAGCAACTGGCCCAGCTCGTCGCCCGTCACGTCCGTGGGCGCGTAGGTGCCGACGCCCACCAGGTAGGCGGTGCGCCCGGCGAACGGCAGCGCCACGCCGGCGCCCAGCAGCGAGCAGCCGTAGCGCGCGGTGTCGATCCAGCCCTCGGTGTCCAGGCGGCCGGCCCAGCCGCTGAGGGTGGTCGCCTGATCGTCGCCGTCCAGGACCAGCGCGGCCTGGCCCCGGTCCGCCAGCGCGCGGGCGAAGCCCAGGGCCGCGGCCACCGCCAGCTGCGGCCGGCCGGGTTCGTGCACCAGCACCCACACCCGAGGTGCGGGCCGACCGCCCAGGGCCTGGTCCAGCACCGCGTCCAGCCCGCAGGCCGCCACGCGCTCCTCCAGGCCCTCCCAGAACGCGTCGCCCCCGCGGAAGTCCAGGTCCGCCGCCGAGCAGCCCGCCGCGAGCATGGGCAGGCCGGCCGGGATGCCGCTGTTTTCCACCATCGCGTCAAGCCTCCGTGTCTTGGCCCCAGGCGCGGCCGAAGGCGGCGGCGACCAGGGGGAATTCGTCGTCGGTCAGCGTGCGCACGTCGACCGCCAGGCCGTCCTGGTTCATGCGGCCCACCAGCGCCGGCCGGCCCAGGCGCAGGCGCCGGTGGCACGCCTCCAGCGCCTCCTTGGGCGCGGTCCACTGCACCAGCCGCGACGGCATCGCGGTGGTGCTGAACGAGCCGCCGCCCACGCTCGAGTCGCCGGCCACGACCGCGCCCTTCCAGCCCTTCGGCGCCAGCGGCGCGAGCAGGCCCAGCAGGCGCTCGGCCCGCGCCTGCAGCTGGTCGCAGGTCTGGCCCAGCTGGTGCAGCGTGGGCACGTCGGGGCGATCCTCCGCCGCCAGGTACGCCGACAGGACCGCATCGAGAGCCGCAAGTGTCGTCTTGTCAACGCGAAACGCCCGTCGCATCGGGTGCTTTCTCAAGCCGTCGATCAGGTCCTTGCGGCCCAGGATGATGCCGGCCTGGCACCCTCCGAGCAGCTTGTCGCCGCTGCAGGTGACCAGGTCGACCCCCGCGGCCACGTCCTCGGCCAGCAGGCGTTCACCCGCCGGCAGGCCCAGGTCCTCCATGGGGTGCAGCACGCCGCTGCCGGCATCATAGATCAGCAGGCACCCGGCCGCCCGGCAGGCCTCGGCCAGCTCGGGCAGGTCCACCTCCTCGGTGAAGCCCTCCACCGAGAAGTTCGAGCGGTGCACCTTCAGCACTGTCGTGCCGGGCGCCATCACCTTGCGGTAGTCGGCCAGGCCCGTGCGGTTGGTCGTGCCCACCTCGACCAGGGTGCAGCCGGTCTCGTCCAGGATCTCGTTCATGCGGAACGAGCCCCCGATGGCCACGACCTCGCCCCGCGACAGCACCACCGGGCCGCCCCGGCTGGCGAAGCGCACCGCCAGCCACACGGCGGCGGCGTTGTTGTTGACGATGAGCGCGTCCTCGGCCCCCGCCAGCAGCGCCGCCTTCTGTTCGACGCGGCGCCCGCGATGCCCCCGCGCCCCGGCGGGCAGGTCGTACTCGAGGTCCGAGTTGGCCGCGGCCACCGCCGCCATGGCCTGGACGGCCGCCGGCGGCAGGTTGGCTCGGCCCAGGTTGGTGTGCACCACCACGCCCGTGCCGTTGAGCACGCGGGTCCACGATGGCCGCATCAACTCATGTGCCTTGGCCACAATGTCTTCGACGATTCCGTTCAGCAACTGCTCGCGGTCCGCCGCGCCGCCTCCGCCGCCGTCCTTCAAGCGCGCGCGCAGGGCCTCGACCCGCTGCTGCACCAGCCGCGTCACCCAGGGCCGGCGACGCCCCTGGGCGAGCGCGCGCACCCGCGCATCGTCGAGCACGGCGCTCACTTGCGGGATGGCGCGCAGGAGGGCCTGGGTGTCGGTCATGCAGGGGCCCCGGGCTCGGGTGGACGGACGGAAAACGGCCGCCACGGCGGCCGCGGAGGGCCCGTCTCGGGGCGGGCCTTCGAGCGGCCCCAAGGTATCAGACCACACGGGCGATGTCCAGCGGGCACGCGCCGCGCGGTTGGCTCTTGCACCGCCGCGGGCCTGCGTTACGATGGGGTGCGCACCCCTCCATCGACCGGGAAGGATCCCATGCCAGCCGTCCGCCGCCTCCTCTTGCCCGGCCTCGCCCTTTGCCTCTTCGCCGCCGCCTGCGGCGGCCCGCCGGCCCCCGTCGCGCCCGAGGCTCCGCCGGGCTACCGCCAGCTGCGCGAAACCTTCGGCCCCCGCGACTTCGGCCCCCTCCAGGGCCGCCGGATCGTGCTCGACCCGGGCCACGGCGGCGCCTTCCGCGGCGCCCGGGGACCGGGCGGCCTGGACGAGGCCGACGTCAACCTGGGCGTGGCCCTCTACCTGCGCGGCCTGCTGGAGTGGGCCGGCGCCCGGGTGTGGCTGACCCGCACCGCTGACTACGACCTGCTGGCCCTGCCCGACTCGACCCTGGCCAGCGAACTCGGCTTCAGAGTTTCCTTCACTGATTCCATCCAACCCGATGTCTTCGTGTCGATTCACCACAACAGCACGGCTTCGGCCGACCCCACCGTCAACGAGACCCAGACCTACTATCCCCTGGGCGACGACGGCGCCTCTCTCGACCTGGCGCAGGCCATCCACCGCCACCTGGTGCGCAACCTCGAGATCCGCCCGGCGCGCATCCTGCCGGGCAACTTCCGGGTGCTGCGCGAGGCCACGGTGCCGGCGGTGCTGGGCGAGCCGGCCATGATCTCGCACCCGGTGATGGAGGGGCGCCTGGCCCAGGCCGCCGCCCAGCGCCTGGAGGCCGAGGCCTACTTCCTGGGCCTCTTGGACTACTTCGCCGGCGGCGACCCGCGCTGGATCCCGGCCCAGGCCGACACGGTCGCCGTGCCCGCGGGCGGGATGGCCCTGGCCTGGACCCTGGCCGACCCGCGGCCGGGCGCGCCGGGCCCCGACCCCACCACCTTCGCCGTCACGGTCGACGGGTGTCCGGTCGAGGGTGCGCTGTCCGCCGATGGCGCCACCCTGCGCTGGTACTGTCCCGCCACCGCCGACGCCGGCACACGCCGTGTCGAGGTGCACGGCCGCAACCTGGCCGGCCGCCGGGCCCGCGATGCGGTGACCGTCATCCGGCCTGCCGTCGCTGTCGAACTGCGGGTGGACGTGCTGGCCGATCCGGCGGGCGCCGCGCCGCGCCGCGCCCACCTGGCCGTCACGCCGACCGGCGGCGGCGTGCTGCCCGCGGGCACGATCGGCTGGCCCGGCGTCGCGGACGGCGTACTGGACGTGCCGGCCGCTGCCGCCCTGGCCGCAGGCGTGGTCGCGCGCGGGGCCGGCGCCCCGGTCTTCATCCCGGCCGGCCCGACGTCGGTGACCCTCTCCGTCCATGACGACATCCTGCCCGACCCGCTGCGCCTGGTGCCCGTCGCCGGCGGCGGTGCGGCCTGGCAGGACCGCCTGGCCGCGCGACGGCCGCTCGCCGGCGGGATGGTGGTCGATCCCGCGGTGCCTGCCTGGGGCGAAGCCCGGGGCCACCGGCCCGTGCTGATCGCGACGGGTGACCTGGCCCCCGTCGCAGCGAGCGCCGTACTGCCGGAACTCGCGGGGCTGGTCATCGTCATCGATCCGGCGGGCGGCGGCGCCGACGCCGACGGCGAAGGCCCCACCGGCCTGCGCGGCGCCGACCTGAACCTGGCGGTCGCCCGCCGCCTGGCCGACCTGGTCGAGGGCTGCGGCGCCCGCGCGGTGCTCAGCCGCGACGAGGGCGACGTGCCCACCCCCACGGCCAAGGTGGCCCTGGCCGACGCCGTGCGGGCCGACCTGTTCCTGACCGTCGGCCGCAGCCCCGACGGCACCGTGCAGGTGGCCCATCATCCCGGCAGCACCGGCGGCCAGGCCTGGGCAGCCGCCGGCCGCGAACCGCTCGGGCGCCTGCTGCCGGCAGCGACGATGGCCGTGGGGCCGTCGTGGGGCTACCTGCTGCGCCACACCGCCTGCCCGGCGCTGGAGATCCGCCTGCCCGGTCCGGCGACCGACGCCGACGAACAGCGGCTCGAGCAGCCTGCCTGGGCCGCGGCCGAGGCGCGGGCCCTGCTGCTGGCCCTGGCCGGACAGCGCACCGGCGGCGCCGCGCCCTGGGCCGACCCGCTGGCGGTGCTCGCGGGGCTGCCCGAGGCGCCGCAGCAGGTGCGGTGGGCGCGCTGGGACGGCAACCTGGCCTGGCTGCCGCTGCCGACAGCCTCTGGTCCCGGCGGCGCGGCTTCCGTATCGTTGTGGGGCGAACCCGGGATACCCGCGGCGGGCCCCGACCACACCCTCGAAGTCCACGGCCCTGCCGGCTGGCAACTGTGGGCGCTGACGCGCGGCGAGGACGGCGCCTGGACGGGGCGCCTCGTGCACCGCGCCGACGCGGCAACCCCGGCGAGCGAATGACCAGGCCCCGCGACCCCGAGCCCCGGCACTTCAGCACCGCCGCCCACAGCGCGTTCAAGCAGGGCGGCGGGCGACGCCTGCTGGCAGCGGCCGCCGCCGCGGCGGTCATCATCGTGCTGCTGGTGCTGCTGGGGCCGGACAAGAGCGAGATCGACCGCCGCTTCGAGATCTACGGCGCGCCGGGCGAGCTGCGCATCATGCCCGACATCTCCATCGTCGAGGGCAAGGATGCGCGCCAGCAGGTGCCCCAGTCGCTGCAGCAGCCGCCGCCGCCGTCACCGGTCATCGTCGACG
>Ga0116152_10003276_pt1 | contig 13042 bp, 9 predicted proteins | sample AD_UKC119_MetaG_FD_89894 | JGI IMG/M metagenome (GOLD analysis project Ga0116152, IMG submission 89894) | Active sludge microbial communities of municipal wastewater-treating anaerobic digesters from Hong Kong - AD_UKC119_MetaG | ecosystem: Engineered > Bioreactor > Anaerobic > Digestate...
AGTGATTTCAGCATTTGCCGGATACAATGCGCTGGCGCGGCTGAAGGTTTCGACCTGGTCAATATTAAGCACCAGTCGCTCATTTTTTGTTATGCTTGTTTCCTATTTAATATTGAATAATTTGCCCGATACTATTCAAATCGCCGGCGGATTGCTAACGGTAGCAGGTGTTGTAGTTATTTCTCTTGCGCGTGTGAAGTGATGTGTACAATGCACAATCCAACATTCTGTCGTCCGCCGGAACCATTTTGTATTGGAGCGGACACGGAATCGTTGGGTGCCGCAAAAAAACAGAACTCGCAACTCACCAAATGTGCTTAGCATTGACCTCTTTGAATCATCCCGCCGAAGCGGGACAAGTTCCCAGCGAAGAAGGAATTTCGAATTACGAAGTGAAGTTTGAATCGTGTAGATTACTCTAATGAATAATTGGTCAGGTTCACTACTCACTGCTCACTACTCACTGCTCACCGATCGCCGTTCACTGCTCACCGAAGGTGCTCAACCTTAACCTTAACCTATCTGAAGTTGCTCAAAAACAAAGTCACAAAGCGGTAATCAAGAATGATCATAAAAATCACTCCGTACAAAGCGCCGAAAAAATGCGCATCGTGACCGATATTGTCTTTTCCCCGGCGGCCCATATACCATGAATAGATCAGGTATAGGATTCCGAAAATAAAGGCGGGAAGCTGGATTGGAATAGGAAAAATCATCAGGCCCGACATCGGATACATGAGAATATACGCAAAGGTGATTCCGGAAACGGCTCCTGATGCGCCCAAGGCCGAATACTGCGGATTGTTCAGATGGCGTCCGTAGGAATACATGGATGAGAAAATCAATCCGCCGAAATACAGCAACATGAAATACAGTGTGCCTTCGGAGCCATAGATGAATTTCAGCGATTTTTCTACAACCTCACCGAAAATATACAGTACCCACATGTTGATGAAAAGGTGCATGAAATCGGCATGAATGAAACCATGCGTAATGAAGCGGTACCATTGGTTTTCGCGCTTGATCTCCCAGGGATAAAAAAGAAGATGGGCAAACAGCACACGGTTGCTGAAAGCAATGAGCGATACTGCAACAGTGACAATAATAAGTATTAGTGTAATGCTCATTGTTTAATGTTGATGATATTGAGGTTGTGTAAAATCAATTTCAGATCCGAGAACGCTGTGCGGAATAAGATATACGGCTAATTGCAGAATGCATGCAGCCAGCACCCAGCCACGTTTTTGAGGGTTTTTGCGGATGATAAAATATGCAACAACCCATAGAATAAATGAAATGGCTGTTTTATTATCAGTCAGATCGTGACCGAAAGGCCAGCCGGTCCAGTATGCATCAAAGGCATATTTCTGAACAATGGGTCCAAGAATGAGCCCGCCTATCAGCAATGTCAGCATGGACCAGAATGTGAGACTTACCAGTTGCTTGCGGCGTTTAATGGCTTCAAGTCCTGCTCGTATACAAAAAACCATTGACAGAATCATGAAAATCACATGCGGAATCAGCACCCCTGCCGGCACTTCGCCTTTGTAGCGGAGAACAACTGGATCTTCTGTCAGCGCAACATGATTGTTACGCTCAAAAAGAAAAACCTGATACATCATTTTACCGGCTGGCGGCAATGCGGGTAACTGAGCGGAAAGCAGACCGTTGTCATTTTTCAGCACCAGCACTTTCCATTCATCATTGCTCCGGAAACGCCGGTATTGAACCACCCCCGCTGCATCCGGATGATTTGTTTTTACTTCGATGCGGGCACCATCGCTGCCACCCCAGGTGCGCAGCATTTTGTATTTAACGGTTTCGCCCAGATATTCCACGCTGCCCCGAACCGGAGTCGTAGGCCCTGTCATACGCTGGTACACCATTACCGAAACCGCCAGTATTATTGCGAGAATCCACAACCACAAAGACTTCATACACGCTGTTTTCGGCAAAAATACTAATTTTGTCAAATTACCGTTTCTAAGCTGATTAATGTCATTCATGAAAATGCTGCGATTTATTTTTCCCGTACTCTCCCTGTGTGTTCTGCTGCTGGCTGCCGGCTGCCGCAAGGATGAGCAGTTCAACGATGATCCTTCATTCAGACTGGAGTTTTCGGCCGATACCATGTATTTTGATACGGTGTTCACTACGGTCGGCAGTGTTACACTTCTGGCCCGGGTTTTTAACAACAGCAATGACTTTGTCAATATCTCTTCAATTTCACTTGGTGGAGGGACCAATAGTAATTTCCGTATCAATGTAAATGGTCTTGAAGGGACTTCGTTTACTGATATTGAAATCGGTCCGAAAGACAGCATTTTTATCTTTGCTGAAGTAACCGTCGATCCGACCAATTCTAACAATCCGGTGGTGATTGAGGATTCGATCAACTTTATAATCAACGGAAATCATCAGAAAATTCAATTAGTAGCCTGTGGACAGGATGCTTGTTTTCATTTTCCGGATCATCCTGAAACGGAGTATCTGCCTGCGTATTCACTGGTATCTGGTGTGTGGAACAGCGACAAACCTCATGTGGTCTATGGTTATGCCGTGGTTGATGAAGACAGCGTTCTCACCATTTCTGCCGGAACACAGGTGTACATGCACAACAACGCCGTTCTATGGGTCTATGATGGCGGCACGCTTCAGGTGTATGGTGCGAAAGACAATGAGGTGACATTTCAGGGCGACCGCCTCGATGACTATTACAAGGACCTGCCCGGAATGTGGGGCAAAATCTGGCTTTCAGCCGGAAGCAAGGATAATATCATTGATTATGCAATCATAAAGAACGGCCGCATCGGTGTGCATGTCGATACGCTCGGAGCGTCGGTCAATCCTACGCTTACAATGACCAACACCATTATCGACAACATGTCAACCGCGTGTTTTGTTGCGCAGGGATCGTATGTGAAAGCGGAAAACTGTGTGTTCGGAAACGCTGGTTATTTCTCGGTTTTGCTGAATATTGGCGGCAATTACGATTTCCGTCATTGTACCATGGGAAATTACTGGTCGCATGGAACCCGCAGTGCATCGGCCATTGTGCTCAACAATTATTACGAGGACATTTACGGCAACACGCAGATCCGCGATCTGACCAATGCTTATTTTGGCAACTGCATTTTGTATGGCGCCAATGAAGACGAGCTGCTGCTGGACAAATATGCATCGGGCGGAGTTTTCAATTTTCAATTTGACCACTGTTTACTCAAAACAAGTATGAGCGTCTCAGGAAGCGGATATACCGATTGCATCAGAAATCAGAATCCTGCTTTTCCGAATACCCAATTGCCCGATTTCAGCATTGTCAGCGGTTCCGCCGCCATCGATGCCGGTGATGCAGCGGTGACCGGCACCATCATGTACGATATTCTTGGTAATCCGCGCATCGCAGGCACAGCTCCGGATATGGGGGCGTATGAGCTGCAATAGCGCTACGAGTGGAAAGTTTATAAAGTTTTTAAAGTTGAACGGCGACGTAAATGCATGCGGCAAGCTCCAAACGTCACCTTTATAACTTTACAACCTTACAACTTTCAACCCGCGAAGCGAAGTGCCGCCTGCCTCGACCTCGACCTCGACCTTGTTCTCGACCTTGACCACCTTGAATATTGAACAGCGAACAAGGAATTTCGAAGGTAGAAGTGAAGTTTGAAGAATTGTATCCTTCAAAATTCTTACTTCCTTGTTCCTTGTTCAGAGTTCCTGACCTTAAATTCATGCTAAAACATATGCACTCACAGATTATTTGTGAAATAACTTTTATCTTTACTAATTGTTGATGTGAAAAATTTTCTTTTTTGCATCTGAAAAAAGTTTAATAATGCCCAAAATATGAAAAACACATTTTTGTTCATGAGTCTGATCATTCTCTTTTCGGCGCTTCCGGCTTTCTCGCAAAACGATGCGGCATATGAAAAGCTGTGGAAAACAACCGACAGTCTGATCGGAAAATCGCTGCCGCAGTCGGCACTGGCCGAAGTTGAGAAGATTTACGCCAAAGCCACTGCAGAGAAAAACAATGCGCAGATCATCAAGTCAGTGATTTACCGCATCACGCTTATGTCGCAGTATCAGGAAGATTACTACGAGAATTCGATTGCCGAAATGAAAAAGGAAATCGAAAAGGCCGAGTTTCCGGTGAAGCCCCTGATGTACGCTATGCTTGGCGAAATGTACTGGAATTATTACACCGTGAACCGCTATAAATTTTATCAGCGGACGGCCACCGATAATTTCGACAATGAAGATATCAAAACATGGACGCTGGATCGTCTTGTCACAGAAGTGAAATGGTGTTACGATCAGGCATTGAAAGAGCCGCAGAAACTGGCTGATGTAAAACTGAACACATATCAGGCAATCATTGATTATTACGATTATCTGCAGTATTCGCCCACCATGCTCGATCTTATCGGCTGGATGGCAATCACGCGTTTCTCAAACGAAGAAACCGCACTCACCAAGCCTGCACGCGTTTTTAAAATTGACAACAAGGATTATTTTTTTCCGGGACGAAGCTTCGCCGGAATGAAAGTCGCTGACTATGATACAACCTCGTTTGTGTATTATGCAACAAAGGTTTTTCAGACATTGACAAAGCTGCATGAGAAAGATGCTGATTCGGAAGTCTTCACTTTTGTTGAGCTGCAGCGACTTGCCTTCATGCGTTCGAAATGCACGCTGCCCAACAAGGACACGCTGTATCTCAATGCGCTCAATGAACTTCATGCAGCCAACGCCGGAAAAAAAGGTCGTGCTGAAACGGGATATGCGCTGGCTGTTTATTACAATTCGCTGGCCTCGCGATATCATTTTGAAACAGCCCCTCAGTATAAATGGTATAACAAAACAGCACTTGAAATAATTGAAGAAACAATACGTGATTATCCGGGAACGCGCGGAGCCAATAACTGTAATGTGCTGAAGGAAACCATTCTCACCCCTGCAATAACGCTGAATTTCGAAAACACATCGTATCCCGGTAAACCTTTTGAAGGAATACTTTCTTATTCAAATATCAACAATGCCTATTTCAGAGTGATTAAGATTGATCACGACAAAGATCGCGAGTTGGATAAAAAATTGAGCTACGAAGAAATTATTGAATATTATGCGAAGCTTACTCCGGTTAAGGAATTTAGTGTAATGCTGACTGATCCGGGCGATTATCAGAATCACAGCACCAATGTTGTTTTTGATGGATTGAGCGCAGGGTATTATATTGTTCTTCATTCGAGCACCAATGATTTCAGTATGGCAAAAGGCTGGGTCGGTTATACATCGTTGTGGGCAACTTCCATTTCGTATCTGATGCAGGATTACAACAATCAGGAAACCACATTTCTGGTTACCGACCGCTTGTCGGGCAAGCCTTTGTCAGGTGCACAAATTTCCGTTTTCTACGAAAAATACAATTACATTACCAGGGATTATGTGTATAACAAATACAAGGTGCTGACCACCGATGCCAGCGGAAAAGCTTATCTGGGAACACTTCCGAAGGGATCGGATTATCGTTATATGTATGCGGATGTGTCATTCAAGGAAGACCGTTATTGTCCTTATTCGACTTTTTACATGTATCCGCCTTACGATTACAGCAACAATGGTCAAACTGTTTCGTATTTCTTCACCGACCGCAGTCTGTATCGTCCCGGCCAGACGGTTTATTTTAAAGGCATCATGCTGAAAACCGACAAGGACAACAATTATAGCATCCTGCCGGGAACAAAGTCAACAGTTACATTCTACGATGCCAATTATCAGGTGGTGAGCCAGGTTGAACTGACTTCGAATGATTTTGGAACTTTCACTGGTTCATTTACAGCTCCTGATAATGGAATCACAGGAAGCATGCGCATTACCAATGGCTATGGCACGGCCTATATCAGCGTTGAAGAATACAAACGTCCGAAATTTTATGTGCAGTTCGATCCGGTGAAGGGATCGTACAAACTGAATGAAAAGGTCTCTGTGAGCGGGAAGGCGCTGGCTTATGCCGGTAACAACATCGACGGTGCCAAAGTGAAATACCGTGTTGTACGCAATGCAAGATTTCCATACTGGTGGGGCTGGTGGTCATACACCATGCCTTACTCGGCACAGGTCGAAATCACTAATGGAGTTACCACAACTGATGAAAATGGAGTGTTTAAAATTGATTTCACAGCACTTCCCGATGAATCAGTCAGAAAGGATTATCTGCCGGTTTTCAATTATACTATTTATGCCGATGTGACAGATATCAACGGTGAAACCCGCTCCGGAAACACTTGGGTGGGAGCCGGATACAAAGCATTAATACTTGGTTCAAATCTTTCGCAGGATATTGTGAAAGGGACTGTTGAAAATTATGAAATCAGTTCGGAAAACTTATCCGGACAGACTGTTCCTTCGGATGTGACGATGCTGATTTACACATTGAAATCGCCGGATCGTGTAATGAGTCAGCGTCTTCTGGCACAGCCCGAATACAAGTCGCTGTCAAAGGAAGAGTATCTGAAAATGTTTCCTTTCGGCGTTTTTGACAATGAGAACAATCCATCAGAATGGGAAAAAGGAAAACTTGTTTATTCGCATTTGTACAATACTGCAACTGATTCGCTGGTAAACATCGATGATGTTCTGGGGGGCATGCAGGGCGCGTTTATGATGGTTCTTAGTGCAAAGGATTCTTTCGGAGAAAATGTCGAATATCAGCGTTTTTTCAATTATTATGATCCGGCTGAAAAGAAATCATGCAGCAATCAGGTGTTTTATGTACATGAGGTTAATACAACCTGTGAACCCGGCGAGACAGCATCCATTCTTGTTGGAAGCTTTGGTGAGGATGTGAAAATTCTGGTAGAAGTTGAACATAAAAATAAAATTGTCAGCGCGCAATGGTACACGCTGAACAAGGAACAAAAACTGTTGACCTTTCCTGTAACCGAGGCCCACCGCGGAAACTTCGCCATACATCTGGTCTGCGTGAAAGGCAATCGTTTTTATTCCGGCAATGTGAATGTGTATGTTCCGTACACCGACAAACAACTTGACATTGAAATTGAATCGTTTCGCGACAAGCTGCAGCCGGGCGAAGGTGAGAAATGGAAAATCATCATCAAAAATGCAAAGGGTGAAAAAGAGCTGGCAGAGCTCATGGCAGGCATGTATGATGCTTCACTCGACGCATATAAAAGTCATAGCTGGTATCTGAATCTCCTGAGTTATTACTATGGAAACAGAAGTTGGGACGCGGCCTCTAATTTCACAACAAAATATTCTTATCAGTATTCACTGGCGTATAGTCGCAAATATTATAATCAAATGATTTATACGCCAAAACTCAGATGGTTCAATTACCCTCTGTACTCTTACAATAGTTATTATTACAGCTATGATGATGAAGATTATGGCGATATTGGCGTATTGTCTTGTTGTCAGACTGCTGCAACGGGTACCACACGCGAAAAAGCAAGTGCAAAAAAAGATGCACCTGCCGCTATGGATGTGCTGGAAGCTGAAGAAATGCTGATGTCCGACGGAGAAGTGGACAAAGATGCTGAAGTTACCAAAGCCGGTTTGCTTGCAGGGAATGATATGCGAAACGAGCAGGGGGGAGAAGGCGTAAACATGAGTGATATTGCGGTACGCACCAATTTCAACGAAACGGCTTTTTTCTTTCCTCAGTTGCGTACCAACGAAAATGGCGAGACTGTGATTGAATTCACTATGCCTGAATCGCTCACCAAATGGAAGTTTATGGGATTGGCCCACACGAAAGATCTGAAAATGGGATCGATTACCAAAAATCTGGTGACTCAGAAAACATTGATGATAAATTCATTTGCACCCCGCTTCCTGCGCGAAGGCGACAAAATTATTTTTACTTCTAAAGTCAGCAACCTGAGCGAAACTGACATGGATGGCACAGTAATTCTCGAACTCATCGATCCGCTTACAGGCATGTCTGTTGCTGATAAATTCGGACTCACTTCAAATTCGATGACCTTTAATGTGAAGAAGGGGCAAAGCACGAAAATTGCATGGGAGCTTAGTATTCCCTATGGTATCGGAGCGGTCACCTATCGCATCAAAGCAAAATCGGGAGCTTTTACTGATGGAGAGGAAATGTCGATTCCGGTGCTGTCAAACCGCATGCTGGTGACCGAATCACTGCCTTTGCCAATTCGTGGAAACGAAACAAAAAACTATACGTTTGACAAACTCGTCAACAGCGGTAGTTCAAAAACATTAGTGAGCCATCGCTACACACTTGAATTCACCAGCAATCCGGCATGGTATGCTGTTCAGGCATTGCCTTACATTATAGAGTATCCGTATGAATGTGTTGAACAGACTTTCAGCCGCTATTACGCAAATACGATTGCAACATTCATTGCCAATAGCTATCCAAAAATCAGGGAAGTGTTTGACACCTGGAAAAATCTGACACCTGAATCTTTCCTGTCAAACCTTGAAAAAAATGAGGAGCTGAAATCGCTTGTGCTCGAAGAAACGCCATGGGTGCTCGATGCACAGAATGAAAGCGAAAGAAAGAAAAGAGTTGGATTGTTGTTTGATCTCAACCGCATGGCAAAGGAACAACGCAAAGCGGAAAACCTGCTTGTAAAGTATCAGTCGCCAAACGGTGGATTCCCATGGTACAAGGGCATGCCCGACGATCGTTATATAACGCAGCACATTGTATCGGGATTTGGAAAACTCGATCATCTTGGAATTCGTGACATTAAAGAAAACAGCCGCATTTCAAATATGATTTCAAAAGCGGTTTATTATCTCGATGATCGTATCCGGGAAGATTTGAATTACATAAAAAAGCATTATCCAAAATACAAAACAGAGCAGCACATAAGCTACATTCAGGTACATTATCTCTATGCCCGTAGTTTCTTTTTGAATTATGAAATCAGCGAAAGAAACAAAGAGGCCTTTGATTATTTCTTTGCGCAGGCAAAAACTTACTGGACTTCATTTTCGACCTATGGACGCGGAATGATTGCGCTGGGACTGAATCGTTACAGTGAAAAAACCATACCGGCCGACATCGTGAAATCGCTGAAAGAGACTTCGCTGCATTCGGAGGAGATGGGTATGTACTGGCGCGAATTTGCCGGCGGCTATTACTGGTGGGAAGCTCCCATCGAATCTCAGGCGTTGATGGTAGAGGTTTTCAGCGAAGTCGCCAACGATGCAACGGCTGTTGAAGAACTGAAAATATGGTTGCTCAAACAAAAACAGGTGCAGGATTGGAAATCGACCAAAGCCACTGTTGATGCGGTTTATGCTTTGCTTATCCGTGGATTTAATTTGTTGACTTCCGATAAAATTGTTGAAGTAAAAATTGGTAATGAAGTGATTGATCCGTTCAAGATTGACAATTGTAAAGTCGAAGCCGGAACCGGATATTTCAAAACCGCATGGAGCGGCGATCAGGTGAAACCGGACATGGGTAAAATTCAGGTAACCAAGAGTGACAGCGGAATTGCGTGGGGTGCTGTGTACTGGCAATATTTCGAAGACCTGGACAAAATTACGCCGCACGAAACACCGATCAGCATCAAAAAGCAATTGTTTGTTGAACGCCAAAGTCCCACGGGACCACGTATGGAGCCCATTGGCGACAATGCAACACTGAAAGTTGGTGACAAAGTCAAGGTGAGAATTGAAATCCGTGTTGACCGTGAAATGGAGTATGTGCACATGAAAGATATGCGTGCTTCCTGCATGGAGCCAGTGAATGTGATGAGTACAACCAAGTATCAGAGTGGACTCTGGTACTTCGAAAACACACGCGATGCGGCCACCAACTTCTTCTTCAACAATCTGTACAAAGGAACCTATGTGTTTGAATACAGCTTGTTTGCTACACATGCAGGAGAATTCAGCAATGGAATCACCACCATTCAATGCATGTATGCGCCTGAATTCACAAGTCACAGCGAAGGAATCAGAGTGAAGGTGGTTGAATAGGAATTCCGTTGGGTGTAGTTAAATAAATATTTACTATTGGGCGTAGTCTCCAGACTACGCCCAGCATATATTTATAACAGACTATACCCAACAAATAAAAAATATTTTACTTTGTAAACTGATTTTTGTCTTATGTCTGTGAAGAAAAAAGTGTCCGATATGAAAGAGAAAAACATTATTTCCCTGTCGGAAAAGGCCAGGGAATATGCGTACTGGAAACACAACAGACCTTCCGAAAGTCAACGTTATGGCTCAGCTCCGTATTCTGCCCATCTGGAGAATGTTGTCGATGTGATTAAAAAATACATTCATCTGCTCGACGCAGAATGTCACGAAGACGTTATTGCAGCGGGATATCTGCATGATTCAGTTGAAGACACAGACACAACTCCGGAGATGCTGAAAAGCATGTTCAACCTCCGCATTGCAGAACTGGTGCTGCGTGTATCGAACGAACGCGGCTGGGATAAGAAAGAAATTTTGTTTAAAACGTTGCCGAAAATCTGGCAGAACAAGCAGGCCACATTTTTGAAATTATGCGACCGCATTGCCAACGGATCGAATTCGAGAAAAGGTGACAGCGATCGCGCAAAGGCGCTCTACAAGAGGTATAGCGGCGAGTATCCCATATTCCGCTATGCCTTGAAAGTCGAAGGAGAATTCAATGATATGTGGAATGAGCTTGATGCTATTTTTGACTTCGAATATCCGGATTAATAGCGCTGCTAATTGTTGATTTCATCCAGAATTTCCTGAATGTCGTCTTTGCAGCCTCCACACACGGTTCCGGCAGTTGTTGCATCGCCAACTTCATCTACGGTTTTGAGGCCTTTTTCCTTGATTGCCTTGACTATTTCGCTTTTGTAAATTTCGTTGCAGTTGCAGATGATGATATCTTCTTCCATTTTTTGTTGTAAAGATAAAGTTTCATTTGCGCAAAAGCATTGCGAAATGACAAATATCAGAGTAATAAAATCCGGTTGTCAGAAAAGTCTGATGCCTGCACGGAAACCGATGCGGAACGGCACGGTTACTTTTGGCCAGCGCTCGTCGCTGAAATTCACACATTCCAGCGCGTATTTTTCATTGTCATAACCGGTTTCGAGCCAGCGGTAACCAAGACCAAAGCCAAAGACTGTTTGAAAATAGAAGCGGTTTAAAATCGTGAATGTGCCTTTCATTCCATAGGTAACATCAAATCGTTTTCCGATGGGGTCAACAGGTACGTTGGTGAATGCATACATGTCTGTTTCGCGGTCAATGACCGATGTTGTGATGCTGTTGAATTCGTATTGTCCGTAGCGGAATTCAAGGAAAGGTGAAAAATTGAAGATTTTTGTGCCAGAAACAGCCTTGAAATTGATCCACCATGATCCTTCCCAGCCGGAATAGGTGTTGTTGTCGCCTGGTTCGCCGTCGTCAACACCATAAGCGCCAAAGCGGCTTTTGTCAGTATAGAGATCATACTTGCAATAGCGGAAACCATGACTGAATCCGGCAGTAACAAGGTCTGCATGAAGAGAAAGCTGATTGTATTTTGCCTGCCAGATTAGTTTCCCGGGAGCAATGCCGACGCTCAAACCCCAGTTACTGCGCAGCTTTTCACGTCTTTGTTCTTTTCTTTCCTCTTCTTTTTTCTCTGCGATTTTTTGTTGCACAGTGCTTATTCCATTGCTGTCATCAATGTACTGATAGTATGCGAGCAGACGCTCATAATCAGCAGAAGTACTGTACGTACTCATCTTTTCATAAATCAGATTGCATGCTCTTCTGATGCGGTCCTTGGCTGTGGCGCGATCATCGGTTTCCGATGTTTCGTCACGCCATGCTTTGGTTTTTTCAATATAATCATACAACTCATCAATGCTGGAATGGTCGTGCAGTTTGGCTTCGGTGAGGTAGTCATTTGCAATTTTCTTTTCATCCATTATCATGTTTGCGTTGTAAAGCCGCACCAGCTGTTGATCTGTATTTGCAGATGTCCCATCATCTTTCAGTGCCGCCAGAATTTTGTCGGCTTTTTCAAGCCGGTCAACATCATTCTGAGAAAACCCTGCATCGGGATCGCTCAGCTTTTTATTGGCCAGCCAGGCGGCATAGAGTTCTTCCATGATAATTTTGGACTCAATCAATTCTTCGTCCCTCAGGTACTCTTCGGAAACTTTCACGATGTTGTTCAATCTGATAAACTGATGCGTTTTTGAGGTGTCGGAGGTGATGATATTAATGTAATCAGTTCCATATTCTGATTTCAGGATGTTGATATATTCAAGTGCGTACTCGCGTCTATTGCCCAGGTTGCTTTGCTTCCCGCTGTTCATGTAACCAAGATATACCTGATCGCCATAAAGGCTGTTTAATTTGTCTTGTTTGTAATAATCAAGTTTCAGATCGCTTAATGAAACTGTGCTGCGAAATGGTCTGTACTCAAATGCTTTTTTCATGCAGGAATTGAATACATCATCTGAAAAAATATTTGTTACACATGGGGCTTTGATTAAATTGAACCAGCCCATGAACGAATATGTTTCGGCAAGATAGAGATTGATATCTTTTGAAAATTCCGGAAAATAATTCTTTGCGTTTTCACAATGCTGAATGGCAGAATTGAAAAGTTTATAGGCTTCCTTTGCCTTGTTGCAGATTTCGGGAGAATCCTCCTTCTTGTCTTTTATTTCATAGTAGTAATCAAGTGCGCTGTTATAATCATTGCTCCACAGGTTCAGCTCATCAATGGCTTTTTGTTCATTATCCTGTGCAAAAAGAGATGTCGCAGCAAAACCAATCAGCAGAATAAAGAATATCTTTTTCATATGAAGAATATTGAGTATGGTGGCAAAAATACATATTTTTATTTTCCCCCGAAGGGTGCTTCTCATCCCTCGAATGGTTTGGAACCCTTCGAGGAATTAATAAAAACCCTTCGGGAGATTATTCAGAAAGCCGGACACCTAAACGAAACGTTGCAATATTCAAAAAAAACCGAAGTTTTCTTCAAATCAGAGAAGTAATAGTAATTCACCAGCATCCAGCTCATGCGGTCATCGACAAG
>Ga0116152_10003279_pt1 | contig 13041 bp, 14 predicted proteins | sample AD_UKC119_MetaG_FD_89894 | JGI IMG/M metagenome (GOLD analysis project Ga0116152, IMG submission 89894) | Active sludge microbial communities of municipal wastewater-treating anaerobic digesters from Hong Kong - AD_UKC119_MetaG | ecosystem: Engineered > Bioreactor > Anaerobic > Digestate...
GGCAGATCCTGCAGTCCGTGGTGGACAACGGCAGCGGCAGGAACGCGCAGGTCGTCAACTACACGGTAGGCGGCAAGACCGGCACCGCGCAGAAGTACGACGACGACGGCACCGCGTCGCGCACGCGCCTGATCGCGTCGTTCATCGGGTTCATCCCCGTGGACGATCCGCAGCTTGTGTGTCTGATCGTCGTGGACGAACCGCAGGTGCCGGCGGTTTACGGCAGCACCATCGCCGCGCCGTGGGTGCAGAAGACGTTCGCCGACCTGGTGCAGTATTACGGGATCATGCCCGACACCACGACCAAAACCGTCACCGTGCCGGACGTAACGGGCATGACGGGCGACGAGGCGGTGACGGAGCTAGCCAAATACGGGCTGGAGGCGAGCGTGATCGACAGCGAGAAGGACGCGATCGTGACCGTTCAGCTGCCTGCGGCGGATGAAGTGGTCGCGAAGGGAACGATCGTGGTCCTGTACACGACGATGACCACGTTCAGCGACGAGGACGTCTATAAGGAACTGGTGACCGTGCCGAATCTGGTCCAGCGCCGGCGGCAGGACGCGTTCGACAAGCTCGCGGAACTCGGGCTGTACCTGAGCTTCGACAAGACCCAGTGCACGGGGCAGATCATCTCGCAGTCGATCGCCGAAGGCGAACAGGTGGAGCCCGGGACGACGATCTACGTGGAGTTTCCGACGCCTTCGCCGACGCCGGAACCGGACGAGCCCGTCGAGACGACGCCGCCGCCGGACAACTAACAACAGCGCCGCAGGACGGCGCAGGAGGATTCAAATTCTGATGGGACAAGCGGCTCTGCCGCGAAACGACGGGAGGAAACAAGCATGCTGCTTTCGGAACTGGCAATGGCGAGCGGACTGCGCTACGAGGGCGAGGACACGGACATCGCGTCGATCGAGTACGATTCCCGGAAGATCAAAAAGGGAAGCATGTTCTGCTGCATCGTCGGGGCGCTGTTTGACGGACATACGTTTGCGGAGGGCGCGGTGAAAAGCGGCGCGTCCGCGCTGCTCGTCGAGCGTAAGCTGCCGATTGACGTTCCGCAGATCGTCGTGAAAAATGCGAGAAAGGCGATGGCCGAGATGGCCGCCGCGTTTTACGGATATCCGCAGCGCGAGATGATGATGCTCGGCGTGACCGGCACCAACGGCAAGACGACCACGACCTACATGGTCAAGGCAATCGCCGAGCAGGCGGGCAAAAAGGTCGGCGTGATCGGCACGATCCGCAACATGATCGGCTCGGAGAGCATTCACACCGACCGCACCACGCCGGAGTCGGTGGACCTTTTCCGGCTGCTGCGCATGATGGCGGACGCGCATGTCGATCTCGTCGTCATGGAGGTCAGTTCCCATGCGCTCGAGCAGTTCCGCGTGCACGGCATCAAGTACGACGTCGGGCTGTTCACGAACCTGACGCAGGACCATCTGGATTACCATAAGTCGTTTGATAATTATCTGCAGGCCAAGAAGATCCTCTTCTACAACAGCAAAAAGGCGGTCGTCAACGTGGACGATCCGTATTCCGACCGCATCATGGAGGGGCTGACGATCCCGATCCTCACGTTCGGCGTGCGCGACCGCGCGGATATCTCCGCGACGGATATCGATATCACGACCGACGGCGTGCAGTTCGATCTGCATACGCCCGAGGGGGACGTGCTCATGCACCTTCCGATCCCGGGGCTGTTTTCCGTGTTCAACGCGATGGGCGCGGCGGGCATGGCGCAGTCGGCCGGCATCCGGCTGAACTGCATCAAAGACGGGCTCGAGTCGCTCACGAGCGTATCCGGCCGGCTGGAGCCGGTGAAGACGAACCGGGATTTCTCGGTGTTCGTGGACTATGCGCATACGCCGGACGCGCTGGAAAACGTGCTCAAGACCGTGCGCGAGTTCTCCAAGGGCCGCGTGCTCTGCGTGTTCGGCTGCGGCGGCGACCGCGACCGCGCGAAGCGTCCCATCATGGGCGAGATCGCCGGGCGGTTCTCGGAATTTGCGGTCATCACAAGCGACAACCCGCGCACCGAGGCACCGATGTCCATTATAGACTCCATCGAGGAGGGCATGAAACGCAGCGGCACGAACTATACGGTGATCGAGAACCGCAAGGAAGCGATCCGCTACGCGCTTTCGCTTGCAAGGAAGAACGACATCATTCTCATCGCCGGCAAGGGGCACGAGAACTATCAGGAAATCAACGGAACGAAGTACCATTTCGACGACAAGGAGATCGTCGAGGAACTGCTTTCCGAACTGTAAAAAAGAAACGGACGCGGCGCGGCCAACGCGCGGCTCGATCCTGCAAGAAAGGGATTGCCGCGCGTGCGCGGATTGCGTTATAATATCGTCATGTTTAGAATTCTGTTGACCGCGCTGACCGCGTTTGCGATCGTATGGCTGCTTGGGCCGATCTTCATTCCGCTCCTGCACAAACTCAAGTTCGGACAGATCGAGCGGGAGTTGGGCCCGCAGTCCCACAAAAAGAAACAGGGAACGCCGACGATGGGCGGTATCATGATGATACTCGGCATCACGGTCGCTTCCCTTCTTTTTGGACTCGAGGGCATGGAGTTTCTGCTGCCGACGCTGCTGGTTACCGTCGCGTTCGGGGTCGTCGGGTTTCTCGACGATTTCATCAAGGTTCGCAGGAAACGAAACCTCGGCCTCCGCGCGTATCAGAAGATCATCGCGCAGTTCGCCATCGCCATCCTGACCGCGGTCTGGGCCTACCGCTCCCCGCTTGTCGGGCCGGCGCTGTACCTGCCGATCTCCGGCGGGGAATGGAATATCGGCGTATACTACATTCCGCTCGTTGTGTTCGTCATCATCGCCGAGGTCAACGCAGTCAACCTCACCGACGGGCTGGACGGGCTTGCGACGAACGTGACGATGATCTACGCGCTCTTCATGGCGGCGATCTTCGTGGTCATGACCACGCGCGCCAACCAGGACGGCGAGGTGCTGCTCGGCACGAACCTCAACGGCATGGCGATCTTCTGCGCGGCGGTGGTCGGCGCGTCGCTGGGATTTCTGCGCTACAACGCCTATCCCGCGCGCGTGATCATGGGAGACACCGGCGCGCTCGCGCTCGGCGGCGCGGTGTCGATGATCGCTATCCTGAGCCGTTCGCTGCTCATTCTGCCGATCATGGGATTCTGCTTTGTTGGCAGCGCGCTGTCGGTTGTGCTGCAGGTGGCAAGCAACAAGCTCAACCACGGCAAACGCATGTTCAAGATGGCGCCGATCCACCATCACTTCGAACTGCTCGGGTACCCGGAGCCGCACATCGTCGTGATGTACGCGCTGCTGACTACGATCCTGTGCGCCGTGTGCCTGCTGCCCTATCTATGGTAACGAGTCCGCCCGATCCGCCGAGGTTCGGGCGTTTTTTTCGGAGGCTGATATAAAGATGGAAAAACGAACGGAACAATCCCGCACGGCGCTGGTCGTCGGCATGGCCAAGAGCGGCATCGGCGCGGCAAAGCTGCTTTTCAAGGACGGCTGGCGCGTGATCGTCACCGATAAGAAAGAGGAGATCCCGGGTCTTGGCGAGGCGCTTTCCGGCGTGAAGGCGGAGCATCGCCTCGGCGAGGACCCGATCGGTCTGCTCGACGGCGTCGAACTGGTCGTGATCAGTCCGATCATTCCGATGAGCGCGCCGTTCGTCGTGGAGGCGAAGCGCCGCGGCATCGAGGTCATCAGCGAAATTGAGCTCGGGTATCGTTATTCGCACGCGGAGTTCGTATGCATTACGGGCACCAACGGCAAGACGACCTGCACCGCGCTGACCGGCGAAATGTTCAAAAACGGCGGTCGGCATACGTTCGTGCTCGGCAATATCGGCGTGGCGATCACGGAGCACGCGCTCGAAACGAAAGAGGGCGACGTCGTGGTCGCGGAGACGGCGGGACTGCAGCTCGAGGGGAACGTGCGCTTCCACGCGCGCGCGGCGGGCGTATGCAATATCACGGAGGACCACCTCGACCATTTCGGCACGATGGAAAACTACATCGCCGCAAAGTGCAAGATCTTCGACCATCAGACCGGGGACGATATCGCCGTGCTGAACTACGACGATCCGATCGTGCGCGATATGGCGCGGCTGACGAAGGCGAAGGTGTACTATTTCTCCCGCAAAGCCGGGGTGGAGCGCGGCATGTTCCTGCGGGACGGGACCATGATCTACCGCGACGGCGGCAGGGAGACGCCGCTGCTGAACGCGGACGAAATGCGCATTCCAGGCGGGCACAATCTTGAAAACGCGATGCTTTCTTCGCTGCTTGCGCTCGGCATGGGCATCCCAATCGATGCCGTACGCGATACGCTGCGCACCTTCCCCGGCGTGGAGCACCGCATCGAATTCGTGCGCGAGTTCGAGGGCGTGACGTATATCAACGATTCCAAGGGCACAAACCCCGATTCGACGATCAAGGCCATCGAGGCGATGACGCGCCCGACGGTGCTTATCCTCGGCGGGTTCGACAAGCACAACGATTTCCACGATCTCTTCGGGCATTTCGGCAGCCGGGTCAAGGCCGTGGTCGTGCTCGGAGATACGAAGCGGAAGGTGCTCGACGCCGCGCGTGACGCGGGGTTCTTTGGCATCTGCCATACTGCGGACACGTTCGAAGAAACGGTCGACACGGCGCGCGCACTCGCCTCGAGGGGCGACGCGGTGCTGCTCTCCCCGGCTTGCGCGAGCTGGGACATGTTCGATAACTTCGAACAGCGCGGCAGCATCTTCAAGGAACTGGTCTGGAAGTTCGAATAGAAAGAAAGGATCGGGGGCTCCGCCCCCGATCCTTTTATGGACCGCAGCAGGGAAATACAGACAAATAGTGATGCAGGGGCGTCGCCCCTGCATCCCGCCAAAGGGCAGGCCCTTTGGAATTCCATAGATTCTAAGCAACAATCAGATATGGGTTCTCAGGGCTTTGCCCTGAGCGGGGGAATCGGGGGCAGAGCCCCCGGCTTTTTTTCGGGCCGCAGCAGAAAATATCGGCAAATCCTATTCGTTCTCAATATCGACCTGACAGGCCTTCATGGCGGAAAGCGCGGTCCGGTGCCCCTCCGGCGTCGCGCCCGCGCAGGCCGCGGCGTCCACGGCGATGCGCGCCTCGGGATAGAAGGCCTTGAGCAGCAGCGCGTTGCTGATCACGCAGATATCGGTGCAGAGCCCGACGAGCGTGATCTCGTCCGGGTCCGCGCCGTGAAAGAGCTCATGGATGCGCATCGGCAGTCCGGCACCGCCGAAGGTCTCCTTGGCGACCATGTGGGACTCGTCGGCCGCGCCGCTCTTCTTCAGCGCGAGGAATACGGCCGGGTTCGGACTCCAGCCGTCCGTTCCGCCGATGCAGTGCTTCACGGGGAGGCGGCGGCCCTCCTGCGTTTCGAGGTAGTTTTCCTGGTGCGTGTCGAGCGTGTAGAGGATTTCCCCCTCGAACCCGAGAATGCGCTTGATCACCGGTTCGACGACGGCGCGCGCCTCGGCCGAGCCGAGCGACCCCGTGATAAAATCGTTCTGCATATCCACGACGACAAGCAGGCTGCTTTTCATTTTTCCGGTCCTTTCCGCCGCCGGATGATAACCGGCGGGCAATTCGTTCTATTCGGGCATTCGCCCGGAGACAACGTACAGCAGAATGCCCGCCGCCACGGCGGCGTTGAGCGACTCGGCCCTGCCGCGCATCGGCAGGCGGTAACGGCGGCACGCGGCGGCGACCTCCTCGGATACGCCGCTTCCCTCGCTGCCGATCACGAGCGCAACGCGGCGCGTCAGCTCCGGCAGCGTTTCGCTCCCGCGAAGATCGCCGCACAACGCCTGGAAGCCCTGGGCGCGCAGAACGGCCAGCTCTCCGGCAAGGTCGCTTTGCCAGACGGGGATGTGATAGGTCGAGCCCATGGCCGCGCGGAGGGTTTTCGGCGCGTACGGGTCCGCGCAGGCGGGGGAAAGCAGGACGCCTTTTGCGCCGAACGCGTCGGCCGAACGCAGGATCGCGCCCACGTTGCCCGGGTCCTGCACGCCGTCGAGCAGCACGAGCAGCCCGTCCGGATACGGACGCGGCGGCGCGAGCGGCGGCGTTTCAACGACGGCGGCCACGCCCTGCGGCGTTTGACTTTCGCAGAGCGATTCCAGCACGCCGCGGGTCACGCTCAGCACGGGCGTTCCGGCCGGCGCGTCGAAGGGGAACCCCTCCTCGACGAAGCAGGTTTGAACGCGCGCGCCGGAGAGAATCGCGTCGCGCACCAGCTTGTCGCTTTCGATGAGGTGAAGGTTCGCGCGCTTCCGCTCCTTATGCAGGAGCAGTTTCCGCGCCTCGCGCACGCGTTCGTTTGAGCGGCTTTCGATGATCATGCCCGCCGCGCCTCCCATTCGTCCCGCGTCAGGGAATAGACGCTCTCGTCGAACACCGCGCCGTCGTAGCGCAGGAACGCGCGCCGGGTGGTGCCCTCGTAAACGAAGCCGCATTTTTCGATCACGCGGCGCGACCGGTCGTTAAACGTATAGTGCGAAATACTCAGGACCGACAGGCCCGCTTCGACAAACCCGTATTCGATTGCGCGGCGAACGGCTTCTGACATGTATCCCTGCCCCCAGCAGTCCTGCGCGAGCACGTAGCCGAGCATGCGCGCGTCCGGCAGGTTCCGCCACCTGTCGCGGTGAAGACCGAGCGAGCCGATTACGCGGCGGTCGCTCTTTCGTTCGATTGCCCAAACATCGTCCCCCGCGCGGAACATGCGGATGATTTCAAGCGACTCCGCGCGGCTTTCGTGCGGCTTCCAGCCCGCGCGCGGACCGACCTCCGGGTCGGCCGCATAGCGGAAGAGATCGTCCGCGTCGGTCTCCTCCCAGCCGCGCAGGATCAGCCGGCCGGTTTCGAGCGTCTGCATGCGGGGTGCCCTCCAAGCGTTTTTACCAGTATAGCACAGTTCGGCATGCGCGCAACCGTCGCCCTGCCGGGCGGCAAAAAAAAGGAACCGTCCGCTGAACGGACGGTTCCGACCATCGAAAAACCAAGGTTTTTCGATGGAAGCCGCTGTGGCGGGAATTTGTATGCAGTATCGACCTCGGCCGGCTGCGCCAACTGTCGGTTTCGCTGCATGGAGTGTGCCCAAATCCCCGTACACGCCGCTGGTTTTGACGGATTGTTTGGTCGGGCTTTCATTTTTACATTGTCAAATTGACGCAGCAATTTGATCAGGGTTTTGTTGATAAACGAAACCGTCCGCTGGGCGGACGGTCCGATGTTTCTGCCGAGCCGGGTTACGCGCGCGCCTTGACGGCGACGTCGACGAGTTCCTGGAACGCGGCCATGTCGGTGACGGCGAGGTCCGCGAGGACCTTTCGGTTGACGGTGACGCCCGCGAGCTTGAGCCCGTTGATGAGCCGGCTGTAGGTGGTGCCGCACATCCTGGCGCCCGCGTTGATGCGCGCGATCCACAGACGGCGGTATTCGCGCTTCTTCAGCTTGCGGCCGACGTACGCGTACGCCATGGATTTCATGACCTGCTGCGACGCGGCGCGGTACTGTTTGCTCTTTGCTCCGTAATAGCCCTTGGCGAGCCTGAGGACTTTGCGGCGTTTCTTTACGGCGTTGACTGCTCTTTTAATTCTGGCCATGATTCGTTCCTCCTCAGCTGTACGGGATCAGTTTGCGGATCTTTTTCTCTTCGCACTCGGCGATATAGCCGGTTTGACGAAGGCCGCGCAGCCGCTTGGTGGACTTCTTGGTCAGGATATGGCTCTTGTACGCCTTGCTCCGCTTGATCTTGCCGGACTTGGTCGTGGAGAAGCGCTTGGCCGCTCCGCGATGGGATTTTAACTTTGGCATTCTGTCGGTTCCTCCTGGTGTTTCTTTCGGTTGCTTCCGATTGAATTATTTTTTTCCGGTTACTTTTTCTCACCCTTCGGGGCGAGGATCATGAACATGCTTCTGCCCTCCATCTTGGGCGGCCGTTCCTTGATCGCTGCGTCGGGCAGCATGGCAAAGAAACGATTCATCACATCCAGACCGATTTCATTGTGCGTGATCTGGCGGCCGCGGAAGCGGATGGAAACCTTTAACTTATTGCCGTCGGCCAGGAACTTTAAGGACTGCTTGGCCTTGATCTCCATATCGCGCACGTCGATGGTCGCGGACAAGCGGATTTCCTTCATCTCGATGATCTTCTGGATCTTGCGCTGTTCCTTCTCGCGCTTGCTCATTTCAAAGCGGTATTTGCCGTAGTCCATGAGCTTGCATACGGGCGGGTTGCTGTTTGGCGCGATCTTGACCAGATCCAGTTCGCGTTCGTCGGCAAGCCGCTGCGCCGAGCGAACGTCCACGATGCCGAGCTGGCCGCCCTTTTCGTCGATCAGGCGGACTTCCGGGTCGCGGATCTCCTCGTTGATCATCAGTTCGTTGATAGCGATGGCAGAACACCTCCATAAATATAAAAAATAGTGGGCGCAAGCCGATACCTGCGCCCACATAAGGCCAACCGCCGGAAAGCGGGGATTCCTTTGTCGCAACCGTGCCTGGCAAAATCGTCGGCAGGTGAGAAGCGGGCGCTTCTGCTTGAACGGTATCATTATAGGGAGCAAAACGCGCCCTGTCAAGCGTTTTCGCCCGATTCGTCCGCCTGAAAACGCTGTTCAGAGGCGGAGCGGGGGTAACTTAATCGTCGCCGCCCTCAAACGCCTCAATCTTATCCTTCGGCGCGTTCGGCTTACTGTCGCCGTACTTCGTGAGCGCCACGGGCAGTATGGCGAGCGCCACGAAGAACGCCGCGTAGGGAAAGAGCGTGCCGTAGCCGATATACTGCAGCAGGTAGCCGGACACGATGGGCGTGACGACCTGCGCGGCCATCGAGCAGGTGTAGTAGTAGCCGGTGTATTTGCCTACGTTGCCGAAACGGGAGATCTCCCAGACCATCGGGAAGGTGTTGACCGTGACCGCCGCCTGCGCAAACCCCACCGCCGCGAACATGATGTACAGCGCGAAGGAGAATGTTTTTGCCCAGATGGAGCCGAATACGAAGCATGCCGTGGCGACGATCAGGCCGATGATGATGGTCTTCTTGCGGCCGATGCGCGAGGCAAGAAAGCCGATGGGCAGGTATGAGATCACCGCCGCGCCGGTTGCGACCAGCAGACAGGAGGAGACGTTGTTCAGGCCGGAGGACCACATCTTTGTGGCGTACTTGCTGAACGCGGTCGTGACGGCGTTGTAGCCGATGAACCACAGGGTGATCGTGGCGAGGATCAAAATCAGGCTCCTGCGCACATCCGGCGGGAGTTTCTGCTTGCCGTTCACCTCGACGGATTTGCTCTGATCGTCCGCTTCGGAGACGCCGTAGTTGATGTCCCGCATCTGCTGAACGAGCTTCCGCTCCGGCACAAAGAAGAATACCGTCAGCGCGGCGAGCACCATCAGCGCGCCGACCGCCAGGAAGAGGTAGAAGTAATCCGACCGGCCGCTCGCATTCTGAAAGACCAGGAACCGCACGACGACCAGCGTAAACGCGCCGCCGACCGCGCCCATGAGGTTGATGACCGCGTTGCCCTTGCTGCGCAGGGGCTTGGGCGTTACGTCCGGCATGAGCGCAACGGCGGGCGAACGATAGGAGCCCATCGCCAGCAGCAGCAGCCCGAGCACGGCGATGAACACGGCGGTGGACGTCGCCGGACTCCACATGCCGTAGGAGTTGTCCAGCAGCGGGATCAGGATCATCAGCACGATCGCGGTGAACGTGCCGCCGACGATGAAGGGGATCCGCCGGCCGACCTTGTCGCTCAGCGCGCCGAACAGCGGCAGCAGAAACAGCGCTACGATATTGTCCAGACTCATGATGATGCCGGCCGGGCCGTCCTTCATGCCGTACGTGTCGCGCAGGATCAGGGGGATGATCGTGTCGTACATCTGCCAGAACGCGCAGATGGAAAGGAACGCAAACCCGACGAGGAACGTTCGTTTGTAATTCAGCTTCATATTCTGCTTCTCCGATTCGTTGAATTTGTGGAAGAGAGGGGAACGCCGCACGCGCGGCGCCGGAACGCGCCCGAATATGCATATACATGATATTATATTTATGGTATCGTATTTATCGGATAATGACAACACAAAAAATGGAAACGGAGGATGGGAAACGATGTGGTTTGCAGTCGCGGCGGCGATCGTCGTCATAACGATATGGCTGCTCCTGATCATGCCGGGGCGCAGCACAAGGGCGCAGCGCGCGCCGTTCTGCAAACGGGCGTACGCGCACCGGGGCCTGTATGAAACGGACCAGTCGGTTCCGGAAAATTCGCTGGAGGCGTTCCGCCGCGCGGCCGACGCGGACTACGGCGTGGAACTGGACGTGCAGCTGACCAAGGACAAGGTCGTCGTGGTGTTTCACGACGACACCCTCAAACGCGTCTGCGGCGTGGATGCGCGCGTGGACGCATATACGTTCGCCGCGCTGCAGGCGTTTTCGCTGTTCGGAACCGAGCACCGGATCCCGCGGTTTGCCAGCGTGCTCAACGCCATCGGCGGGCGGGTGCCGATCATCGTCGAACTCAAATCCGGCGGGGACTGGCGGCAGCTCTGCGAACTGACGCTCGGGCATCTCAACGCCTACCGCGGCGATTACTGCGTCGAGAGCTTTCATCCGCTGCTGGTGCGGTGGTTCCGCCTGCGCGCGCCGCGGATCCTGCGGGGACAGCTTTCCGAGGCGTACCGCTATTCCTCAAAATGGGTTCCGTGGTATGAGTCGTTTATTCTGAGCAGGCTGCTGACCAACGCGTTTTCGCGGCCGCAGTTCATCGCGTATCATATCGGACCGAAATGCTTTTCCGTGCGGCTGAGCGAACGTCTCGGCGCGATGAAGGTGGCCTGGACGGCGCGGGAAACCGACGATCACGCCGCCCTGATGCGCCATAACGACGCGGTGATCTTCGAGCATTACCGCCCGGCGCCGCGCGCCTGAGACGCGCGTTCCCGCGGCTATTCCTTCAATCTCCGGATGACTTCCTTCATCTTCTCGCGCTGGCGCTCGGTGAGCATCGGCGCGAGTTTTTCGTAGATCGCCTCCATGCGGGTGTCGTCCAGCCTGCCGGCGGCCCGTTCCGCGTCGGTGGCCTGTTTGAGCGCGTCGAAGAGCTCCGCCTCCGAACGGCCGCCATAGCGGTCGACGACCTCGCGCACGTCGCCTTTTCCTGCGCCGCAATCCGTTTCGTTCACGCGCGTCATGAAGCATCACCTCGTTCATACCTATGCCGCGCGTTCGGAAAAGGGAACCGGAAATCCTGTCGGCAGACGGATCCGACCCGGCCGGCGCGGTCCGGTATCGAATCGGACCGCCGCATCATAGTATGATAGCGGGAATGCGAGGTGGCGGCATGCCGAACGAGACGCAGGGGATGGGCGCACGGGAAAGACGCCCGCCGACCGGCGGGGAACCCACCGGTGTGCAGATGGTGCGCGAAGCGGCGGCGCTGGCCGAATTCGTCCGTCTGGAGCACGGGCGCGATGGTGTGCGCCGCTATGTGGCCGCGCTGGCGGAATTTCTGCCGCGCGCGGTCGTCGTTCAGCTTTCGGACCTGCTGAACGTGGAAACGCCGCCGGAACGGCCGCCGGCTCCGCCGCCGGAGCCGCCGAGACGGCCGTGCCGCGACCCCGGGATTCCGCCGGAAAAGCTGATTCCCCTGCTGCAGTCGCTTGCCGGCGGCAAGGAACATCCCATCGATCCCATGATGCTGATGACCTTGCTGAACAAACAGGACTGACGGAACAAGCACAGTCTAAAAAACAGGAAACCGCAAAGCGAAACCGGCGATTCGCGTCAGGGCCGCTCGGAACCGAGCGGCCCCCAGCCTGCCCCAAAAGTTCTTTTGCAGGGGTTTCATCCCTGCACCACCCAAGGGATACATCCCTTGGGAATCCCTGACCGCGCAAGCGCCCTGGAACAGGGCGCTTGCAGAAATAGGTTCTTAGGGCCGTTACGGCCCGAAACGGTGGGAGCCTCCAACGGGCCCCCTTTATCGACGAACTGAGGGCCGCCCGGAACCGAGCGGCCCAGATTTTGCGTCGGGGCATCGTCGACCGACGTCCGTCTTGCGGCCGTCGGGACGCGCCTGTATACTGTAATCGACAGGAGCGGCCGGCCGAACTATTGCGACGGGAGCGGGAACGGGAATGCAGAGCGCGAAGGATGTTATGGATTTTACAAAAAATCAGAAGGAGCTCTACCTGCCCAAAACGGAGCCGGCGATCGTGGACGTGCCGTGCATGACGTTTTTCGCCGTGGACGGCAGGGGCGATCCGAACGAGCCGGGCGGCGCGTATCCGACGGCGGTGGCGCTGCTGTACGCGCTCTCCTACACGCTGAAGATGAGCGAACTTGCCGGGCATGCGATCGACGGGTTCTTTCCGTACCGCGTGCCGCCGCTGGAGGGACTATGGCGGATGGCGGACGGACAGGAAGGCGTCGATTACCGCAACAAGGCCGGCTTCTGCTGGACGGCGATGATCCGGCAGCCAGATTTTGCCGACGACGCGGTCTTTTCGTGGGCGTGCGGCGAGGTGCGCCGAAAGAAGAAGCTCGACACGGCATGCGCGCGGCGGATGGAATTTTCGGAGGGACTCTGCGTGCAGTGCGTGCATATCGGGCCGTACGACAGCGAGCCGGCCACGGTGGAGAAGATGGGACGGTTTCTTAAGGAGAACGGATACCGCGCCGATTTTTCCGAAACGAGACTGCACCACGAAATCTACTTGAGCGATCCGCGCCGCACGGCGCCAAACGCCTGCAAAACGGTGATCCGCCACCCCGCCGCGCGGCTGTAAATTGCAGCGGCGAAAGCGGGATTTTCCCTGTGCGTTTTTGTCGCCAAAGAGTCCGCAGGACGGGAGGCAAAGAGCGACTGCTCCGCCGAAGGAAGCCGTTTTTTACCGGCGTTACGACATTAGTAAAAGCCCCCGCTTTCGCGGGGGCTTTTACTTGGGATGGGATGGGAGGTAATATTGGGGGTCTGTCAGTCTCTTGTCCTTGCTCTGGA